>Ga0164294_10003957_pt1 | contig 13052 bp, 9 predicted proteins | sample GEODES005metaG_FD_111479 | JGI IMG/M metagenome (GOLD analysis project Ga0164294, IMG submission 111479) | Oligotrophic lake water microbial communities from Sparkling Lake, Wisconsin, USA - GEODES005 metaG | ecosystem: Environmental > Aquatic > Freshwater > Lake | place: USA: Sparkling Lake... | reverse complement strand
GTGGGGATAATCGACCGAGTTCACCAGCGAGGCGATGGTGGAGCCGTTGACGCCGAACCAATACTCCGCCAGGGCTGAGCCCGCGTCCGGCGCGAGCTTGGGCAGCACCGTGACGGTCACATCATCGGTGCCGGTGCCGCCGTTCACGGTGGCCGTTACGCGGAAGACATAGGTGCCCGCCGCAGGCAGCTCGACAGCGGTGTTGCCTGCGGTCGGTGTCTTGATCACCGCCGCCGCGCCGCTGACCTGCGACCAGACAAAGGTGGCCGAGCGGCTGGGGTTGGCCATGTGCAAGGCCTGAGCACTGAGCAGGGTCGCGAAATTCGGCGAGTATTGGCGAATGTCGCGCCCGGCCTGCACCACCACGCCTGTGGGCAGCGCCCCGGCGGCCTGATAGGGAGTCAAGGCTGAGCCCGGAATGATCACCGGCGTGTCGGTAGGCGAGGTGGCCCAGGCCACGGCCAGATGATCACCGCCCGTGCCTTCCTTCATCACCGCTTCAATGTAGTAGCGCGCGCCCGCCGACAGCACCATGGTTGCGGACCGCTGCTCCGCGTGCGTGGTCCAGACTTGCGCAGACGTGGCGCTCGGCACGCGGGCAATGCGCACCTTGCCTGCCGGGTTGTCATTGCTGCTGAGCCACAACTCGCACTGATCATCGCCACTGATCCAAAACGTGTAATTGCCCGATGTGGGAACCGTCAGGTAGGCACGCATCCGCACGCCATAACGCTCGGCCCAGGAGGCCGTGCTGCGGAAGTCCGCCTCCACCGTGCTAAGGACTGGAGCGTCCGGGTAATTCGGTGAAGTGACCAAATCATTGATCGTGCTTCCGTCGATCTGGGTCCAGGCTTCGCGCAGCACGCCATTTTGGCCAAATACCACGGTGGAACCCACCAGAAGACAAGCGACGGTCTTGAACATCATTCGCCCAGTATACAGGAGCCGCGCTTTTTGAGCAATGTTTAAGGCTGGTTTTGAGCAAGTATTTGCAAGGCAAAAATGGCAGTTTTGACACGCAAAAGCGTGCATTATTTTTGACAGTGAGAAAGGCTAGGCTTCGAACAGGTTAGAAAGTAGGGGCCGAGCACCTCTGGTCCATTGCCTGGGGATGGAGGACGTCTCGTCCGCCCGACAGGGTGCTTCGCAGTGATGGACGAGACCTCTGTGGTCGCCGCTTGACGAGTGACACGAATGTCCCGGCTCCGCGTTTTTTGCGCTTTCCAAGCCCGCGCGGTCTTCTATCATCCGCGCCTCTCTCAGCGAACTATTCAACCCCGTAATCATCACGACCATGAGCAAGACCCTACCCAAGTTGCACAACGCCATGTGGCCCGGACTCGTCGGCAAAGGCGACGCCGAAGGCCAGGAACCGCCCATCAGCCTCGAAAAAATGCTCGACCTGACGGCGGCGGCCGAGGTCAATGGCCAGAAGTTCGAAGGCATCGACTACTTCCTGTTCCTGCCGCACACGAACCCCGAGGCCAGCGACGATGAACTGAAGGGCATCGCCGACCTGATCGCCAGCAAGGGCTTCGATGTCGGTTCGCTGGTGGCCCCCGTGTGGCCCGGCACCGTGGGTGATTCCGCCATGGGCGATGATGCGCAGCAAGAGAAGTTCCTCAGCGCTGTGAAAATGGCCTGCCGCATCGCCAAGGTCTTCAACAACCACGGCGTCCGCAAGGGCGGCGTCATCCGCATCGACTCCGCCGAGTTCGGCGTGACCAAGTGGCGCGAGAATCCGCAGGCCAACACGGCCCGCATCGTTGACACCTTCAAGAAGGCCGCTGCCATTGCCAAGGACAGTGGTGAACGCCTCGCTGCCGAAGGCGAAATTTGCTGGGCGGGCATGCACTCCTGGAAGGATATGCTGGACGTGCTGGAAGGCGTGGGCATGCCGGAAGCACTGGGTTTCCAGGCCGATCTGGCCCATACCTACCTCTACACGCTTGGTTACAATGCGCCGGAGCACGCGCTGCTTCAGCCTGGCTACAGCGACGGCGAGTTCTGGGCCGCTTACGAGAAGATGACCGACGCACTGCGCCCCTGGACCATCGACTTCCACGTCGCCCAGAACGATGGCACCGTGCACGGCGCGGGCAGCCATGACAAGACCGGCAAGCATTGCCAGGCCGACGATCCGAACGGCAAGCTCGACATCGTGAAGGCCGCTGGCTACTGGCTCAAGGACGCCTCGGCCCGTGGCATCAAGCACATCTGCTGGGATGGTTGCATGTTCCCGAACGCCGTGCTCGAAACACCGGCTACCTGGAACGCGATCCTGAAGACCATGATCGACGTGCGCAACGCCCACGGCTGGGCTTGATCCGATCTGATTCCGGCGGCCCGGCTGGCCTCTGCCAGCCGGGCCGTTTTTCGTTTCCTTTCGGCGACGAGAAAAACCCGCTTGATTTCCCGCCGTCTCCAGGCACTATCCCGCCCCTCTAAATCCAGTAACTTATTTAACATGGTCGCCATTCGTCTCCGCCGTGAAGGCAATAAAAATCGCCCGTTCTATCGTATCGTGGCCGTGACGCACACGAAGAAGCGCGATGGTGGCTACATTGAGTGCCTGGGCACCTACGACCCGACGGCCAAGAAAGACGGCGAAAAGATCGACCTCGCCCTGGCTGACAAGTGGCTGGGCCACGGCGCACGCGCCTCCGAAACGGTGACCTCGATCATCAAGCGCGCCCGTCGTGCCGCGAAGGTCGCTGCCGCCGAGTAATCGCCCTCATTCGAGATTCATTTTCCAAAGGTCCGGTGGCTGCTTGCATAGCCCCGGACCTTTTGTTTTGGTTCGCACGACTTTCTTTCCACTGCCATGGATGCCCCTGAAGCCCTTCGCGAATACCTTTCCTACGTGGTCGCCAACCTGATCGACCACCCGCAACAGGCAAGCATCGCCATCGGCCACAGCCCCAGCGGAGCCACCAGCTTCCGCATTCAGCTGGCGCAGGACGATGTGAAGCGCGTGATCGGCAAGCACGGGCACACGATCAGCGCCATTCGCTCGCTGCTCAATGTCGCTGCTGACAAGCATGGCATCAAAGCAAGTCTGAAAGTGGGCACCGCCAAAGATGAAGATGCGGAGGCCGAGGCGGCGCATGGGGAGACTGCCGAGGTGGACGAGAAGCCTGGAGAGTAAAGCTGCTTCGGTCTTTTCTCCAAGTCTGGCAGCAATTCCGCTACCTCGTGCAGCGTTCACGGTTCTGTGAACTTCCGCGCGTGAAAAACTTCCTCCGGCCTGCTGCTTTCCTCCTCGCCATCAGCCTGATCGTTGGGCTGGCCCAGGAAGCTTCCCCAGAAGGTCGGCCCAAAAGCTTCGGCGTTCCTGATCTGGAGTCCGATGACCCGCGCGACTTTGGCCGTGGCCACCGTGCCGATTACCCGACTTGGTCGGTGGGCCGGGAGACGCCCAACGATGTCTTCACCTTCGCCCGGCTGCGTTATCCATCCTACAGCGACCGCCGCTTTCGCGGAGGTCGGTGGAACACGGACTACCCGGACAGCGATCTGAACATGTCCTACCGCTTGCAGCAGATGACCTCGTTGCAGGTGAATCCGAATGGCGTGGTGTGCGACATTGAGCAGGAGCAGATCCGCCATTATCCCTTCCTCTACATGGTCGAGGTGGGCCATATCGACCTGAGCGACGAGCAGGCCAAAACCCTGCGCGACTACTTGCTCAACGGCGGCTTTCTCATGGTCGATGACTTCTGGGGTATCGACGCCTGGGACAACTTTCACATCGCGCTGAAGCAAATCTTTCCCGACCGCGACTTCGTGGAGTTGGAGATCGATCACGACATCTTCCACTGCGTCTTCGACTTGAAGGTGAAGCCGCAGATCGCGCACATCAGCTACAAGGAAAGCATCCTGCGCGGCATCACCTGGGAGTTCGACAAGCCCGGCTCCGAGACCGTGCATTACCGGGGCATCTACGATGACAAGAAGCGCCTCTGCATGGTCATCTGCTGGAACACCGACACCGGCGAAGGCTGGGAGCAGGAGGGTGCCGACCCCTGGTATTTCAAGGAGTTCTCCGAACGCTACGCCTACCCCATCGGCATCAACATCATCATGCACGCGCTGACGCACTGACTCATGAACCCAGACTACGAACAAGAAAAAGCCGCTGTCGAAGCCCTGCATCAAGCGCGCGGGCGCATCTTTACGGAGGTGGCCAAGGTCATCGTGGGGCAGCAACAGGTGGTGGAGGAGATGCTCATCACGTTAATGGCGGGCGGTCATTGCTTGATCACGGGCGCGCCGGGGCTGGCGAAGACCTTGCTGGTGAAAACGCTCGCGCAAGTCTTCGACCTCAGCTTCCAGCGCATCCAGTTCACGCCGGACCTCATGCCTAGCGACATCACGGGCACTGAGATCTTGGAAGAGACACCGGAGGGTGGTCGCAAGCTGGTTTTCAACAAAGGCCCGATCTTCGCCAACATGATCCTGGCCGACGAAATCAATCGCACACCGCCCAAGACGCAGGCCTCGCTGCTGGAAGCCATGCAGGAGCATCAAGTCACGGTGGCTGGCCACACGATGAAACTGGAGCAGCCCTTCTTCGTGCTCGCCACGCAGAACCCCATCGAGATGGAAGGCACGTATCCTCTGCCGGAGGCGCAGCTCGATCGCTTCCTGCTCAACGTGGTCATCGACTACCTGCCCATCGACGATGAAGTCGCCGTCGTGCAACGCACCACGGCTGGCCCTGGCGAGCCGGTTCATTCCGTCTTCACCGGGGACCAACTGAAGCTCTTCCAAAAGATCATCCGCCGCGTGCCCTGTGCCGAGGATGTGGTGCGCTATGCTGTGCGTCTCGCCGCCGCTTCGCGTCCGGGTCAGCTGAACACGGCGGACTTCATCAAGGACTGGGTCAACTGGGGCGCGGGCACACGCGCCGGTCAGAGTCTCGTGCTCGCAGGCAAAACCCGAGCGCTGCTGCATGGCCGCGCGCATGTGACGTTTGAGGACATCGCCGCACTGGCTCAGCCCGTGCTGCGCCATCGCATCCTGGTGAACTATCGCGCGGAAGCCGAAGGCGTGACGGTGGAGAAAGTGATAGGCAAGCTGTTGGAAACCGTGAAGCCTGGCGCATGAGACTTCTTCGAGCATTGCCCTTTCTGTGGCTCGTCATGCTTACGGTGGTCTGTGTTGTGGGCTTCCGGTTCTTCAATCCTGCGGTGCGTGAGATTGCGCGTGCTGACCAGCGGTCGAGCAAGGTCGTCATCGTGCAATGCAAGGACTACGCGTTCTTCGTCTTCGACAAGCGCAACACGCGTTACCGCTTCGAGGCCTGGGACCAGCTTGGGTTGCAGGCCGCCTACTCGCCGATACTTGATCGCTATCAGGCCACCACCGCCGAGGTGCGCGCCGAGAAAGACGGAATGTATACCTGCCTGCTCGATGACAAGCCGCTGGCCACGTGGGACGGCGAAACGTGGCGCAAGGTCTATGGCAAGAAACAAGGGACGCCGTGAAAACTGTCGCCGCCATCGACTCCGCCTCGCTCATGCGCATCAAGTCGCTGGAGTTGCGAGCCCGTGTCGTGGTCGAGGGCTTGTGGCGCGGGTTGCATCGCAGTCCGTTTCATGGCTTCAGCGTGGAGTTTACCGAGTATCGTCAATACACCAAGGGCGATGACTTGCGGCATCTGGACTGGAAGGTCGCGGCGCGCACGGACCGCTACTACATCAAGAAGTTCGAGGACGAGACCAACCTGCGCTGCCATCTGCTGCTGGATCAGAGCAAGTCGATGAGCTTTGGTTCCGGCGGCTTCACCAAAGAAGACTATGCGGCGACCTTGGTGGCCACGCTCAGTTACTTCCTCATGCAACAGGGCGATGCTGTGGGCCTGACGACGTTTGGCGAGCGCATCGCCGAGCACATCCCAGCGCGCAATCGCCCTGGGCATCTGCGGCGTTTGCTGACCGAGTTGGAGCGCAAGCCTGCTTTCAAAGGCACGTCCTTGCAGGCATCGTTGCAAGGCCTCGCCGAGCTGCTGCGACGTCGCGGCATGGTGGTGCTGGTGTCGGACCTTCTCGCGCCGGCACAGCAGTTGGAGAAACAGCTTGGTTATCTCGCCACGCAAGGCCATGAGGTGGTGCTGTTCCATGTGATGGATCGTGCCGAGATCGATTTCACGTTTGACGAAGCCGCGCTGTTTCGCGACACCGAAAGCGGGGCACAGATGTTCGTCGATCCCGCAGCGGCACGTCCTGCCTACTTGGCGAAGCTGAAGGGACATCTGGAGACCGTGCGCGGCATCTGCGAGAAGCACGGCGTGAATTATCGCTGGGCACCCACCGATCAGCCACTGGATCAGGTGCTGCTCAGCTTCCTGGCGGAAAGGGGGAGCAAGTGACCGCGCTCTTTCCCCTCTACCTCGCAGCGGGCGCAGCGGTGCTTGCGCCGATTCTTTTGCATCTGCGTCGGAAGATGCCGAAGACGCAGGTGGAGTTTTCCTCGCTGCAATTCCTTGCGCCGACACCGATGGTCACGGCGACGCGCAGCAAGATCGTGCGCTGGCTTTTGCTGCTGCTGCGCTGTCTCGCGCTGCTTCTGCTGGCGGCCATGTTTGCGCGTCCGTTCTCGCTGACGCAAGACACCGTCAAAGGCCAAGGGCGTGCGGTGGTGATCATGATCGACCGCAGCGCTTCCATGCAGCAGGCGGATCACTGGAAGCAAGCGCTGGGCAAGTCGCGTGACTGGTTGAACAAGTTGTCGCCGCAGGATCAAGTCGCGCTCGTCACCTTCGATCGAAGTGTGCAGCAGGTGTCAGCCTTCACCCAGAATGCCTCGCGCAGTGCAGGAGATCGGGCGGTGGCGTTGCAGACGCTGGCGTGTGGATGGGCGGGCACGGACCTGGGGCGTGCGGTTGTCGAGGGCGTGAGCTTGCTCAATGAGGCGTCCAAGGCCGCCGAGAAGCGGCTGGTGGTGATCAGTGACTTTCAGGAGGGCGCGGAGATCGAAGCCTTGCGCGGGTTTGCGTGGCCGGAATCCGTTAGCTTGACCACTGAGCCCGTGACGGTCAAACAGACGAACAACTTGGCCACGAGCCTTGTGGCCCAGGTCGCAGATCAGGATGATGACGCCGTGGCGAAGGCGGGCGAATCCTGGCTGCGGGTGCGGCTGGCGAATGCACGGGAGTCGCGCTCGGAGAACTTTGCTTTGCGTTGGGCGTCAGGTGAGATCGCCGCGGAAGGGCATCTGTTGCCCGGAGCGACACGGGTGGTGAAGTTTCCCCGGCCTGAGAGCAGTGAACCTCAGGTGCTTACCCTGACCGGCGACGAGTGGCCCTTCGACAACATTTTGCACATCGCGCCGCCGCAGCCTCGCTTGGTGAAGGTGGCCGTGCTCGCGGGCGAGGGCGATGCTGGCAGTGTGGACTCGCCCTTGTTCTACCTGAACCGGGCGCTGGTGCCGAACTCGAAGCTGTCGCCTTCGGTTGTCATGTTGAATAATGATAGTAAGACATCTGCTCTGAAAGATGCTGGCTGGTTGGTGGCGATGAATGATGCAAGCGCATCTGCGGCAGCGCAGGTATCGGCTTGGGTAGAGCAGGGCGGACGAATGCTCTGCGTGGTCACGGACACAAACGCGAGCTTCTTGAAGGCATTGCTGGGCACCGAGGTCAGTCTTTCCGAAGCGGACGTGAAGGACTACGCGCTGATCAGTGAGATCGACTTCGCGCATCCGGTGCTGAAGCCCTTTGAGGATGTTCGGCTGCGCGACTTCACCCGGATTCACTTTTGGAAACATCGCACCCTGAAGGCCGAGGGGCTAAAGCCGGAGGTGGTGGCCCGCTTTGATAATGGCCAACCAGCCTGGCTTTCCATCAGCCGTGGCAAGGGCCGCATCGTGGTCATGCTCAGTGGGTGGCAGCCGAAGGACAGCCAGCTGGCCTTGTCCTCGCGTTTTGTGCCGCTGCTGTTTGGCCTGATGGCCGAGGCCGGGATCAGCCTGGAGCAGCCGTCGCAGTTCGTGGTAGGCGATGCCTTGCCGGGTGGCGAGGCCGAGAAGCCGGGTTTTGTGAAGACCCAGGACGGACGCACGCTGGCGGTGAATGTGCCGCCTGGGGAAAGCCGGGTGAATGCCATGGACTTTGGCCTGCTCACGGCGCTGGGCGTGAAAATGCATGCCGTGGACAATGCGACTGTCTCGCCTGCCGATCAGGAGCGCATTGCGAATGAAGAGCTGGAGTCCCGGCAGCAGTATTGGCTGATCGCGCTGGTGCTGCTGTTGTTCGTTCTGGCCATGGAAACGTGGCTGGCGGGAAGGAAATCCGCCGCCGCACCGTTACAGGCCTCGTGAAACTGTCCGTGACAATCTTGGTTCACTGACTGCTGCTTTTCCCACTCAACCCTAGCCCCGCGCGCCCCATGCATCCCATTCTGCAACGCAAGCTCCGCGAGGTGATCGATGCGCGACGTCAGGTTCGTCTGCTGTGGGGCTATGCGATCCTGCTCGCACTGGCTGGCTTGGTGGCCTGGGGCTCTTGGTGGTTGTTCGATTTCACTGGTGAAACGTATGCGCGTCTGCTGCTGTGGCTGGCGGGAGGATTACTGATCGGTGCCCTGGTGGTGAAGCTGTGGAGCTGGCGCGTGAGGCTGAACTTCCAGCAAGTGGCGCGCATGGTGGAGGCAGAGCACCCGGAACTGCACTCGATGCTGCTCACGGCGATCGAGCAAAAGCCCGGCGCGCAAGGCTTTGGCTACTTGCAGGAGCGACTCGTCAACGAAGTCGTGCGCGAGGCCGTGCGTCACCAATGGGATCAGGAGATCACGCAGCGTTCGCACAAAGCAGCCACTTGGGCGCGTGCCGCGTCGCTGGTGATGCTGGCGTGTGGGATGCTCTTCCTGTCCTACAAGACCTTTCTCAAGCCTCTGTTGGCAAAGCCGGAGATCGCTGCCACCGAAGTCGCGAAGGCAGTGGAAAAGCCAGCGTCGACCTACACCGTCGAAGTCACGCCAGGTGACACCGAGATTGAGAAGGGTTCGCGCTTGGTCGTGGAGGCGAAGTTCGCTCAGGACGTGCCGCCAGACGCCGTGCTGGTGGTCAGCGATGCGAATGGCGCCGAGCGTCAACGTTTGCCGATGAAGCCGACGGTCGATGCCAAGGTGTTTGGTGGGATGGTCGGCAATGTGCGGGACGATGGCTTGTATCGCGTGGAGTTCGACGGGCAGAAGTCGAAGGACTTCAAGATCACGACCTTCGTCTATCCAGAGTTGGTCAGCGCCGATGCCACGGTGACACCGCCGAGTTACAGCGGCCAGCCCGCGAAGACGGTCAAGAACACGCAGAAGGTCACGCTCATGGAGGGCTCGCAGTTGACCTATCGGCTAAAGCTCAACAAGCCAGTGAAGGATGCGGAGTTCTTCGCAGACAAAGACCACCTGATTCCGCTGAAGGCCACCCAGGAAGATGCGAGCATTGTCGAGGCCACGTGGATTCCTGATGAGACGCGGAAGTATCGACTGCATCTCGTGGACGCCCAGGAGCGTGCGAGCAAGCAGACGCCGCAATTCACCATCACGGTGCTGGCGAACTCACTGCCCAAAATCGAAGTCGCCTTCCCCAAGCGCGACGCCCGGGTGTCGCCGCTGCAAGAGATGCCGCTGGAGGCGAAGCTCTGGGACGACGTGGGTGTGCAGAAGGCGGGAGCTGTGATCGAGCTGGCAGAAGCTCAGCGTGAGTTGTTGCTGCCGATTAGCAAATCAGAGCCAGGCAAAAAGACGGATGTCCGCACGCTGCTGAACCTGGAGCCGGAGAAGGTCGAGCCGCTGCAACTGGTGAGCTACTACTTTTGGGCGGAGGATCGCGGTCCGAAGGGCGAGACACGCCGCGCGATGAGTGACATGTTCTTCGCCGAGGTGCGGCATTTTGAAGACATCATGCGCGAGATGGAGCCGCCGCCCGGAGAGCCGGGGAAGCCAGGACAAGCCGATGAATTGGTGAAGCTGCAGAAGGACATCGTGAATGCGAGCTGGCGTCTCATTCGCGATCGAAATGCGGGCAAGCTGATGCCCGTGATGAAGCCCGATGTGGACACGGTGCTGGTGTCTCAGGGCATCGCCTCGGACAAGCTGGTGGAAGCTCTGGAGAAAGTCGAGAACCCGCAGGTGAAAGCCGCGTTGCTGGGTGCACAGCAGGAGATGAAAAATGCTGAAAAGACATTGGGCGTGGCTTCAGACAACCTGGATGAGAAGGCGATGCGCGAGGCCTTGAAGCCTGAGCAAGCGGCCTTGCGCTGGCTTTTCAAAGCGCAGAGCAACGAACGCAACATCACGAAGGCGAACTCCAAGTCGAAGGGACAAGGCGCGTCCAAGGAACAAGAACTCACTGACTTGGAGCTGAAACAAAAAGAGCAACGCTACGAGGAAGATAAGCAGGCTGGGGAAGAGCAAACGGCCGAGCAGCAGGAGAATCTGGCCGTGCTGAATCGCTTGAAGGAATTGGCACGGCGTCAGGAGGCCTTGGCCGAGAAGATGAAGCAGTTGGAGCAGCAGCTCGCACAGTCCAAGAGCGAGGACGAGAAGGAAGAGCTGGCCAATCAACTGAAGCGCTTGCAAGACGAGCAGGATCAACTGCTGCGTGATCTGGATGATTTGAAGGAGCGCATGGAGAAGCCGGAGAACGTGGCAAACATGGCTGAGGCGAAAAAGCAGTTGGAAGACACGCGCGAGAAGGTGGCCGAGGCAGCGGAGAAGTTGAAGGAGGACAAGCTTGCCCAGGCTTCCACGGCGGCGACACGTGCTCAGAAAGAACTGGAGAAGGCCCGTGATGATTTCCGGCAGCGCACGGCGCGTCGATTTGGCGAGGAGATGAAGGCCATGCGTGACGAGGCGCGTCAGCTGGCTCAGGAACAGCAGAAGCTGGCCGACACGCTGGAACAGAGTCCGGCAAAGGGCGATGTCAAGAATCCCAACGACACCAGCGATGCGCTGAAGCAGCAGCTGGGCGCGGCGCAGACCGCGCGCCAGGCCGAGGCCCAGCGTGAACGCGCAGGCAAGCTCATGGAAGAGATGAAGCGCCTGAGCGAACAGGCGGAAGGCAGCGAGCCCTTGCTGCACAAGCACCTCTACGACGCGGTTCGCCAAGCCCAGGCTCAGGGGTTGGAAGAGAACCTTGAAGAAGCTGGTGCCCAGGCCCGCTACGGTGATCGCACCGCTGCGCTGGACGCCAGCAACAAAGCCACGAAGTCGGTGGAGCAACTCAAGGCCGGGATCGAAAGAGCAGCCGAGAGCGTGCTTGGCAATGAGAGCGAAACGCTGCGCATGGCACGCAATGAACTCAACAAGCTGATCGATGAAGCGAAAGGCGGGGAAGGGGAGAAGTCAGAGGCGAGAAGTGAGAAGCCGGGAGCGAAAGTGGAGAAGACTGCGCAGGCAGGCGACAAGGCGGGGCAGAAGCCGGGTGATCAAGAAGGCCAAGGTGAGAAAGGTCTGGCTCAAGACAAAGGTGAACCGAAACCCAGCGGGCAAGGCAAGGGCGACGGACAAAAGCCGGGCGAGCAGCCAGGCAAAGGTATGGCGCAGAACGAAGGCGAACCCCAAGCCGGTGAACTCGGCCAAGGAGATAAACCCGGCGAGCAAGGCCGGGGACAGCGGACGCCTCGTCCAGAATCGGGGACAGCGGACGCCTCGTCCGCCAAAGGCCTGAGCGACAAGCCCGGCGAGAAAGGTGAAGGCAAAGGCGATCAGCCGGGCCAGCCTTCTGAATCAGGCGAAGGCCAAGGACAGATGGCGAATGCCGAGGGACAAGGCCAAGGCGAAGAGCTTGGTGACAAAGGCCAGGGCAAGGGGCAGCAAACGGCTGCGAATGATCAGTCAGGCCAGCCCAGCGAACGTGGCCAAGCTTCAAGTCAACGGGCTGGGGGTAGGCGTGACGAACGACGCGGCGGAAGTAATAGTGATGGCGGTGGCGATGAAGGTGGCTGGTTCTTCGATGAAGGCACGGAGGTCGCCGATGCCTCACCGATCACCGGCAGCAATTTCGATAACTGGAGCGACCGCCTGCGCAATGTGGAGGAAATGCTGACGCGTCCAGAGCTGCGCAACGAGGTGGCCAAGGTGCTAGACCATGCACGTGACCTGCGTGCCGATGCGAGGCGCAACGATGCGGTGCCGCGGGTCGAGCATTTGCAGATGCGCATCTTGAATCCGTTGGTCGAGTTGCGCGATAAAGTCACCGAAGAACTCGCGCGCAAAGAAGGCAAGAACCCGCTGGCTCCGGTGGACCGCGATCCCGTGCCCGAGCAGTATCGCGAATTGGTGCAGAAGTATTATGAGCAACTGGGGGCGGGGAAGTAGCTTCGGATACCCAGGTTCATTCTTGATCGAGAGTTACCAAACGGTCATCTGACTTTGAGCGGGTGGTGGCTTAGCCGGTGGAGAGCGTGCTCCATGGCTGAATTCCAGGCTCTGGGGCGTGCAAGGTCACTCCCCTTTATGAAAGCCATCTGGACTCTTCTGCTTAGCACCTTGGTGATGTTATCGACCGATGCCCAGGCCAGCATCGCCTACGGCAGTATCAACAACTTCGATACGGTCAATGACACCGGGCACGTCTGCCATGGGTTTGAAATCGAGATTGAGGACTGCCGCTCGACAGACGTCACCTACACCTATAACTACAATCACTACGGTGCGCCGCGCTTTGAGCAGGATGACTCCATTCCGGGGCATCCGAAGTGCCGCATTCGATGGGAAAGCAAAAAGAACGCTGACGGTTCCTGGGCCGCTTACACAGCGATTCCTGCCGGGCCGATTGCACCAACCAACGGTCACATGTTCACCAATCCGAGCATCAACTTCGGTGGCGAGCATTTTGGAGTGGGGTTCAGCAAGGCGGTGGGCGCGGTGCTGTATCACTGGCTCATCGACAACGGCTCCGGCGTTTTGGTGCGCGGCGGGGCTGTGCAGGTGGCCACGCCCACATTTACTTATTACCCGCCCGTGGCGGCGCAGCCTGCGCAGATCGTCGCGGTCATTGCACCACCGCCGCCGCCGGCACCGCCTGCGAAGGAGTTCGGGAAAGCGGTT
>Ga0164294_10003956_pt1 | contig 13054 bp, 11 predicted proteins | sample GEODES005metaG_FD_111479 | JGI IMG/M metagenome (GOLD analysis project Ga0164294, IMG submission 111479) | Oligotrophic lake water microbial communities from Sparkling Lake, Wisconsin, USA - GEODES005 metaG | ecosystem: Environmental > Aquatic > Freshwater > Lake | place: USA: Sparkling Lake... | reverse complement strand
GGCCCAGCACAACGGGGCCGGCCTGGCTGTTGCCCATGGCATCGACCATCCCCTTGCGCACGCCCACTGGCAGGGCTGTACGACTCAGGAGCTCCTCGTATTCGCTCTTGCAGCGGAAGTGGTTGAGGTACTGGTGCGCCAGGCCCAGGTGGGGCAGGTCGCCCTCGCCAAAGCCGGAACCATCAGAGGTGTACCAGCAGGCCGGTAGCCGCTGGATCCCCTCGTAGGTGGTCACTTCCGGTTCGTCGCAACGCCAGCCGCTGCTGGCCTGGGGATCAGCGCAGATGGGGTGGTGGGCCAGCTGCAGGCCGGTGACGGCCTCGCCTGGGGTGACCAGCTGCAAGCTTCGGTAGTGCCAGCGATCGGGAGCGTCCGCATCCCCCAGCAGGGCCTGGATCTGTTCGGCGACCGCTCCTTCGCTTCCGGCCGGCTCATCACTCATGGGCCTGTTCACCGGTTCGCGCCAGATGATCCGGCCCGGCAGGCCATAAGACACAGGCAGCTCCCAGTTCAGGCAGTTGGACCGCGGCACCAGCTGCAGACGGGGGAGCGACAGGCGATCGCCGCGGCGCAGGGCCTCCTGCCGGTCGCCTTCTGAAGGCCAGCTGTGCTCAGGGGGAAGCACCAGTACCAGGGCGCCGCCGTCGCGGAGGACCAGCAGGTCAGCAGCGGCCAGGAACACGCCCAGGTCTGTGCCCCGGCCGTCCACGTCGGTGAGCACCGAGCTCAGACTGGCCGGAAGGCTGATCCAGCTCCCCCGGCTGAGCATGCCGGCGTAGGTGCGCAGGGCATCGCGGAAGAAGCCCGAGGGGCGGGCGGCATCGAGGCGCTTGCGGTAGGCGGTCTCCGGTTCACGCTCGCCCTTAGGCAGGTACTGCTCCTTGCGGCTGCCGCCGTCAGGGGCAGCGAGGAGGGCCCAGCAGTCGGCGGTGATCTGCAGGGAGGGCTGCAGGGCGGTCAGGGTGGGGTGCTGGGCCCAGGGGGACAGAGGCGCAATCGCTGCAAGGGGAGGGCCTGGGGACACGAGGATCTGGCATCACTGCTGGCTGTTGCCAGCAAAGGATTCAGTGGGGCCCCCAGTGCGCTGATGGGGTGGGTGATTGGGATCAGCAAACCTGCGATCTGCCACACCTTCCGCCATTCATTCGCCACGCACCTACTGGAACAGGGCGCCGACATCCGCACGATTCAGGAACTACTCGGCCACAGCGATGTGAAAACCACCATGGTCTATACCCATGTGCTGAACAGAGGTCCATCTGGGGTACGCAGCCCCGCTGACCTGCTCTAAGGAACGGAGGGATCTTCTGCAGACCGCGTAACAATCCATGAAGCAGGTGGCGATACCCGAGATGCCTTGCCCCAGTTGCTTTAAGCCTGAGGAAGGATGTAAGGTCAGGTAGTTTATGCGGCCATGAGCCGGCAGACCGCAGCTTCTACGGACCGCCGAATCAGCGTTATACGTACTAGTAGAATGAAAACCACGTAACTTGCCAAAGCCCAAACGGAAATGTACAGACCGGAACCCACCGAGATATCTGATGCTCTGCAGGAGCTTCAAAAGAGATGGAAAAATGTTTCTGACGCTCGACACCAAACATGGTCCGGCCATTTCAGTGGCTTGATGGCTTTCCTAAACGAGAATCCATATCTGGCCGACATACTAAAGAGAGAAGAGCAGAATAATCCAGTTAACTTCAATGACTGGTGGGAAGAATTCCAGGCGACAGGAGGCTCATTCGTTGGTTCTAAGCGCTATTCAATCCCTTCGGATAGCGGCACAAAGGCAAATCTGTTCTATCATCTCTTGAGAGCATTCGAGGTCGGTACGGTTAATCTAGTTCAGTTTTGTGTTGATGCGTATGGCCTGTCAAACTATCAGGAAATGACGGACACAGTCAATCGCGAGATCGTGTCACACGTGGTGGAAGAAATGGAGAGCAAGCTGATTGAATTGCAAGACACTGCTTCCAAGGCAGTAGTAGTAGCTGATGAGCCTCCAGAGATTGGAAGGGTTGCCTACGTAAGTCCACAGAGAATTGCAGAGCTAAAAGCACTGGTCTCTGAAGAGTTTGATTTGGCAAGGCTGGTTCGTCTCCTTGAAGAGCTGAACTTAAGCTACGGCAATAGCTGCTTTATGAGTTGCGCCATGTTGGTGAGGGCAATCACTGATCATATCCCCCCAATCTTCGAAAAGACTAGCTTCAAGGAGGTTGCCTCCAGTCACGGAGGAAGGTCATTCAAGGAATCTATGGAATACCTAGATCGAGGCCTTCGGAAAATCGCTGATAGCCAACTTCATTCCCAGATTCGTCACAAGGAATCTCTGCCAACTGCTCAGCAGGTCCATTTTTCGCCAATGCTTGACGTACTACTTGGCGAGATCATTGTCTTGCTTACATGAGAACGTATAACAACGCCATGCACCAGCGCCGCCACCGCAATGTTAAGCAGTTCCCGAATGATTCATTGCGGCCTGGTGATGGCGAACGTTAGCCGAATCATGTTATACCCACCATGAAACCTTTTCATCTCAGCAACGAGGAAATCATTTTCTGGGTAACCGTTCTGACAGCGTGGGCTACAATAATCAGCCTTGTATATACGGCCTTAACTTTTCGCCTTAAGTCGGGAATACAGATCAGAGGGAGTTTTGCCCTGGTTTCCTCAAGTGTTTCTTGCAAAGACGGGTACATAAAAAGCATCACTCTTGAGAATCTGAAAGATAAAGCAGTAGTAATCTACGAAATATACTTAAGGCTCGCCTCAAATTGCTTTTTGGTATTAGAGAAGCTTGAAGCTGACCCATTAATTCTAAAGCCCTTTGAGGTGTACACCAAGGAGTACGACCCAGTTGACTTTTATAGCATGAGCATGAAGACTCTCGATCTCAGGCCAATGTTCAAGGCGGAGAGAATGAATAGGATCAGAATTGTCCTGTCGACAGGAGAAGGCCTGTATCATGTTAGGAAATCAATTCGGATAAGAAGGGCGTATGAGTTGTTCTTTAAGAACTATCTTACTGCAATAGCACAGCCAATAAGATTAACCCACGAAGGAAGGGCGTACGGTGGAAACGCAATATATCTCTTAGAGCTAGTCGATTCTAAGGGTGAAGAGGCTTGTGTTCCAATTTACCCTGAAGACTATAAGGTGAAGAGGTTTAGGGACTTTCATCTAACCCATGAGTCTCTAGCTTCTCGGGACAATTTAGAAAAGTATTTGCAATCCAAGCAAGAGGAAGGAGTTCTCAAATGCGCCAGACTGAATGTTATTGATATGCAGACAAGAAGAGAGGCGCTCTACGCAGAATACAATCATAACCCAATCATAGTTAAGCCCATGAGCAAGCTAACCCATGAGCTGATTGGCTTTGCCTATACATTTACCAGAAATGCAAGGAACTCATGGAGAAATCGACGAGCACGCTCTAAGATCAGTAACAAGCCCATTTTTTGCAGAAGGCTCAGGTCAGCTCTCCAGCGCTTAAGGAGATTTGGTTAGATGTGGTGTGTCATCTTACACTCAACCAGGATCGGCTAACAATGCCATACACCTGAGCCGCCCCCTGATGATCTTTGCTGAACTTCCAGGCTCTTGGCGGCCAGGTGATGGCAAGCGTTAGACCACTGAAACACCAATGATTGATTCGAACGATCTTCAGTCTTGGCTACAGGCCGCAAATGAGCGATATCGCGACGAACATATTCCGTATCGTGGCCGACCGTTCAAGGCGTTAAGTGACTTCGCACATGAATTCAACTGCTCGATCTCAATGGGTTCGCCTACAGCCAAGGCAATTGTCGATTGGTTTCGTGCGCAGAGTGCGCCTGATTCTCACGCAATAGGTGCGCTGTTTACAGGCGCTTTCTACTTCGATGCCTACTTTTGGCCGCTGCACATACCATTGGGGGATGGCACCTTAACGGTAAATGCTTTGGATTGTTTAGAGTCGATGCCCCAAGCGGTCAAAGATCAACTTGCCAAAAGCAACAAGGACATGTGGATACTTGCGTTGCATTTTGCAGATTGCTGTGACTACGCATTTGGCATTGACGACATCGAGAAAGAAGGAAAACTCAACTCAAAGGCATTGGCATTCGTTCAGAACGCCGATAAGGAACTGGCCGGTGCAATTGCACAGCTAATAATCCCTAAACCAAATCTAAAGTCTATTCTCGCTCTTCGCATGTCCATTGAGATTTTCTTGAAGGCCCTACTAATTCAGGAGCAGAATCTAAACGATCAGGACCTTAAAAGACTTAGTCACAGGCTTGAGGATATTGCTGGCGAATGTTTTTCTGCTACTGGTAGGACAGGATTTTCTGACATTGCAAAGGCTGTTATTGGATTTCCGGAAGTTTCTGAGAGATATGACGGTCAAGAGAAGTGCTTGCAAGAAGTTTGGCACGCTATGCTAGTTGCTCAAGCAACGGCAACTGCGGTAATTCGCAAATATACGGATCGCGATATCAGGTCGCAAATAGACCCTACAGCTGGAAAGCCTTAAGTATGCCAAATGCTGCGGGGTCTAACCGGTCGCTCGAGCCGACGACCCTCGGCAAGCCTCGGTCCGCGGCTCAGCTCCAACGTTAGGTGCACAGGCCAGGATGTAGCTATCGTTACTTTCGCGCATGCGGGAGATCTGCCTCATATAGTGAGGTGATCTACACTTGCTTACAATGAAGCTTCATGTGCCTAGGGATCTGAGTAAAGTTTGCTTGTCGCAAGCCGTGGCAATCATTGCAGCTTCTTTACCACTGATTGTTTTCGACTCCAAGCCTGCGTACGCCTCATGCAGGACTATTCAGGGTAATTACGGTAGTTCATACTTTGTTTGCTCTACAGGGAGCTCAGTGATGCTTCAAGGTAGTAACTCACGAACTGGATCCTATTGGACAGAAAACTGCTTTGGAGTAGGCACTTCTTTCACGTCCTGTTCTGGGACTGATGCAACGGGTAACCTTTGGTCATGCACATATTCTCGATTTCTTAATGATTGCTACAAGTCACAAATCCTAAACTAGGCAGATTACGAAGAGCATGCCACGCCATGGATAGCGGTCAAAAGTTTCACAATTTCAAGTCTGGTTTCACTGCAGCTGTCGAGCTTGATATGAGAGCCGCAAAGGAAGGCTGTTTTGTGGAGAGCGTGGTTCTTTCGGCTGCCGTCATCGACGGCACTCTTCGTATGGGTTTGATACTCAAGCATCAACTTGAGACAAATACCAATGATCTACTGGATGAGCTTCTGTATCAAGAGGAAGACGAAAAAGGGATCTCCGAGCGGGAGATCTATCGAAGGGCTTTGGCCAAGAGAGTAATCACTCGGGAGACCTATGACAGCCTTAATGCCCTCTATGATCTGCGAAATAGAGTTATCCATCGTTATATTATTAGCATGATTACTACTAAGGATGTTCTTGATATCGCCTGTGAGTATGACTCTATAAAACATGAAGTCTCTGACCATGTCGCTGAGCTTGAAAAGGAGCAGATTCGCCTAGGAGTAGGCATGACTGTAAGCGGTGACTCAGAAAACTTATCGGAGACTCTAGAGAAAGTTGCACTTAGCAAGCATGGAGATGACAATCTAGCTGAGGCCCTAAGGAATGGCATCTAACAGGTCTTTGCAGTGGATGGGCCTCCAATGGAATCATGTTCGTCCGAGAAGTGGTTTGCCCACCACTGAAAGGCAGAGTTCGAAGGATTTGTGCTCCTTGGCGGGAGCCAGCAAGGCAGCGTTGCGTGTTCGTAGCCAGGAGGCTACAGTTGTGGATGGTTGAAGTCCGCCAGACAGAGCGCTTCGTCCGATGGCTTGCGGATCTCCGTGATCTGAGAGCCCGGGCGAAGGTTCTCGCCAGGATCGAGCGCCTCATCGGAGGCAATCCTGGTGACGTCAAGCCCGTTGGGGCCGGTGTGTCGGAGTTACGGATCAACTACGGCCCTGGATACAGGGTCTACTACCTGAAGAAAGGAACCAAGTTGATCATCCTTTTAGCTGGCGGAGACAAGAGCTCACAATCCATGGACATTGATGAGGCCCTTCTGTTGGCAGACAATCTGACGGAGGAGACCTGATGAAAGCCACGACCACCCTCTACGACGTCGCGGAGCATCTCCGAACACCTGAGGAGATGGCGGCCTACCTGGAGGCCTGCATCGAGGAGGCGGATGGAGATGCTGCCTTTATTGCCAAGGCACTGGGCGACATTGCTCGGGCCCAGGGGATGACCCAGGTGGCCAGAGACTCAGGACTTTCCAGGGAGAGCCTCTACAAAGCCTTGTCTGGAGAGCGCAGTCCGAGCTTTGACACTATCTTGAAGGTGGTCACGGCCCTGGGTCTGAAGTTGAGCGCGAGTGTGAGAAGCGAAGCGGAGGTGACTTGAGCTTTGAACATGAAGCGTAGGTCTGCAAACGCTGCCTGTGGAGATGCGACACCTTCCAACATGCCCCTCGAGTGGACAGGCCGGCATGAATTGACTTCTGGTACCAGATACTCCTTGCCTGCCCCTTAGGGGCCGCGTTAGCCAGAGCAGGGATACGCGGAGGCCGCCAACGTGGCTACAATGTGAGCACGTCTTCGGGGGTTGGTCGTGGTTCGAGCCAAGCTGGTCAAAATCGGCAACTCGAGGGGGATCCGCCTTGCCAAGCCGCTGCTTGAGGTTGCGGGGCTGGCTGACGAAGTCGAGATCGAGGCTGCTCCAGGGGTTCTGACCATCAGGCCATCGGCCCATCCGAGGGCTGGCTGGGCGGAGGCCGCAGCGTCTTTCGAGCCGATGGGACTTCTCGATGAGATGAGCGCCACTCGATTTGATGATGAAGAGTGGTCATGGTGACTGATGATCACGTCTCAAGAGGCGATATCTTCCTTGTCGAGTTGAATCCCACGCGAGGATCTGAAATCAGGAAGACGAGGCCTTGTGTCGTAGTGTCGCCAGACGAGCTAAATGCTCACCTTCGCACTTTTATCGTTGCCCCGCTCACAACTGGCGGACATCCATACCCTTTTCGTGTGCGTTGCAGGTTTGATGGGAAAGATGGTCATGTTGTCGCAGATCAGCTTAGGGCTGTAGATAGGGACCGTCTCGTCAAGCGATTGGGGGAACTCTCGGAGACTACGCTTAATGAGCTGCTGGGTGTTCTCCAGGCGATGTTCGCTATGTAGAGGCCTGCCTACCTAACCCGCCCCCTTCTATTCCCCCACGCCCAACGAGGTCCCGAACCAGCAGTTTTCTGCGGCCAGGTGATGGCGAGCGTTCAAACGCTCGCAACAAAACCCTCAGGCACATCTATAAAAGCCCCAGCTCACGCGCCGATCAAATTGCAGGCTCAGCTGACGATGCTGGGCCCGGGCCCGATGGTCCCAGAGATAGACGGCTTGCCAGGTGCCAAGCAATCAGCGCCCGCTTCGAGACCGCAGAGCGAAGGTGGTATTGGTGAGGGCCATGCGGATGGGGGAGGGCCTGTCATCGGGGCCCTCGTCGTCGTGGCGCTAGGGGCGTAGATCGCCCCGGCCGCTGATCGGTCACACCCCCTCTTGGGGCCCTGCTAGGGCCTGGAGCTAAGCGGCCAGATCGACCAGCACCTGCGGGTCGACGTTCTCGTTGATGGTGAGCGAATAGAAGAGATGCAGACAGGCCAGGTTGGCCAGACCAGTCGCCAGCCCGCTGGCCCCGATCGGCCGGTCTAGGGCGGCGCTGATGGCAGTGAAGCCTTCGCCACGGGTGTTGAGGCTGAGCTGGTGCAGGCTTTAACGCAGCATCCACGCATGGGCGGGGATGAACTAAAAAGCATCAGCTTTACAAGGATTGCTGTCTTGAGGGCCCAGATCGATAGCCCTAGTGCGCAGAGCGTCCCAGGCACCGCTACCTGGTTAGGTTGCCACCCTTGCGGGGCGCAACGATGGCCATGAAGAGCCCGGACGAGCCCATCCCTGCCGACTCCGCCGCCGAACCCGGCACGCCCACGGTGGGTGGCGGCTGGCCGGTGATTGATGGCTGGGCCAAGGCCAGCCTGTCGCTGCAGGGTCCCCTGCTCTGGAGCACGCTGCTGCACAAAAGCGCCTGCCTCTCCTGCGCCTGGGGCACGGGCGGCCAGAACGGTGGCTTCAGTGATGAGTTGGGGGAGCCCCTGCAGCGCTGCCTCAAAAGTGTCGAGGCGATCTCGGCCGAACTGCAAGCCGCCGTGCCCAAGGGGCTGTTCGGCCAGCGCAGCCTCCCCCAGCTGCAGGAACTCAGCTCCCTGGAGACCGACCGGCTCGGGCGATTGAGCCAGCCGCTGATCCTGCGCCAGGGCCGCAGCCACTACGAACCGATCGGCTGGGACGACGTCTTTGAGCTGACCGAGAAGGCCTTCAAGGGGCCGCCGCAACGGCTGGCCTCCTACAGCTCTGGCCGCTCCTCCAACGAGGCCGCCTACCTGCTGCAGCTCCTGCTGCGGGCCCTGGGCTCCAACAACCTGGCCGATTGCTCCGACCTCTGCCACGCCCCCTCCACCGTGGGTCTGGGCGAGGTGTTTGGTTCTGGCACCTCGATGGTGAGCCTGGAAAGCTTGAAGCAGGCGGATTGCGTTGTGCTGGTGGGCTCCAATGCCCCCGCCAACCACCCGCGCTTGATGAACGAGCTGATCCAGCTGCGGCAGCGGGGCGGCACGGTGATTGTGATCAACCCGGTGCTGGAGGTGGGCCTGCTCAAGTTCGGCTCACCCGCCTTCCCGATCCGCTCGCTGCTGAAGGGCTCTTCAATCGCCTCAATCTTCCTGCAGCCGATCCCCGGCAGCGACATTGCCGTGTTTGTGGGGATCCAGAAGGCGCTGCTGGAGGCCGACCAGGTCCGCCGGGAGTTTCTGGCGGCCCACGCTGAAGGCTGGGAGGCCGTTCTGGAGCAGGCCCGTGCCACCCCTTGGGAGGCGATCACGGCCTGCTGCGGCCTCAGCCGGGAGGAGCTGGGCCACACCGCCGCCGCCATTGCCAGGGCCCGGGGGGTGGTGTTCGCCTGGGCGATGGGCATCACCCACCAGGCCAACGGCACCAGCAACGTGCATGCCATCGCCAACACCGCCCTGCTGAGCGGCAACGTGGGCAAGCCCGGGGCGGGCACGATGCCGATCCGCGGCCACTCCAACGTGCAGGGCTTTGGCTCGATGGGGGTCACCGTCAAGCTGCGGGCGGAGCTGCAGCAGGCCTTGGAGGAGTTGCTGGGCCGGCCCCTGAGCCCCGTGCCCGGCTACGACACCCGCGCCTTGATCGCGGCCGCAGACGCCGGGGCGGTGGACACCCTGCTCTGCCTGGGCGGCAACCTCTGGGGCGCCAACCCGAATTCGGTTGAGGCGAAACGGGCCCTCTCCCGCATCGACACGATCGTCTACCTGGCCACCAAGCCCAACCAGGGCCATTTCCACGGGCTGGCGGCAAGCAACACCCTGGTGCTGCCGGTGTTCAACCGCTTCGAGACGCCCCACCGCACCACCACCGAATCGGGCAACAACTTTGTGCGGCTCAACGAACCCGGCAGCACCCACCTCAAAGGCGCCGACCTGATCAGCGAGGTGGCCTTCCTGGCCGAGCTGGCGCGGCGATTGCTGGGCACGGACCCGATCGACTGGGGCCGCCTGCAGGACGCCAGCTACGTGCGCGAGCTGATTGCCCGCACCGTGCCGGGCTACGGCCCGATCGCCCAGATCGATGCCAACCGCAAGGAGTTCAGCGTCGAAGGCAGGCTGTTCAACGAACCCACCTTTGCCACCCCCAACGGCCGGGCCCGGATGGAAATAACCCCCCTGCCGGCGCTGAAGCTGCCGCAGCCAGACCATTTCGGCAGCCTGGCGCCGGATGAAGCCGGCCTGGTGCTGGCCCTGATCACCGCCCGCAGCTACAGCCAGCACAACACCGTTGTCTACAAGGAGGGAGACATGTACCGCGGTATGCCGCATCGCAACACGATTCTGATGAACCGGGCCGATATCGACCGCGCTGGCTTCACGGCCCACCAGCGGGTGACGGTGCAGGGAGAAGCCGGCGAGCTGCAGAACGTGGAGATCATCCCCGGCGAGATCCGCACCGGGGCGGCGCTCATGTTCTACCCGGAGGTGAACGCCATCTTCAAGGCCGTGATCGATGCCCGCAGCGGCACACCCGCCTTCAAACGGGTGCCGGTGCTGGTGCGGGCGGGAAAGGGGGCAGTGGCTGATGCGGCGGCCGGGAGACTCTCGTCCGCGAGAAACTAGGCAGGACAAAGGATCTTAAGCAGCAACGGGGGTCGTCCCAGCGGTGATTTTTCTCAGGCTGGCCGAAGCACTCGGCAGCCTATTAAGCGCAAACAGCCGGCATCCACAAGCTCGCCATGTTTCACTCATGACGCCATTTTTAGTGGCTCCACCACGAGCAGCGTCCCGCCACGCTGCTCTTCGGCCAGTTAGCACTTCCTATCTAATTGAGTGCGCCCACGGTATCTGCACGGACCAGGGACTCCTTGGCCATAGCGCTGCGAAACCAGCACAACCTGTACTCATGCGCTCAATTGCGGGGCTATTGGCACCAACAATCCTGCAGAATTTCCCTTCTCTTCAATAAGTACTAATGATGGTTCCCACGCTGGAAACCGTGGCCAATCTTGGGGAATTATACGGTCCACCCTCTATTGCGTTAAGCATCATAAACGCACTATCGGGTTCTTCAACAAGCGGGGAATACCATGCCTTCCACGCCAGAGCAGAATCGCCAGAACGCCGTCACGTTCTATGATCTCATGTTCAATCAGTGTAAGCCGCGCGAAACCATTACACTCTACGTGGGTGCGGACTACAAGCAGCACAATCCACAGGTCGCCGACGGGAAAGACTCGTTCATCGAGTATTTCGAGCGAATGGCCCGCGAGTACCCAGGTAAGTGGGTGAACGTCAAGCGAACGGTCGCCAAAGGGAGCCTCGTGGTCCTGCACTCTCACCAAGTCTAGCCGACAGACGCGAACAAGGACTGGGCTGGCATCGACATCTTCCGCTTCGACGAAGGCGGAAAAATCGTGGAGCACTGGGACGTCTTGCAAGCCGTTCCGTCCGAGGCGAAACACGCGAACGGAATGTTCTAGTGCTCAGGTCAACGCCGTGAGCAACTTGCCAACCCGATTGACGACTAACCCGCTGCTAACCGGACGCGCCCCAGTCCCAGCCCTGCCTAGATACCATCCCCCAAGCTAAATCTCTTGATTAACCCATCGGCCGTATCAAGGAGGCCATTGAGCGTTGCCTAGCGGTGGAGGCGAGCGCTAGCGAACGACATCGCGGGTCCCCTGGGGATCTACCCAGCAGCCAACGTTGTGTAGCAGATCGAGCCTATAGTTCCGCAAGCTGCAAACACCACTACCGTTTCAAAAGGCGACCCAAGCCCCTCTTTTGAACAACATTTATCAAGGCTTGGGACAACCGTTGCCACCATAGTTGGCTAAAAAGAGCCTAGGACCTTAGTTCTAGGAATCGACTAATAAAAAACTTGGGCAACTCAAAACAACCCATGACAACAATCAGGCACTACCTAGCCAATCTCTCCAACGGCAAGCTGGTGCTCTGGTGCTACTTGATCTGGTGGGGAACCACTGTGTTGCATCACTTCGATCGATCGCCCAGCCTTTGGTTAAACTCCGTTGGCATCAGCGCAGTGATCGGCGTTGCCCTCATTCTCAGCGTTGGCGGACTCCAATCCGCAAGCCGGGATCGCTGGCAAACGTTTCGCCTATTCGCCATGCCCTTCTGCGTGTCGAGTTTTTCATCCCTGATCAAGGGCAAGGGCTTCCTGCTGATTTTCTCGCCGTCGGCCTCAGAATTAGCCATTGCAGCGGGCCTTTGCGCAGCATTCTCAGCCATCGTTATCAGCTTTAGAAGGGCACGGCATTCTTCCCGCACCTAACAATTCTTCTGGCAAACAGGGGGTTGATCTTGGCGGCGGCGATCGCCAGGTATTGGTTCTTGGTGGGGATGGCTGCCAACTGCGAAGATATCCCGAATTCACAGGCTGGTGCTGGGGAGTCTGCCGCTGCCGCGTCAACGATCAAGGCAACCCGCAGCTCGAGCGCCAACGCTGGGGCAGCCAGAAGGGGCCCGACGCGGACCGACCTTGACGCCTCAACTTCCTGTAGCTACAATAAGTTGTGCAGATCGATTTCGACCCCCAAAAAGACGCGACCAATCTCAGCAAGCATGGCGTTTCCCTGGCGCTTGCTGCTGAACTCGACTGGGACGCAGCTCTCGTATGGGTTGATAATCGCATTGACTACGGCGAAGTGCGAATGATCGCCTTAGCACCGAAATCAGCCATCCTGTTTTTCGTGGCTTTCGTAGACCGCCCCACGGTCCGTCGAATCATCAGCCTTCGCAAGGCAAACCGTCGAGAAGCGAGGCACTATGTCAAAACCACAGAAGCCAACCTCCATCCTGATCCCTACGCCTGAGGAGGATCTGGCGATTACGGCAGCTGCCAAGGCCGATCCCGATGCCCTGCCACTCACCGAAGGGCAACTTCAGGCCATGGTTCCGCTTCGCTCCTTACGGGGCCGCCCCAAGTCGACCAACACAAAGCAATTGGTGTCGATCCGATACAGCCCTGAAGTGCTTCAGTATTTCAAAGCCGCTGGCCCAGGTTGGCAGGTTCGTATGGACGAGGCCCTAAAGAAGTATGTGGCCAGCCACCCTCTCCGTAATAACGAAGAGGGTTAATAGTACCTCTGCCTCCTCACTAATCCCCCCAACACTCAAACCCCCGCCAACACCTTCGCCTCCTCCTCGCTGCTCACCACCCGGCCCTGGTCTTCGAAGCCAGCGAGTTGATCGAAGTTGAGGTAGCGGTAGATCTCGGCCTGTTGGGGGTTGATCTTGGCGGCGGCGATTGCCAGGTATTGGTCCTTGGTGGGGATGCGGCCCAGCTGGGCGCAGACGGCCGCCAGTTCGGCGCTGCCCAAATACACCTGGGCGCCATTGCCGAGGCGGTTGTTGAAGTTGCGGGTGCTGGTGGAGAACACGGTGGTGTTGTCTTCGACCCGGGCCTGGTTGCCCATGCAGAGGG
>Ga0164294_10003955_pt1 | contig 13058 bp, 11 predicted proteins | sample GEODES005metaG_FD_111479 | JGI IMG/M metagenome (GOLD analysis project Ga0164294, IMG submission 111479) | Oligotrophic lake water microbial communities from Sparkling Lake, Wisconsin, USA - GEODES005 metaG | ecosystem: Environmental > Aquatic > Freshwater > Lake | place: USA: Sparkling Lake... | reverse complement strand
CGTTTCTCTTTCCATATCAACAATGTCAAAGACCCGAACAACCTAAGCCGTCCAACCGTTTAACGCCCGGCCCCGGCGAAGAGCGGCGTATCTAGTCGCCACAAAACATAGTGTCAACCGACTCTGCCAAATCTTTTGCTTCGGTAAATCCCCGGCAAACCGGGACAATCTCGAAGCAAGGACCGGGGTCAGGACCGCCCAGGGCGAACCCTTAACAAATCATGACCGAGTCGATGAAGGCTGCGGACTATAATCGTCTTGCCGGCAAGTTCAACAGCTTTATGGGCTGGGTCAGTTGCCGGCCGGCGGGTTGCCCGAGCGGAGGTGGGCTTCTAGGGGTCAGAATCGGATCTGGCAACACCGTCGCGGTCTTTTTTCCGAGGAATCTTGCACCCTCGTCAGTCCGGCCGCAAAACGTCGGGAACAAGCGAGGTCATCAATGCTGTCCCATAAAGCACGCTACGCCCTGCGGGCCATGGTAGAACTTGCGCGCGAGCCTTCAGGCCAGGTCACTTCGGGGGAACTGGCCCTGCGCGCCGACGCCCCGCGCAAGTTCCTGGAGGCTATCCTTCTTGAGTTGGCTCGCCGCCACATTGTCACGAGCAAGCGGGGAAAGTTCGGCGGTTATGTCCTCACCCGGCCGGCCGTTGAAATCAGTTTCGCCGAAATCATTCGCGCGGTGGACGGCCCTCTGGCTCTGGCGCCCTGCGTCAGCAAGACCGCCTTTCGAAAATGCGATGATTGCCCCGACCTTCACGCCTGCACGATCAGGCAGGCGTTGATGCGGGCGAGGGACGCCACGGCAGACGTGCTTGAGCAGTACAGTCTGGCAGAAGCGGCTGCTCAGCCGGAAACAATATAGGCCCGAAGCCCTTCAGCCTCCGCAATCACCTCGGAAATCTTGTGCTTTACCAGGTCGCCAATCGAGACGATTCCCACGAGGCGCCCCTCCAGCAGGACCGGAAGATGACGGACCCGGCGGTCTGTCATCCGGCCCAGCAACGCATCGACAGTTTCATGCATTTCGGCAATATGGACGTCGGCCGTCATGTAGTGGCTGATGGTCCTGACAAGGGCTGAGGCGCCCTCGGCCGCAACGGCCCGGACAATGTCGCGCTCCGACACAATCCCGACCACCGAACTGTCCTGATCCACGACGATCATGGCTCCGACCCGCCGACTGAACAGGAGGGCTGCGACGGCTTCCACCGTCTCCGAAGGCGAGATGGTGAATACAAGGTCGCCCTTGTCCTTGAGAATTTGGGAAACCAGCATCCGGACGTCCTCCCCGGTTTTTGTTGTCTTTCTGCAGCGTCCCCCAATCTCCGAGCAGAATCAATCGGAACGGCAAGCCGCTCCGCAATTGCAGCCAAGCCATCCTTAACCAATTCGGGACATCTCTGAGCGACATATCGGCGCTGTCCCGTTCTGGCACGGCGATTGCTTGGTCGCCGGGACGACGGACGTTCATTTGGAGCTGTGCTGCGATGGCAAAGGCCACACTTCTGATACTGGCGGTGCTGGGCCTCAGTTCCGGGACCGCCCTGGCACAGTCCCAGACCGGCTCTGCCAGCTATAACGCCGGCTATGGCCGTTCCGCCGGCCAGGAAAACAGGATGGTGGACTATTCCACAAGGGACGCTGCCGGAAACCGGGTCATCGTCGATGGCGTCATGCTGACGGGCGAGGACCAGAGCACCTTCACCCGTAGCGGAGCGGCAGGGGCCTTTGATTCCTATTCCGGGGTTGGGTCCACCGGGGGCGGATCCACAGCCATTGGCAACAATCTGGTGGTTATTACCCAGGGCAGCTACAACACGGTCATCATCGACAGCACCCAGACCAACACCGGATCGGTGACCGCGGGCGTCGGCGCGGCGACGGGTGCAGACGATGATCGCTAGTCCTGCCATTCGGGTCGGCGCCGCCTGCTCCGCCGCGGTCCTGTTGTTGTCGGGCTGCGCTACGCCGGTGGCCCAGAAATCAGGCCTCTACGCCAAGCCGATCGGATCGGCGCCGGTGACCGCCAACCCCAGCCCCTATTCGGCCGCACTGGTCTGCCTCGGCGGCTACGCCCGGCAGAACAACCTGGGCGCGCCGCGCATCGCGGTCGGCCGGATCAGCGACTACACGGGAAAGTCGGAGGCCGATGGCAGTGGCCGGAAGGTCACCCAGGGCGCCTCTCTGATGGCCATGACCGCCCTTGCCAAGGCCGGCATGCCTCTGGTCGAGCGCTTCGACACCTCGATTTCCGAACTGGACCTGAAGTACAGCAACAACAAGCTGATTTCCGATGGCCCCCGCGCTGCCAGTCCCGGGCCGACTGAGTCCCGCAAGATCTATGAAGGCCAGGTTGCGGGCGTGGACTTCTACCTGGTCGGCGGGATCACAGAACTCAACTACAATATCTATTCCGTCGGGGCAGACGCCTATGCGGGCGACAAGGATGCAGCGGGCCTGAAGGGCTCTTTCCGCAGCAGTATCTATGTCATGAACGTCGCCATCGACCTTCGCCTGGTCAACAGCCGGTCGCTGGAGGTGGTGGACGTCATTTCCTATCAGAAGCAGGTCGTCGGACGGGAAGTCGGCGTAGGGCTTTTCGACTTCCTGAATGGAAACATCTTTGACGTCTCGACCGGCGCCGGCGCGCAGGAACCTCTGCAGCTGGCAGTTCGGGCCCTGATCGAACGGGCGGTGGTCGAGATGAGCGCCAACCTCTACGGCATGCCAGGCCCGCAATCCTGTCTGACCTCCGATCCGCTCGGCGGCCCCACCAACGGCATGACCGGCGGCTTCACCCCCGCCTATGACAATCTGGGAACCAACAATGCGCAGACCCGCGAAGACCCTGATCGCTGGAACGATAAGCGCGATCCCGATGCTAAGCGTGCTCTGCGGGGCCGCTACTAGTCAGGACTTGCCGAGCGACGTCTTCAACAACCAGGTCCAGGTCGGCGACGTCTTTTCCCAAGGGGCGTTGAACATCGTCACTGTCGAGGACGGCGTTGATGCAGCGGTGAACGCCACCGGCAATGCGGTACAGGTCTATTCGGATCAGGCGCAGTTGTCGGTTACCTCCAACCAGACCTTGTCGGCCGATGTGGTGGCCCAGAGCCGGATCGGCGTCAGTCGCCGCCTCGGAAACGAGACCGGTCTGTCCACGACAGCGCTGGGCAATACGTCCTCTGTCGGGATCCGCCAGCAAACGGTGACGGGTGTTCTGACCCAGGTCACTTCGGCAGGAACCCGGGTCACTGCCCGGTCGCAGATCGAAGGCGACTATGCCTCGGCCGGCAATATGACGGCCGGCACAACAGCTGTTGGCAACAACCAGGATCTGGGCCTGACCAACGGGGCCGCCGGCGTGCGCGTGAACCAGAACAATGGGGCCAGGGTGCTGGCTGACGGCGGCGCCGTCATGCAATCCGTTACCGGCCAGGCCTCTGTGGCCGGGATCGCGGCTGGCAACAACATCAGCGCCATCGGCGAGACCGCTTCCTCACAGCGCCTCGCGACAAGCCAGATCAACGGATCGCCGCTTGTGCAGGCCAGCAAGTTCACAGCCTACGGGTCTGTCCAGACTGCCCAGACCAGCACGACGGCCACCGGCAATGCGCTGGCGGTCCAGAACCAGGGCCCCTTGCTCGACGTCTCCAACAGCCAGTCCAACGCCGCCTATGTGAGATCCCAGGCCGAGGGGTCCGCCTATCAGTATGGTGCGGCCGAAGTCAGCGCCTACGGCGCCGGAAACAGCGCGATTGCCGGAAACAGCGGCGCCGAACTGGCGCTGGACAACACCCAGTGGACCGACGTCGGCGGCGTCGAGGTCATCGCCAGCTTCTCCGGCACGACGGGCTATGACAGCTATGTCCAGGCCTCGGCTGTTGGCAATGATGTCACCGGCTATGCCTGCAGCGACTGCAATGGCTCCATAGATGTCGCCAACCGTCAGACCAATGTCGGAGACGTCAGCGCCCGGGCAGACGTCGTCAATGGGGCCGGCCGCAAGGTGACTGGCGTTTCCACGGCGACAGGCAACAACGCCAGCTTCTATGTGACGCGCCCCGGTTCCTGACCGGCCTCGTCAGGTCCTGCAGAATTGAAGCAGAGTTGCTGATCAGCCTGCAGATTCAGGACGCCAGCAACCAGCGCCCCACACCGGCCAGGGCGCAGGCCAGGATCACCAGCACCACGTTGACGTGAAACCGGATCAGGGCGAGCCCCGCGATGACGGCCAGCCCGACGGCAAGCAGGTCCAGGGTTGCAAGATCGGGAATCTGGATCTGGCCTCCCCAGGGCGTGCTCAGGACGCCAACATCGCGGAAGATCACATGCAGTCCGAACCACACGGCCAGGCTCGCGACCACCCCGAGAACCGCCGCCGTCACCGCGCGCAACAGGCCCGTCGCCGCCGGGCTGCGCCGCAATCGCTCCGAATAGGGAGCGCCGGCGAAGATATAGAGAAATGACGGTGCAAAGGTCTGCCAGAGCGCCATCAGCGAACCGGCCAGGGCCCAAAGGAGCCCGCCCCCCTTGGCGTTCCACCCTGCCATGAAGCCGACGAAACCATTGACCAGGACCAGAGGTCCGGGGGTTGTTTCGGCCAGCCCCAGGCCGTCGATCATCTGCGGCGTTGTCAGCCAGCCCTGGACCTGCACCGCCTCCTGCTGGAGCCATGCCAGCATGGCGTAGGCCCCGCCGAAACTGACCGCCGCCAGCACGGAAAACACTTCGCCCACCTTGCTGAGCCAATGGTCGGGACCCAGCAGAACCACCGCGAGAATGAGGGGGAACAGCCAGATGCACAGCCACAGCGCGATCACCCCCAGGGTGCGACCCGCCTTGATCCCGGGTTGATCGACCTCAGCCGGGCGCGGCGCATTCCTGCTCCGCCAAACCCCGAAGACCGCGGCCGCCAGAACGACCACCGGAAATGGCGCGCTCAGCAGGGACAGCGCCAGGAACGACAGGACAGCAATGACAAGATCAGACCGCTCCTTCAGCGCACGCCTGGCGACACGCAAGACCGCCTCGGCGACCAGGGCCAGGACCGCCGCCTTGACGCCCCAGAAGGCGGCTGCCAGCCATGGAGACTGGCCCTGGGACGCATAGAGCCAGCTCAGGGCCGTCACCAGCACCGCCCCGGGCAGAATGAAGGCTAGCCCCGCCGCAAGGCCTCCCCTGACGCCATGCAGGAGCCAGCCGATATAGGTGGCCAGCTGCTGGGCCTCGGGGCCCGGCAACAGGGTGCAGAAGCTCAGGGCGTGAAGATAACGGGGCTCGTCGATCCATTTGCGTTCATCGACCAGCACGCGGTGCATCAAGGCGATCTGCCCGGCCGGGCCGCCGAATCCGAGACAGCCGATCTTCAGCGATTCGGCAAAAAAGGTTCCGAATGCCGGCTTTTCGGTCTGAAGCTGAGCTTCTGCATTCATTTCGGGGCCTCCACAGGACAATCAACCGGTACTTGGGCTGATGCCTTTTCGGGAGACCGCTCACCCCGATTGACGAAAGTTAGCGTCGATGGAGCACTCCGACAACATCGATTGAGGGTTGGGAAACGGCTTGCGGGCCTTCTGCCCCATCCATGCCTTGTGTTGGCCGCACCCCGCGACGAAGGTCAAGGCCAACGCCCGAACCGTTTCTGTTTCAGGATGCCTGCATGATCCGTCTCTTCCGCCCCGCGCTCGTCTGCGCGATGGCGTTCTGTCTCTCGGCCTGCGCCCAGTTACCGGTCAATTGGCCACTGATGCAGAGCCAGCCGAAGCCAGCGACCGCACCGCCGGCCGACGCCGCCCGGGGGCCGGGACCCTGGCCACAGGCCGACAGCGATCTGAAGGCCGATCCGGCGATCCGATTCGGGACCCTGCCCAATGGCCTGCGCTACGCCATCCGGCACAACGCCACCCCTCCAGGCCAGGCCGCCCTGCGACTCCACATCCGGGCCGGTTCGCTGAATGAAACCGATGCGCAGCAGGGCCTGGCGCATTTTCTCGAACACATGGCCTTCAACGGTTCCACGGCCATCCCTGAAGGCGAGCTGGTCAGGATTCTGGAACGCCATGGAATGGCCTTCGGCGCCGACACCAACGCCTCAACGGGGTTCGAAGAAACGGTCTACAAGCTGGACCTTCCGCGGACCGACGACGAAACAGTCGAGGACTCTCTGCTGATGCTGCGGGAAACCGCCAGTGAACTGCTGATCGAGCAGGACGCGGTAGATCGGGAACGCGGCGTGGTGCTGGCCGAGGAACGGTCACGGGACGGACCCGGCTGGCGACTCTACAAGTCCAGCCTGGAGTTCGTCATGAAGGGGCAGCGGCCCCCGCAGAGGTTCCCGATCGGGCAGGTTGAAATCCTGAAAACGGCCAACCGCGAACAGATTGCCGACTTCTACAGGCACTACTACCGCCCTGACCGCGCCACCGTTGTCGCAGTGGGCGACTTTGACGTCGACGCCATGGAGGCCCGGATCAGGCAAAGATTCGGCAGCTGGCAAGGCCAGGGACCCGACGGGGCCGATCCCGCTCCCGGGCCGGTCGCCAAGCGCGGCGTTGAGGCCCGGGTTGCCGTTGAGGCCGGAGCCCCGACGTCGCTGCAACTGACCTGGGTCACGCCGCCTCGGAACGAGCCTGACCGGCTGGCCATCCGCCGAAAGAATCTGATCGAGCAACTCGGGTTTGCTGTCCTCAATCGGAGGCTCGGCAGCCTGGCCAGGTCAGAAGAACCGCCCTTCATCACCGCCGGCGCCTTCAAGGGCGAGCAGCTCCATGCCGCCCGGGTCACCGCCCTTTCGGTCACCAGCCGACCGGCCGACTGGCGCAGGGCGCTGGCGGCCGTGGAGCAGGAGCAGCGTCGAATTCAGCAGTTTGGCGTTCTGCAAAACGAGCTCGACCGGGAAATCGAGGAGTATCAGACCTACTACAGGACTCAGGCGGCGTCCGCTGCGACCCGCAGGACCCCGACACTGGCCGGGCAGATCGTAGGCAGTCTTGCTGATTCCGATGTCTTGACCAGCCCGGCCGAAGACCTTGCCCTGTTTGAATCGGCCGTCATGACCTTGAGCGCCGCCCAGGTTTCCGAAACCCTGAAAACGGCCTTTCGCGGCGCTGGGCCGCTCCTGTTTCTCTCGACGGCCACGCCGATCTCCGGCGGTGAAGCCGCCGTTGTCGAGACCTATCGGGCCTCCCTCAGCCAGCCTGTTTCGCCACCGGATCAGGTCTTGAAAGCAGCCTGGCCCTACACCGCCTTTGGCGCCGGCGGCGAGGTTGTCGAGCAGAAGGACCTGGTCGACCTGGATACGACCATGGTGCGCTTTGCAAATGGTGTCCGGTTGACGGTCCGGCCGAGCAGGTTCCGGGATGATCAGGTTCTGGTCCGGGTTCGGACAGGCGATGGTCTCAAGGGCTTCGCCTCTGACAGTCAAAGTCCGGGCTGGGCTGCATCGGCGCTTGTCGAAGGCGGGCTGGGTCAGCTTTCTGCGGAAGATATTGAACGGGTGCTGGCCTCGAGGACCTATGGCGCCAGTTTCGCTATCGAAGATGACGCCCTGGTGTTTTCCGGTTCCACGCGTCCTGATGATCTGACCATACAGCTGCAGGTCCTGGCGGCCTATGTCACCGACCCTGCATGGCGACCCGAGGCTTTCCGCCGGATGAAGACCTATGCCGCCACCCTGGAAGACCAGTACCAGGCGACCACCGGCGGTGTACTGTCTCGAAACCTTCCGGGACTTCTGCACGATGGCGACCGTCGCTGGACATGGCCCACCCCGGCTGAGATCGCATCGACCCGTCTGGAGGATCTCAAGGCTCGGATTGCCCCGAGCCTGGCGACTGGCGCCCTCGAGGTGATCATTGTTGGAGACATCACCGTCGAAAAGGCGATCGAGGCAGTAGCAGAAACCTTCGCCGCGCTGCCCCAGCGGGCAGCGCCGCCCCAGGATGCAGCTCCGGCTCAGGCAGTTGGCTTCCCGGCGCCACGGGCTGACCCGGTGGTGTTGTACCACAAGGGCCGAAAGGATCAGGCGGCGGCCTTTCTGGCCTGGCGCACGGATGACGTCTTCAGCGACCTGCAGCGCACGAGAAATACAGCCATGATGGCCCAGATCCTGGAGCTGCGGCTTACCGATGAACTTCGGGAAAAACAGGGCGCCACCTATTCGCCTTCGGTCGGCAGCAGCCAGAGCAGCGTCTGGAACGATTGGGGCCTGATTTCCGCCAGCGTGGAGGTGCCGCCCGAACTGACCGACAGCTTCTTTCGAGACACCCTGAAGATTGCCGGCGACCTCCGAGACAGGCCGCCGACCGAGGACGAACTCCTGAGGGCGCGACAGCCTTATCTCGAGGGATTGATCAGGGCCCAGGCCACCAACGAGTACTGGCTGTCGCAGCTGTCGGGGGCTCAGACGGACCCCCGCCGACTGGACGCCGCAAGATCGGTCCTGGCCGGTATCGAGCGGGTCACGCCCCTTGACGTGCAGGCCGCCGCCAGGACGTTTCTCAAGGAGGATCAGGCCTGGCGATTGGTTGTCCTGCCGGAGACCGCCAGACCGTGATCAAGAGCCCTGTGGGTCTGGTTGAAGACGTCCGGCGAGGGATCGCCGCGCTGTCCCCGTCAGGCGGTCAATAGATGGTTCCACCCACGCCGCCGTCGAGACTCATGCTGAACCCGGCGCTGGAGCTCTCCGTCACCGTTTCCTCGCGATAGGCTGTGTAGGTCTCGACCTCCACGATGGTGACCACCTTGATCCCCGCGCCAAACCGGCGAAGCAGCGAGCGCTCATTGCAGTCCCGCGCCGGGCGCTGGGGCCGGCAGCTGACCCGGCCGGCGGCAGCGTCATCTGCGCCAGGCTGACCGGGTTCAAAAACCAGGGCCTCGCCCTTGGCGCAGGTCGCGGTCTGGCCGCCATTGAAACTGGCCTGCCCGGTCCACTCCGCGACCGTCCACTGCATGCGCGTTCCGGCAATGCAGCGGTAGAGTTCGCCTTCGTAGCCATCGGCGACCTCCTGGCCGGCAAAGACCTGACTGGCGGGATGCGGCGTTTCGCGGTCATCGACACAGACGGCGCGAATGACAACCCGGCGCGTCCGGGTGCGCGTGGCCTCGTAGGACACCTGTTTCTTTCGGGATGCGCCCTCGACATTGAGCCCCTGGATCAGGCCTGTCGCCCCGGGCGCAGCATAATAGCCGCCACCACCGCCACCGCCGCCATAGACGACGGCGCCGCCAGACCCTCCACCCCGTGCGACCGCTACGGCTGTCACGTTGGTGTTGACGGTGACATTGACCCGTCCGCCGCCATTGTCACAGCAGTTGGGCGGCGTCGGCGGACGGGGGGGCGGGGTCGGGGGTGTGCAGCAAGGCGGCGGGGTCGGCGTGGAGCAACAGGGCGGAGGCGGCGGCGGCGCGCAGCAGGCCGCAGCCTCCTGCGGGGCGGCCGAGCCAATCAGCAGCAGGATCGCGCCCGCAGCCAGTCCAAGAATGGTCGTTCGCAAACCCATGGGGTCGCTCCCTGAAGTCGTCACACCTGCCCTGCAAGACTCACGCCGATGTGCCGTTTCATAACAGACAGGCCCCGGCATGAACCTTCCCTGCAACCTCCATGCGGCCGCTTTGGGCCAGCAGGAGACAGGGTCGAGCCATGGCCCATCCCAACACGGAACGATTGACGGAGTATTGGCGCGCCAGGGCCGGCGCATTTTCTGCGCCTGCCCGCATCGATATCGACCCGACTGAATTCATCGATCTGCTGCCGCAGGTCCTGATCGTCGGGCGTCGTGAAGCCGGCGACCTGCCCTTTCGTCTGATCGGCGGTCTGATCGCGGATCTCCACCAGCGCGATCTCCGCGGCGTCAATCTGCTCAGTCTGTGGGCGGATCCAGACCGGGCAGCCCTGCGGCTGGCCCTGGAACAGGTCCGTCGCCGTCCCGAGCCCCTCATCATCACCGGCGAAATCCGCGCCGATGGAGACGTAAAGGTCGGGCTGGAAATGATGCTGGCCCCCCTGGTCGGGGTAACCGGCGCAATCGACCGCTATCTGGGCCTCTACCAGCCGCTCGGGATGACCGCACGGCTGATGGGCCATTCCGTCCAGACCTTGAAGCTCCTCAATCTGTCCCGGTGCGGCGAAGAGGGTCCAAGGTTGCGACTGGCGGCCGTGGACGGACGCCGGATCGCATGAAAACGCCGGGTTTCAGGCGCTGGCGGCCGTCAGGGTCGCCATCTGGGCCTCGGTCAGCGTCAGTCTCGCTGCCCCCATCAAGTCTTCCAGCTGGTCCAGACTCGTAGCGCTGGCGATCGGCGCTGTCAGACCCGGACGGGCCATGACCCAGGCCAGGGATATCTGGGCAGGAGTCGCCGCCGTCTCGGCCGCGACAAGATCCAAGGCCGCCAGGACGGCTTTTCCGCGGTCGCTGTCCAGGTGCTTTTTCATGCCGCCGCCCCTGGGACTCTTGCCCAGATCAGCCTCGGACCGGTATTTTCCTGTCAGGAATCCGCTGGCCAACCCGTAATAGCTGACGATGCCGACGTTCTGTGAAATGCAAAGGTCCAGCAGGGGCCCTTCAATCGCCCGGTCCAGCAAATTGTAGGCCGGTTGCAGGCTATCGTAGCGAGCCAGCCCCAGGCGGCTGGAAGCCGCCAGGGCCGAGCCCAGTCGATCAACGTCAAAATTCGACGCGCCGACAGCCCGGACCTTTCCGGCCTTGATCAGACGATCAAACGCCTCCGCCGTCTCGTCCTGGGGCGTTTCAGCATCGTCGCGGTGCGACTGATAAAGATCGATATAGTCCGTCTGCAGCCGGCGCAGGCTGTCTTCGCAGGCGGCTTCGATATTGGCGGCGGAAAGCCCGGGCCGCGCCGGCCACATACCCACCTTCGTCGCAATGATCACATCGTCCCGCCGGCCCCGCGCCTTCAACCAGGTACCCAGCACGGTCTCCGACTCGCCGCCCCGATGGCCGGGAACCCAGGCCGAATAGACATCAGCACTGTCCACGGCATTGAAGCCCCCGCTGACAAAAGCGTCGAGAATCCGGTGCGAGGCGGCCTCGTCCGCGGTCCAGCCAAAGACATTGCCTCCCAGCATGAGAGGAGCAATCGACAGGCCGGACAGGCCAAGCGGGCGCTTTTGCATGGTGACAGGGTCCTTGTGCGTGATGTTTGCGGACGGATCGGCAGAGGCCGTCCCGGTCAGGCCGCCTTGACTGTCGCCCCATCATGGACCGGAGCCTCGAACGGCGCCATGGCCGCCCTGCCGCGGATCATGTCGCTGGCCTTTTCAGCCACCATGATGGTCGGAGCATTGGTGTTGCCGCCGATCAGGGTTGGCATGACAGACGCATCGACGACGCGAAGTCCGCTGACGCCCTGAACCTTCAGTTCGCCATCCACCACGGCGTAGGGGTCGCCAGCGGTTCCCATGCGGCAGGTGCCGACAGGATGATAGATGGTCTCGCCGGTCTGCTTGATCCAGGCATCGATCTCGGCGTCCGTCTGAACAGCCTTGCCGGGCGAAAACTCATCGGCCCGATAGGGATCAAGCGCCGCCTGATGGGCCGTTTCCCGGGCAATCCTGACCCCCTCACGCATCGACCGGCGGTCTTCTTCGGTCGCCAGATAGTTTCCGAGGATCGTCGGGTCAGCAAAGGGATCGGACGAGCGAAGTCCCACCTTGCCGCGGCTCTCCGGCCGTAACTGACAGACGTGGAACGTAAATCCGTCCCGCTCCACAACAACCTTGCCATGCTCCTGCATGATGGCCAGCACCATGTGGATCTGCAGGTCGGGACGGTCCAGATCGGGCCTTGAGCGCAGAAAGGCCCCGCTCTCAAGGAAGTTCTGGCGTCCGGGCCCCCTCTTGAACAGCATGTAGTTGATGCCCGCCACCAGCTTGTTCAGGCCCTTGTTGTAGCTATAGGCCGTATCCACGCCCTGGGTGTACCAGCTCAGGGTGACGTCGAGATGGTCCTGCAGATTGGCGCCGACACCCCTGGACTCGACAAGAGTCGGAATCCCGTGGGCCGCCAGGTCTTCCGGCGCCCCGATTCCGGAAAGCTGCAGGATCTGGGGCGACTGAACTGCGCCGGCGCACAGCAGCACCTCGGCGTCCGCATGGGCGGTCAGTCGCTCCCCGCTCTTGACCGCGTATTCCACCCCGATGGCCTTGCCATTCTCGATGAGAATCCGGGTCGTCCGGGCGCCGGTGATGCAGGTCAGGTTCGGCCGGTTCAGGGCCGGATAGAGATAGGCCTTGGCCGCACTCCAGCGCTCGCCGTCCCGGATCGTCATCTGATAGGAGCCCCAGCCTTCCTGCTGGAACCCATTGAAATCCTTGGTTACCGGATGGCCAGCCTGACGCCCGGCCTCAATCGCGGCCGAATAGAGCGGATTGGGCGATGAGGCCTTGGAAACATGCAGCGGGCCGTCCCCGCCGTGCCAGTCATCGCCGCCCCCTTCGAGGCTTTCCGAACGCTTGAAGTACGGCAGGACATCGGCATAGCCCCAGCCGCCCAGTCCCATCTGCCGCCACTGGTCATAGTCGCGGGCGTGGCCGCGGATATAGAGCATGCCGTTGATCGAGGAGGAGCCGCCCCAGCCCTTGCCCCGCGGCCACCAGAGCTTGCGGTCGTTCAGATGCGGCTCGGCCTCGGTCCAGAAGCCCCAATTGTAGTCGCCTCTGTCCTTGATCAGGCCGCCGACCCCGGCCGGCATCTTGATCAGGATCGAGCTGTCCTTGCCGCCAGCCTCCAGCAGCAGGACCTTGATATTGGCGTCTTCGGTCAGGCGGCCGGCGAGAACGCAGCCTGCAGAGCCGGCGCCAATGATGATGTAGTCGTAACGGTCGGCCATCTGCCGTGCTCCCGCTCAGGTTATCGTTGTTAAGGCAACAGTGACGCCAGCGTCAGATTTGGGCAAGAGGCAGGTTTGACGGACCCTAGGTGCTGTGGACACTTAGCGCAGCCAGAGCACTATGGCGGCCAATGTGACGACGGCGAGATAGTTCCTGGCCGTTTTCTCGAAGCGTGTTGCGACCCGTCGGAACTGCTTGAGCTTTG
>Ga0164294_10003954_pt1 | contig 13059 bp, 12 predicted proteins | sample GEODES005metaG_FD_111479 | JGI IMG/M metagenome (GOLD analysis project Ga0164294, IMG submission 111479) | Oligotrophic lake water microbial communities from Sparkling Lake, Wisconsin, USA - GEODES005 metaG | ecosystem: Environmental > Aquatic > Freshwater > Lake | place: USA: Sparkling Lake... | reverse complement strand
TTAAATTGTTGAATACCCTAAGTCGCAGAGACAGCGAAGCAGGCGAACCCCATAATTGAATTGCAGAAGAAAAAGTACCATGCGTTTACTTTGTCCGTAACTGTACAGTACTCACCGGGACAATTATTGTCAACGTACTGTACAAGTAATGCCATGCAGTTGAAGAAGATGTTCGCTACTGTGAAAGAAGTCATCTTGTCGACCCGTCCGTGGAGCTTCACCACTGGAATTATACCGGTGCTAGTGACAGCGGCCGTTAGCCAGACGCCTCTACTGTCGACTAATGTGCTGTCTGCACTGGCCATGGCTCTGTTCGTGCAAGCCGGAGCAAACTTGACCAACACCTACTTCGACTTCATCAACGAAGTCGACAACAAGAGGTACGGCGAAAAGACACTCGTAGACAAGAAGTTGTCTCCCGCTTTCCTACTTGTGCTGTCCATCTTGTGCTACTGCATCGGAGTTGCCTCCATCTTACCAATATTGATCGAAAGGCAAGATCAGCAGTTAATTGCGATCTTTTCACTTGGTGTTGTTCTGGCGTTTTTCTATACTGCCTCCCCTGTTGGGCTCAAGTACCGAGGTGAGATTGTATACAACACTCCATGATATCTCTGTCTAAGGATAACTTGAAATGGTAACTTATGCTGCTTCCTTCTGTCGCAGCGATGGGCGATTTTACTATATTTCTGTGCTTTGGTCCGCTGCTGATGCAATGTACAAGCATCATACTGACCGGAGAAATGCAGAGCAAGCTAATATACTACTGCGTTCCTATCGGCTTGTTGACGGAGGCGATCGTGCACGCCAACAACGCGAGAGACATCTCGTCCGATGCCAGTGCTGGGTTCTCAACGACTGCCAGCTTGTTGGGGCTGGAGTATTCTCGCATTCTGTACAATAGCTTGATCATTGGGGCATACGTCTCTGCCCTTGTGATTGCGACCTTGCACCATTGCGGCTGCATCTTGGTGGTGTTGTCGGCTCCTCTCGCGCTTGGAGTGATGAAACAGTTCTCGAGGAACGATTTACTCACTTTGGATGCGGACACCGCAAAGATGCATCTTCCCTTCGGACTGCTGCTATGGGCCGGTATCCTTCTGTCGTCTGAAGGGCTGATACATACATAGAGTATAGGCGTGACTTTGTGTTAATGTATTTAGACTCTGATGTCCGTTCTTCTACCTACCGCTTATGGTGCGATGCAACGCAGTGTAGACGTCTGTAATAATTGCAGTGAAAAAAAGAGCATCTTAAGGGTTATCCTGTAACATCACATCACATCACAGCGCTTGGATACAAAATCAAAAATCTATTCCAAGCAGCCTGTTAGCAGCCAGCTCAACATTCATTCTGCTCTCCCTCAGCGTCTGGATCACCTGCTCTCTCTCGAAGCCCATGCTCATCAGCATGTCGACGTCCGACTGCTGGGGCTCCGATGGGTTGGAATTAGCATCGGGCATCGCTGACGTCTCTGCTGCTGCAGTTTGCATGGAATATACAGCGGAAGCAGTCGAGTCTTGCAGAGACATCAGGATGGCTCTATTCAGAGCAGTCTCCTCCTTGGCACGTCGACTCAGCGCAGACATTCTCTTCGAGCGAGGAGCACTTGTCTGTCCCTCAGACATGACGAAGTCTCTTTGGAAATGGGATTGCTGGTTAGGAGGAGCTGCAGTGGTGCCGAACCGTAGCAAGCGAAGGACTGACTCACTGCTGGAATCGTCTAACGTTAACATATCACGATCGTTGAAATTTGCTACCATAGATCCATCATTGTCTGAGACCACTTCACTGTCGATGCTGCTCAAGTCTACTTCCGAATCCATTGAAATGTCCGCATTTGAATTTTTAGGTGAACTCTGACTGAGATTATTCACGTTAGCATTCGCAGCACTATTCATAGTATCGACCCTGCGGCTCGCACGAGTAGATCTTCTTTTGTATTTCAAGTTGCGAGATCTGGAGGCTCTCTTGTCGACGGAATGCTGCTTCTCCTGCTGCTTTTGAAGGGAAGAAGATGTTCCTGTGGAAGGACAGGGTTGCTGACCATCAGGGGCGAGACCGGGGTCAACATTTGTATCGTCCTCACCGAGCTTCGCACTTTGGGTTGGACTGTCGAGATTAACTAACTGTTCTCGATTTGATGCTTCGATGATCCCAGTTTGAGATATGTCTCTCGAAGCTAGGCCGATTTCAAAAAGAATAGTGGCAATATCCAACGAGTCATCGGAATCGCTGCGCCCTACCTCGAATCTACGAGGAGAATCCCTCGAAGGAGTCACGTAGCGAGAGTGGCTATAGAGCCTGTCAGAGACTCTACGTGAAGAGAACAGAAAGTCAATGGCAGTCGTGGACCACAATAATAGATTATGTACCTCGAGGTGGGGCTCCGCTGTGCCGTCTTCGGTGTGGCAGTCTTCACGTCTCGGCTGTACTGCAAGTCTATGTTTGCTGCAACATCGAAATCTAATATTAGACTTTCGAGCTCAACTCTTTTGGACTTCGCAGCTCTAGTGGCCGCTACTATTTGATCCTTTCCGGCTCTCAATCGTCGTCTAGCGCACACATCTGTCGACGGCGAATTGTTACAGATAACCTACAACTCTATCTCCATGTACTTAACTTACCTGACAGTGTTTCGATAAAGCCTTCGAGCTCAGATTGCAGAACTACAAAAGACGATCGATAATTCTCGAGTTTGGCTCTTTTCCCATTTCGGTGCTGGAAATTGAACGCCGACTTCCTGTTGCAGGAAGTTTTGAACTTAACACAAGAACAACTTGCAGCAACAGCAATAACAACAAAAACAAGAACAATGCCTCTTCTCTCACCTCTCCCCGCCAGTGTAGTCGGTATCGTCGGTCTCCTCAAACAAGTAATACATGTACGGATAGGACCATCGCAATATCTATGGACCACAAACAGCCAGTCCTCTCATTAAGCATCATCGCAACTCAGTCGAGATCGTATCGTTCACTTACACTTCTGCTTTTGAGCAGTTCTTCAAATCCAGCGCTCAGAAAAAGTAGAGCTGCTTGGATTGCCTTCTGGGGCACATCCATCGCCACGGAGACATCTTCAAAATGAATGGGATTGAGATTCATGGTAGCTGTACTCTCATCGGAGGCAATGCAGGTAGCTCCCAAACAATCATTTTGTGCACAGTAATACGCGCTCTTCACCGACAGAGAGGCATCAGCGGCTGCGAAAGGATGCAATTCTAATAATGATTAAGTAGTTATCAGAAACAGTTTTGCAATAATTTAGGATTAGCAACAGTAGTTAGTTAGGTACGTACTGTACCTAGCCCCGACTGCAGCCACTGCAAGGATCCTCCGGGCAACGATTTCAACAAGCCGTCCGACACACGACTGATGGTGTCGTTGACCATTCTCGACTCCAAACGGAGGCTTTCGCTATGTGCTTGGTATCTGAGACGATTTGAAAAGCATGTGCATTACAACGGGTTGGTAAGTGAGCAGTGTGAAGTTGTCTCGTGTACCGTGTGAAGTGGTGGATAAATCTTGCCATTTTCTTCTTTTTCTCCTTCAGACGGAGAGTCTCTACGTGGGCATTCCCACGAGAGTCATCCCGTGCCTCATCTTCAGAAATTTTATCAGCTGCACGAGTACTTTGAAGGTAACGATTGCATTGAAAGTAGCCCCCAGTAACATCACTGTGTAAGCTCCAGTCCTGCATACAGATCCAGCAGAAATCTTTTCTGCATTTGCGGCAACTAAATGAAAGAAAAAACTGTTCGGGTTAGGGCAAACTGTTCATGACAACACAAGCAATTGCGCGTCTGTGGTCCAAACAGCAGAGCACCTACATCATGTGGTTGCAGCCTTCGTCCTTCTCTATCGGTGTGCTACAGCGAGGACATCTCTTGGTGTTCGCAGCAACCCATAGAGCGTTGGCCAGGTCAGGATTTGCTTCCAACCCATTCAACGATTCCGAACCTTTGACATTCAAAGTGCCTATTTCGTCCATCACTAATTTATGCCATGCCGGTAAATGTTCGCAGCTGAAAGGGGAATGCGCTTCTTGCAAGCATTTGATGCAAAACATATGCTGACTGCCGCACATCGCAGATTGCGGAATCGTTGATTTATGAGGATTGATCTTCACAACACAACTGCAGTTGTCGACGGGGCACTTCTGTAGGCTTTTGCTGCAATCTATAATATGTCGCTTTCGTTGGCCTAATAAGCGCTTTTGAGAATCGGAATCGCGCAGCAAAAGCTGAGCCCACTTGAAGTGTAAAAGCTCGCCGCATTTGTAGCCTGGGCACGGTAGGCAACCCAATCCATTATCGAGGACTTGAATTCTGGCGTGAGTTGACCAACAGTCGACGCAGTACTTGTGGCCCTTAGGACTGCAAGAAAGCATTCTCCGACCAGGATCGACCACATCGCCGGCCACAAAAAGATCGCACTCACAGCTCTCCAACATACTATCTCCGCATATCTCACAGGCAGCATCAGTGCTTCTCTGCTCTTGGCTATCGGCTACTGCTACTCCACTACAGCTACCTGTTTCCGCATGCTGCTCAGTAGTATCTAAAGAGAACAGAGGAAGAAGACATTAATCCTCTACTCTGCAGTACTGGGCATAGTGGTAGGCTATATTATACCTTCTTCGTCTGCTGCATCGCTGCATGGGAGTTGTAGCCTAGTGGACTTCAAGACCTCCAAGTGATTCTGCTGATATGCGTCGAAGAGGAGAGACAGGTCCCACGAGAAGTGGTTGAGGAGCACCTCCGCTCGGGCTCTACTGTAGTCTAATGACGAGATGGACTCCGTCACCGATATCATCTGAGCAACACAGTCCAGCGTTTCATCAACGAATTGGTCGAACGACTCGTCAGTGAGAGAAGCGCATTCCAGGAACAACTTCCCATCGATCCCGTCGAAAGCAAACCTCTGGGCGTTGTGAAAGGCGGTCATGCTCTCATCAACAGATTGGAAGACCAGAGCCAGCTCTAGCATCGTGGCCAGTTCCACATGATTCATCTCAGCGGCTAATTCGCAGCACGTACTGTTGCCCTTATTCACGATGGATATTATAGCCCCGCAAGCAATCAGTCTCTGCACGCATGCCAGCAATCCGCTAGCGGCAGCCAGATGGATCGCAGTGTTCCCGTTCGAGTCTACTCTATTCGGCGAGACACGCTCCTCGATGAAGCCCTGCTGAATATCGCCCCTCCAGCCGAGTGCGATGTCCAGGATACGGAGGCGCAGCTCGGGTTTCGAACCCAAACTGCACACAGAGTGGAGGCAGGTTTCGTTGCTGCCGTTCAAAGCACACGGGTCTCCACTGTTGCTGAGCAGTGATAGGAACAGCTGCTGCATGGCATGTCTGGCGGCGAGGTGGAGAGGCGTGTCGTCGACGACGGACTTCTTGGATGGAAAGGGTCTAGACGGATGAAGCTCATCGACGAGACAGTGTCCGTTCTCTCTAGAGTTGTAGAGCTCGATCGCCTTTTCCTCTTCATCGTCCGTTATCGCAGTTCGAAATTGCTTGGCAGGGGTGGACCCACCTAATAGTTTGCAGAAAAAGGTGAAGACAAGCAGAGGAGGAGTATAGATTTTTTACACAGGGTAAAGTAAATCAAGCTGCACAGATAGTCACCTAAATTAGTCAAGTACTCCCCAGCCTTGTTGATGGACTTGATTAATTTCTACAGATTAAGCATGTTGGTGTGAAACAACAGTAATTGATTGGAACAGTCACAAGAAGTGAATGATTTAAAGTAAGATAGCACTAGAAGGAAGGGAAGAACTGACCCGCTGAAGACCTGTGAGCATCTATCTCCTCCTTCAGTATACCTCACCTTACCAAGGGCATTTGTCAAGTGTGTTGTTGACGACGTGGAAAGGGTTGGCAAGAGAATTTGGGACAGTAAACTTACGCAGAGTTAAAATAGGTTGCCGATGATGTTGTTGTATGCTCGATATACTTTTAATTATTAATTAAATGGAGAGGGATCAAGGGGTACTATATGCATCATACTAACTCACGCCACGTAACTGAACAAGATCAGCAACAACTCACTCAGCTTTACTTTCTAACGGGGGTCTGGCGAACGGGAGGAGTATTCGGGCGTTGGGCAGCAGGTCCTGCAAGGTGATGTGTTCAATGGTGATGTCATTGATCATTATGTAAGGTACTACGACAACATATTCAATTCAAATTGAACAAACCTTCATTGGCTTGTGTGATTCGTTGCTTCTTCTCTGCAGGCTTGAGTATTTGGAAAGAACACATCAGAGTATCATCAACACTCATCATAGCACCAGCGTTGTCGAACTCCCCGCAATAGTTTGGAGCACTGAAGATAGTGACTAGCTGACGTCTGGCGAAAAATTCGTACCCGTCCTCGACCACTTGATGCGCGCGACAAATCAAGTCCAGATCGTGTCTGCGCAAGAATTGGGCGACCACATCTTCTCCGAAAGTGAACGACACTCCGCGGTCGTTTTCTCCCCAGCCGACGATGTCTTTGTCCGGGTCTGCCCACAACAGGTCGCACAGCAGCCCAGTATCAGGGATGTCTACATGCCATGATTCATTCAACAGTCGATCACAAGCGTAAAATGAAAATCGCTCATTGAAACCAAGCCCTTACCAGTAGGTCTCATTATTCTTTTAATCTGGTCCAAATTAAGCAGTTCAGGGCTGAGTCCACCGTGCATGCACAGAATCTTCTCGTCCACTATAGCCGAGACTGGCAGGCAGTTGAAGCAATCTGTGAAGGTCTTCCATAGCTTGATATTATACCGTCGTTTACCTAGCTCAATAAAGAACGTCATAATCAGTATCAGTCGAGCGGATGTGAGAGCACTAATAGACGCGAACTTACATTCATCGTAAAATCCATAGATTCTGTTGATTGAAGCACATTCGTGATTGCCACGCAAAATGAAAAAATTCTCTGGATACTTTATTTTGTAAGCTAGTAACAAACATATGGTTTCAAGCGACTGCTTTCCTCGATCAACATAGTCACCTAAAAATAAATAGTTCGCAGTTGGAGGGAATCCTCCATATTCAAACAACCTCAACAGATCATAAAATTGGCCATGGATGTCCCCTATACAATTGCATATCACTAGTAAAAATTAAATATTCAAAATAACATCAAAACAAACATACCACATATTTTAATCGGAGCTTCGAGTTCTAATAGGACGGGCTGTTGAATAAAAATCTCTCTTGATTTAATGCATAACCATCTTATTTCATTTTCGGTCAAATTAACTTGACGACCAGGCCGAGCCCCCCTAACCGCTAGAAGCTGCTCTATGATGTTGTCTACATCCAAGTCAGTTGAATCAGCCATCTAATTTTAAATAACTTCGCAAACTCTGCTGCAGTGCTTTGATAACTTGTGCTTCGAAGTTGGCAGCTCGTTGGTTGCTTACACTAGAAAATATGTTATCGGAAAACTATCCAGCTTAGAATGAAAGCAAATAAATAAGTATATCACTAAACTTAAGTTATTATCACTCACGAGAGCTTAAACTTAACTCACACAAAAATAAATCGCGGCGACAACGAACATTTCAAATCGACCGGTCGTCCTGAAGACAAGATCTTGTCGGCGGAATAACGGCTGAAGCACAGTACGTACAGCTGTTGCGAACCACAAAAATGGAAATCGCCCCGGAGGGAGTCTACTGTACTGTACAGTGTACTGTACAGTACATGTACGTACAACATCTCTATAAGTTGTGGTACGCTTCTCTAATGGTCTAATAATAAAATGCGATGCGCCACTAACATGATGTCAGCAATGATACCGATGCGACCGGTAGCACAATGTCGACAATGACACTGATACTAGCACAATGGTATATTTGGTTGTAGAAGCATTTGCAACAGTTTTAGCTCTCTATTACTTTTATTACTGCGACTTTGCACTCCTCCATCCATCTGAACTACCTGCACGGTGCAGCTTTAGTCAGTCCACTACTATAACGGTAATGGTGATGGTACTCGATCAAAATCGCCAGTGGTTACTCTATCTGGTCAATTTACGTAAGTTAACAGTCAATCAGCAGCAGAGCAAATAACAGTTAATTTGAATAACTTTTAAAGTTAGATGTCTTGCAGTAGTACATCCGCCGATTCCAATGCGGGAAATTGTAATGTTGATAGTAGTGCCGATTCTATATGGTCCGAACAGAAGAAGAAGAAGCGTCACCTCATCCGAATGGCCTTCCTCAACGCTGTGAAGAGCGCTTCTCAGGAGAGAAGGAGGCTACACAAGAGCAATGCTTCCTTTGCAGCGCTCTGCATCATCGACGCTTTCCAAGGTAGGCTCAGTAACGGCCTCGCGAACAACAGCAAGAAGTCCGGGCTCATCTACAGCATCTTCTGCATCCAGACCAGCAGGATCTTGCTGATGAGTGTTCTCTATGCAAGCGTGGTCCATACCGTCAGTGTGTTTGTCTTCAACAATGCGGGGGACACTTGCGTCAATTCCACCCTGTACACTGTGCTTCAATGGTGCATCATGCTCCTCTACATGTTCGATGTGGGCTTGAAGATGTACTACGAAGGACTGCATGTGAGCGACTGGCTTGTTATTCACTTTACTCCTAGTTTACTATGCGCATGTACTCCTCGATTGTTGTAGGAGTATCTAAGTCATGATTGGCAAGTGATCTATATCACAACGGTGGCCCTGAGTTGTCTGAACCTGAGCTTCGACCGCTGCGCCTACCTGACGCTTCCCCTTAGGCCCGTGGTGGGAGTCCTCCGCTCCAGGACCGGCAGACAGTTCTTCACCATCCTGAAGACCATTTTGCCGGAGATGTGCCATAGTCTGGTGCCGCTGCTGTTCTTCCTCATGGTGGTGGTGGTGTGTTCCATGGTTATCTTCGACGGACACCACCCTGGTCTGCAGAATCCGCTGCTCGCATCCTACAACTGGTTCTTCTTGGTGTTCACCAACGACAATTTCTCCGACATGCTGCCTCCGTACCTCGTGCATCACTTCAACTACCTCCTCTTTTTCTTCCCCATCATATACGTGGGCCAACGATTCTTACTTAACATCATCCTGGGCGATACCTACGACACATACAAAGTTCTGGTTAAGAAGCAGCTCAAGAAGGAGCGATTGAAGGAGCTGCAGGGGCTGGCAAAGGCATTCAAGGCTCTGGACCACGACCAGAGCGGCACCATCTCGTCCCTTGTGTGGAGTGAGGCCATGCACCAGTACGACCCGTCTCTGAGCGAGGAAGCCATTGCCCTGTACTTCGAGCTGATCGCTCAGGGTGCGGATGTCATCAACGTCATCCAGTTCATGTCATTGAGGAAAGTGCTCAGCTTCCGTCTCACCATCAAGCCCAAGCCCGTGCAGCGCCTTCTATTCCCGTCGCTGCTGTCTCAGGCGCTGGATGGCTGCAGCAGTGCGATGGAGGCTCTCTACACCCAGAAGCACATCTCCATCCCGGGGTCCTGTAGATCTGCGGCTCAGAGTGTGCTGGGTCTAGTAGAGCTAGAGGGAGGAGGGTTGCTGCTGCAGTGGTTCGTCCTGGTGTCGTCCGCCGACACCCTACTGCTATGCTTCAATCTCTTACATGTGAGGGTATTCAGCTCGGTGGTCACGGCTGCGGCAATAATGCATGTTCTGTATGTCGCGGAGTTATTCTTGCGTTTCGTTGCATCGGACGGCCGACTGAACGAGGTTCGGGGGACAGACAGCAACTGGACGTCGCTGCTGTTCGTGGCTGGAGTGGGCTCCCTCCTCTTGCTCGACGCGTTCTCTCTCTTACAAGCATCACCAGCTTCCAATGTACTCGCCCTACCAGCAACAACTCACCAGCTGTATCTGATATGCCACTTACTTCGATGCTTGCGAATTAGGAATTTGAATAAACATCTGCTCAGCTTCAGCATGGCCATCGTGGATGTTTTGCCAACACTTTGCGAGACATTCACCTTCACTTTGATCATCACATTCATACTCGGAATGACTGGCCACGTCCTCTTCGGGTCGTATATGGAGGAGTGGAGGACTCCTCTGTTGGGCTTCGTGAAAGCCCTCCGTCTGAGCTACATGGTGGACTTCCAGCTGTCCCTCGAGGAGGCCATGGAGAAGGTGCACCCGACGTCGCTTCTGTTCTTCCTGTTCCTCTTGTTAATCCAACTGGCAGTGTCCAACATCGCGCTGTCCATCATCATCGAGGTACAGAACAGTCTTCTATCGGGGAAAACGAGCGCGGACCGCGAGCAGCAGAGAAGGAAGATCGAGCAGATATTCCAAGAGAAGAAGGACTGCGCCCGCAAGAGAGCCGCCTTCAGCAGGAAGATACACTACGACTACCGGTTCAACGCCATCGAGATTTCTCAGTTCCAGAGCAGCGACACGAGATGTTTCATCGCAGACATGGATGGCGAGGACTCCTCCATAGTTTCTCTCGACGAACTGAAGAAGTGCCAGAAGTACGCCTCCATTGATCTGGCAGACTTCTACCATAGGTACAAGGACTTGAGTTGGGAGATGGACTTCATGCAAGCCCTACTAGGCTGCCAAGTGGGGAGGGTCAGAGTGTTCATGCTCGACGACCTCGTGTTCGACGCGGGAGCTGCCGCAGATAGCCTCTTCGTCGTCTTCAAGGGCTCGCTGAGATTAACTGCTGCTCCTCAAGAGCAAGGGCTCGCCCACAGGCAGGCAATGGTCGACGCCATCAATGTGGTGGGCAGTGATTGCTTGCACGCAGAAGGAAAGCATGAGTTCCGCTGCGAAGCGATCGACGACGAGACCAAGTGTGTTGAGCTAACCAGGGTCGAGGTTGAGAAGCACTTGGCGAACGATTTGAGCGGAGCTCTTCTCCGACTGTGCTTCAAGTCGAGCGCTTTCATATCCAGCAATATGACTTTCTGCAGCTACAGCAAGAAGGCAAGAAGGCGGTTGAGTGGTAGCTCGCTGTTGTTGGGGTTGAGTCAGAGCCCCAGCCAGCATTCCTTCTCTCCATCCCCTGTGAAGTGATATCTATCTATTTAAATCTTACTACAATTTAGCATGCAGCTTAGATTGCTGCTGTCCCAAATAGATGATCATACATGAAATGGTTTCTGAATGATTTTTTGTGTGTATGAGTATAAGGAATGTTATTATTTATCTGATAATGAAATGCATACTACTTCAAAACTGTATCAAAATCTTAGCAAAACTGAAGCTGCAGTAGTCCGACCGATGCATGCATGCTACAGTAGACAGTCAAAACCAGTGCTCATGGACCCACTGCATGACGAGCTGGGGCAACTTGTGTGGGAACCACTGAGCAACAACCGGTGGCAAGCAGTAGCGCAAAGCAACCGACACAATCATGTCGTTGATCGAGGTCGTCGCCTTCTCGTTGGTAATATTGGAGGTGGGATTGCTGCTTCTGCTGGCATCATCCTCGACAACTTTCAATGGAAGTACCAGTTGAGCCGCTAAAGGAATTGATTGGATGATTGATTCGTTACCATTCGTAGTCACAAGTGGGGCGGACCACAAGGGATACTGATGCGGAATGTTTGCTGTTGGGATCAATACCAAGCTGTAGCTGATATTCTCATTGATTCCAATTGGTGGACCTGGGTCACTCTGAAGTTGCAGCAGATCCTCTGTCACTCTATGCGATATTGATGACAGCAGATCATCATACAGTGTGGTGGTGTAAGGAGGATCCCCCTGTGGAGTTGAATGCATCATAGCTTTCGTCAGTTCTTCAGACAGAGAGTCTACCATTCCCAATATGAACTGCGCTTTAAGAACTCTAACATCAAAAGTTTCGTCAGATGAAAATTTTAGATGCAAATATCTTGCAGGTCTGACAAGGCGTCTTGACACCCACTTGAAACTCACAGTACTTCCGAGCAAGCTCATGATGGAGATGAGCATGGGAGTAGTTGAGAGCATTAAGACAGATCAACAGGTCGTGAATTAATCAATCTGAAGTGATGTAGCATAAGTTCCGTCCTTAGGAACAACACTCTCATACGGTTGTTCTGTTCCGTTCGGTACGGAGTACGGGTATTGGATGGCTGTGGATCGCTACTCCCATAATATTAAATCAATTTACGCGAGTCTACCCAACTTATCTACATGAATTGTCGGTCCCATAAAATAGTCAGTCAGTATACGAGCCGACTCTACGTCTGGTGGTCGCCAGTCTCGACGGGCGCTGTCTTGACTTAAGAGGACTTAGCATTTGCTGATGTTTGCTTTTTAAGTTGCGACCTGTGGATGGTACCGCATCGTACTGTGTTGTCGGGAGGTCAGGAATCAGTCCGAACGAAGACAACTGCAGTGCAAAGCTGCGCAGAGCCAACGCTGCCTCGGATACGGTCCGGATCGCCGCGACTGAGGACTGCCAACGGAGGCGGACTTCTGCTGTCGGCCAGAGAGTGGATCCATCGGAGCAGGAAATGAGAGCGTCTCTGTCATGTCCTCCGTTATCGGACTCGGAATCACACAGGGAGTCAGCTGCATCCTCTGAAGCGCCCACACTGCTATTGTCATTGTCATCGTCTGCATCCTCAGCATCCTGCTCGAACATCTGAATGGCCAGCACGACTTCGCTCTCGTTGAGGTCTTCTTCGTCGCCGTCCCAGTGCTCCATGTGGTACAAGGCGGTGCCGTCATTCTCGTCGGCTGGAAGGAACCCCGCGATCACTCCGTCGCTGCGGCCGAATCCTTTGAAAAACCGTCTGGCTTTCTTTCCGATTCTGTCGTTAGCGGTGATGTCGAATTGCCAGCCTTCTTCTGACATTATTTTTCGTTCGGCCTGCTTGACTAATAAAGCTTCCTGTTCATCATGCCTGTCATCTGCAACTTGCAAAGCGCGGACAACTTCTTCAAGTCTCAGCAACGCAGTAGTCAACTCGGAGACATCAGAAGCATCTCGAAAGCTAGCTTCCCAAGCCTTCCTGTCCTCCCTGTTAAGTGCGCCGCGACGCTTCAATTCGTTGGCCATCGAGGCGAAGAGACGCTGGAACTCCGTCTTCAACAGATTCAGCCCGAAGCTAGTGGTGAGGGGGTGGCACCTCCATGCAGGC
>Ga0164294_10003952_pt1 | contig 13060 bp, 10 predicted proteins | sample GEODES005metaG_FD_111479 | JGI IMG/M metagenome (GOLD analysis project Ga0164294, IMG submission 111479) | Oligotrophic lake water microbial communities from Sparkling Lake, Wisconsin, USA - GEODES005 metaG | ecosystem: Environmental > Aquatic > Freshwater > Lake | place: USA: Sparkling Lake... | reverse complement strand
TACATTGACAACTCAACCTCGAATTGATGCGGGGATTAACTGCTCTATCAATAAAATCCTCTTCTCTGTCAGAGAGTTCTTCCAACAATACATCCCCCTGATCTACATATAAATGACAGGTACTGCAAGCGCATACGCCACCGCAATTGTGATGCAAATCTATATCATGCTTAAGTGCAACCTCTAATAAAGATTGACCTTCTTCAATATTATCAAGTGTAATTGGTGAACAACCTTTTTGTTCAAAATTATAAGTAATTGTATACATATTTTGTAAAGTTCGAGATGCAAACCTACTTCAGAATTACCATTTAATGAAAACTTAGTTTTAAAATTGATTCAATTGACTAATCCAAAATTGATTTTTAAGTCGATCGGCGTTTCAATAAACTCTCTGTAAATGTTAGGTAAATTGTTTTTAATTCAGGGTGATTTGACAATGCTTGAATATGTTTATCCAAAGTAGATTGATCACTTCTGATGGCAGGACCAGTTTGAAGATCCGCAGGCAAATTAGCCCTTAATCTCAAAGCAGTTTGCTCAATAATCGGTTGGAGCATTTTAAAGTCTACTTCTTCATTTTTACAATACTCAGCAGTTAGTGTATATAAATGATTGGTGAAATTATTTACTATTACCGCAGCTAGGTGCAAGCAAAGACGCTTATCATCCCCAACAATACTAACGACTGAAGAAAGAGTGAATGCAAATTGTTCGATAATCGAAAGAACGGACTCTTTATTAGCATCTATCAGCAATGGAATGATGGATTGATCTGCCGATTGATCTTTTCGTAAAGACTGAAGAGGATACAACACACCATATTGAGAGGATATATTACTTAAGACTTTCTTAGAAACAGAACCTGCAGTATGAACAACCAATTTATCTCCTAAAAAAAGAGAGTCCTGTATATTTTGTAAGGCGTTATCAGTTATTGCTAAAATATAAATATCGGCAGTTAGATCCACTGCTTCCAAATTATCTACAAATGAGCATCCCAATTCTTTACCCAATGATTGAGCACTTGAAATAGATCTACTGTATACTTGTATTATTTCATGATTAGCCGCTGAAATCAATCTTCCAAAAACGGAGGCTACATTACCTGCTCCAATAATTACTACTCTCATTCTGTATCTTTGTAACAATGAAATTAAAGCAAAAAATAGCAATTGGATATATAAGAGTAAAATTTAAATTACTTACAATCGTTTCAAAACGGCTTGCTGCAGAAAAAGCATTTGACCTATTTTGTACTCCACTAATTCAGACAGAGCCTAGGACTCCGCCCATTTTTACTAAGGGAGAAGCCCTTCAATTTGAGCTGAATGGCTTAAAAGTAAACGGATTCAGATGGAATCAAGGTAGGCCTCATAAAATATTAATTTTACACGGATTTGGCTCTGCAGCGCATAACTTCCACAATTACATAGCTCCATTAATTACAAAAGATTATGAAGTAATAGCATTTGATGCTCCTGCTCATGGAAACAGTGAAGGAGATAGAATTAATGCAGTCCAATACAGTGAAATGATTGAGAAGGTTGATGAACTATTTGGACCAATAAATGGGTACATAGCCCATTCTTTTGCAGGAATTGCCTTAAGCCTTGCGATGGAAAAGTCTAATCACCAAGAGGATACTCGTATAGTATTCATCGCTCCTGCTACTGAAACGACTACCGCTATTGAAGGAGCCTTTAAAATGCTAAAGATTAATAACAAACAAGTAAGAGATTTATTTCACAAAATTATTTTCGAAAAAAGTGGTCATCCTACTGAATGGTTTTCTATAAAAAGAGCGATGAATAATATCAAGGCAACTGTGCTTTGGATACATGATGAATTAGATGATATAACTCCATTAGATGATGCGCTAAAAGTTAAATCAGCCAACTTTCCTAATATTCGATTTTTAATAACCAATGGTCTAGGCCACAAAAAAATTTACCGAGACAATAATATTAAAAATGAAGTAATTGACTTTTTGTAAAGAAGGTTCTAAACGGTTACTTCAAGAAGATTTATTTTGATTTTTCAATTTTAAAGTAATATTGCAGATTAAATTGAAGTAATAAACAATTGTAAAAAAATTATAATGCATGGTGTAAAAATGTATATTTTTGCAATCCTCTGCTGAATACAATTTGAATAAAAATTTTACTAAAAACTCCTTTCATTGAGGGAAAAGCACAAAATAGACTGTTGATTATGGCGAAGAATTTACTAATTGTTGAGTCCCCTGCGAAAGCTAAAACCATCGAAGGAATTTTAGGGAAAGATTTTGAGGTGAAAAGTTGCTTTGGACATATTCGTGACCTAGAGAAAAATGATATGGGAATTGACATCAACAATCACTTCAAACCCAAATATATCGTTCCAGCTGACAAAGACAGGGTAGTAAAAGAGTTAAAAAGTATCGCAAAAAGAAGTGACGAAGTTTGGCTTGCATCGGATGAGGACCGAGAAGGAGAAAGTATTTCTTGGCATTTAGCGGAGGTGCTAGGACTAGACCCCGCTACCACTAAAAGAATTGTTTTTCACGAAATAACGAAGCCTGCAATAGAAAAAGCTGTAAAAAATCCAAGGATAATTAATATGAACCTAGTAAATGCTCAGCAAGCTAGGCGAGTAGTAGACCGATTGGTTGGATTTGAATTAAGTCCTGTTCTTTGGAGAAAAATAGGCATGAGCGGTGGATTAAGTGCCGGTCGTGTGCAAAGTGTTGCGGTTAAATTAATAGCAGAAAAGGAAAGAGAAATTAATCATTTTTTAGCTTCTAGCAGTTTCAAAATTGAAGCAGCTTTATCTGCAACAGACAATAGCAATCGTACAGTCAATTTTAAAGCCGAAGGATCTAAGTATGAAGTAAGTGAAGACGCTGAAAAATTCTTACAAAGCTGTATCGGCGCTAGTTATACAGTTAAAGACATACAGGTAAAACCAGGAAAAAGAACACCAGCAGCACCCTTTACTACCTCTACACTCCAGCAAGAAGCCAGTAGAAAATTAGGATATGGTGTAACAAAAACCATGTTACTCGCACAAAAATTATATGAAAGTGGTAAGATCACTTACATGCGAACGGATAGTGTGAATTTAGGTGAAACAGCGATGGATGCAATAGTTTCAGAAATTAAAAGTAGCTATGGTGATAAATACCTTCAAATTCGCAAATACAAAAATAAAAATGAAAGTGCTCAGGAAGCGCATGAGGCGATCAGACCTACTTACATGGAAAATCATACGGTAAATGATCCTGAATTAAATCGATTGTATGAATTGATATGGAAAAGAACCATTGCTTCACAAATGAGCGATGCAGAATTAGAAAAAACGACTGCTAAAATAAATATTAGTACCAATCAACAGGAATTAACTGCCACTGGAGAAGTAATGAAATTTGATGGCTTCTTAAAAGTATATTTAGAAAGTAGTGATGACGAAGAAGATGAAAATGAAAAAGAGGGTGAAAGTAGACTACCCAATTTAGCGCTAGGTCAGGTACTCACCTTCAATCAAATGACCGCTATAGAGCGTTTTACTAAACACTCAGCAAGATATACAGAAGCTTCTTTAGTAAAAAAATTAGAAGAATTAGGAATAGGAAGACCTAGTACTTATGCTCCTACGATTTCTACTATTATCAAAAGAACCTATGTAGAAAAAAAGGACAAAGAAGGAGTGAAAAGAAATTTCAGGATATTGAAATTGAAAGATGACAAGATTGAAAAAGGAATTGAGCAAGAAAATACAGGTGCTGAAAAATCAAAGCTATTTCCTACCGATCTTGGATTAGTGGTAACTGATTTTTTAAACCAGCACTTCACTAAAGTAATGGATTATTCTTTTACAGCTAATATTGAAAAAGAATTTGATGAGGTGGCAGAAGGTAAAATTCAATGGAGCAAGATGGTAGAGGATTTTTATACTCCTTTTCACATTGGAGTTACCCATACATTAGAAACAGCCGAAAGAGCTGTAGGAGAACGCATTTTAGGAGTTGATGAAACTGGAAAGCCCATTATGGCTAGAATGGGAAGGTATGGCCCAATGGTGCAAATAGGCTCTCAAAATGATGAGGAAAAACCAAGATTTGCTAAACTAAAAGCTAACCAAAGCATTGAAACAATTAGCTTGGACGAAGCATTAGAATTATTTAAACTACCCCTTACTTTGGGTGAACATGACGAACTTGAAGTAAGTGTTAATATCGGACGTTTTGGTCCCTATGTAAAATGGGGAGAGCAATATATATCTATACCAAAAGGAGAAGATCTTTCTTCAGTTGACCTACTAAGAGCGGTGGAAATCATTCATGCCAAACAAGTCGAGGACGCTCCTATTGGATTTTTTGATGAAAAACCAATTACCAAAGGGAAGGGAAGATTTGGTCCATTCATTAAATGGAACGACCTTTTTATAAATATACCTAGGGCGTATAATTTTGATATCCTTACTCAGCAAGACTGTAATGAGCTTATTGAAAAAAAGATGGAAAAGGAAGCTAACCGATTCATCATACAATGGCCAGCAGAAAAAATCTCAATTGAAAATGGAAGATGGGGCCCATTCATTCGCTTTGGAAAAAAAATGCTAAAGCTAATATCTGGTCCCAATGGAAAATATACCGCAGATCAGCTTGCAACCATTGAACTAGAGGAAGTAAAAAAAATGATTTTGATTCAAGAACCAAAGGCATTTGATAAAAAAGGAGCTGTCAAGAAAAAGTCAGCGGCAAAGAAAAAAGCTGCAACAAAAAAATAATAAATCTTTTTTATAGACTTGAAAAGCGTTGAAATATCAACGCTTTTTTTATTGCAATAATCTTATGGAAAAGTTAGATATATAGTCCTGGGTTTCCTTTCGGAATAGAGTGCTTTTACTTTTTTTTCTTGATAAAAAAAAGTAACAAAAAAAATCAATTCGCCGCGGCGGATTGATTTTTTAACGGCTCTTAATTCAAATTTCTTGCACTTTTTATTCGAGGGCATCCAAAATACTATTATGTCAAATTGCCTAACACGACTTTTTGTGTGTCAACTGCATAGAAAGATCGAATAATTTATACACTCTTGTGGAAAGTTAAAAACGGATTGTTTTCAATATTTACCGAATTTCATAGACAAATAAAGAATTTTGATCGAGAACAAAGAAATAATAGCGCTTTTTCATTTGATAGATGATCCAGACGAAGTGGTATACAACAGCGTGAGCGATAAGATTCTCTCTTTTGGAAAGGAAATAATACCTAACCTCGAGAACCTATGGGAAAATACGCTTCAAGAACAGACACAAGAAAGAATTCAGCAAATTATTCACAAATTACATTTCGAAGATCTTACCAATGATTTTATTTCTTGGAAAAATAGTGATGGTGATTTATTACGGGGGGCACTTTTAGTTGCAAAGTATCAATTTCCAGAAATGCAGGATACCCCTATCCTAAAAAAAATTGAAAAAATTCGTCGAAATATATGGCTAGAATTAAATAATTATCTTACCCCATTAGAACAAGTAAATGTAATTACTAGTATTCTGTACAATTACTACCAACAGAAAGGATTAGAAGTTTCTTACAATCAACCAGATGATTTTTTAATCAACAAAACACTTGAAAACAATCGAGGAAATGCATTAAGCAACGGAATATTATATTTAATCCTTTGCCAATTACTCGACATCTCTGTAAATGCAACCAATATTCCAAAACAGTTTGTTCTTGGGTATTTCAATCCACAACATGAATTTGATCAACCAGTGAGTCATAGTTCCGAAAAAATATTCTTTTTCATCGACCCTTTAAATGGAAATATCCATTCACACAAAGACATAGAAAAATATTTTAACCGCATATCAATTTCACCTTCCTCGATATATTTTAAACCACTTAATAATAAAAAAATCATTCGATTTTTATTGGAAGAGTTAAGCAAATGTTTCAATGACGAACTGAACGCTTATAAAAAGGAGGAATTATTAAGCCTTGTAAAATTATTAGACGAATGATATATCATGTAACCACCCTCTCCCATTGGGAACAATCATTATCTCAGGGATTTCACGAAGCTGAGTCGCTAGCAAAAGAAGGCTTTATCCATGCCAGTGATAGCCATCAGGTAAAAGGTGTATTGGAAAGATATTATAAAAATAAAACCGATTTACTACTATTACACATAGACGAAACGAAATTAACTTCGGTTTTGAAATACGAATTAGCCCCTTCTATAAATGAACTTTTTCCCCATATTTATGGTAGTATCAACACCGATGCCGTGATGGAGACTTCTTCTATTTAAATTTCTTTGAAAAAAAGAACAATAAGATTTAAATAAGTAAATCAAATTTTCATCGGATTTTTTTAGTTTGTAATATATGTGCATCGAATTATCCTATTTTAATAGTCCCATTGGAACAATAGAAATAAAAGTATCTAACCAATCTGTACGTTCAATACTATTTACTAATACCGAAAGAAAAAATATTACTATTAAAGAAAATACCTCTCTACTACAAACTGAATACCCACTTACAAAAATTTGTCATCAACAACTATTTGAATATTTTAATGGAGAAAGAAAAGCTTTTGAATTACCGTTAGAGCAAGCAGGGACAGCGTTTCAACAAAAAATATGGCAGGAGCTGACCAATATTCCTTATGGCAATACAATCAACTATTTAGCGCTTGCAAAAAGAATTGGAAATAGTAACGCCATTAGAGCCGTAGGTACTGCAAATGGAAAAAATTCAATCTGCTTAGCGATTCCTTGCCATAGAGTAATTGGAAGCAACGGAGAGCTAAAAGGATATAACGGAGATCAGTGGAGAAAAAAATGGTTACTAGAACATGAAGGAGTAAATACTAGTATAATTCAAACTCAAATTGAATATACCGAAGACCAAAGTTAGTCAGTAAAATAGCTGTGAATTTTTTCTAGAAAATAAAATATCCTATAATAATTTATTTTCTAGAAACTAGATCACTTGAACTAAAGGGAAGTGGTAGAAGATCCGATGCTTTTTCTATAATATAAACTTCCCCTGTCATCCCACTCAAAATAATTCGGAAAGATTGTTTTACACGTTGTTCGTACTCAACTAAACTTTGTCTGCACATTCCGCATGGAGATATAGGATGGTCACTTTTACCATTTAAATGATGGTAGCTAATGGCCATCGTTTGAATGGCAATATTTGAAAACTGTGATGAGATGGATGATAGCAAAACTCTTTCAGCACAAAGACCCACTGGATAGGAAGCATTTTCTTGGTTGGTTCCCTTCACCATTGCCCCATTGATTAATTGCGCTACTGCGCCCACTAAAAAATTAGAATAAGGAGCATACGCTTCTTGTGTAGTTTCTCTAGCAGCTGATAATAAGGATTTGTCTACTGGCTGTAAATCTTCAATACTTTTGAAAACATCAACAGTAAAATGAACCTCTTTTTTTATCATCTATCAATTTTTTAATTGTCAATTATAATTAATACAAATCATTTGTCTAATCTGAGTAAAGATCAATTGGTAGACTAAAATATAAAATGTGTTTATTTAAAGATTAAAAATCCTCCTAGCAAAAGAACTAGGAGGATAAATTTATTTTTAAGAGAGAAATATTATCTTATCACATTAAAAAATCTTTTCCAACGTGGACCCTTTTCCCAACTAAACCAAATCATGGATGCCTTGCCCACCACATGATCTTCTGGTACAAATCCCCAATAGCGACTATCCAATGAATTGTGTCGATTATCACCCATTAACCAGTAATAATCATATTTAAAAGTATAATTAGTAGCCTCTTTTCCATTTATAAAATATTTACCATTTTTACTTTCCAAATCGTTTCCTTCATAGGTGCTGATACAACGTTCATAACGAATATAATTGTCAGGAGTAAGCTGAATCGAAACTCCTTTTTTAGGCACCCACAGAGGACCAAAATTATCAACACTCCAATGAGCTGTTGTGTCGTAATAGGGATATAGATCGTTGCTAACTTGATTAATCTGAACCTCGACCTTGGTAACATTTTTTAAAGCCTCCACTTTTTTCTTCTCTCCCTGAGTCATATTGATAATATACATACCATTGTTATAGGACATAAATTCATGAAGCTCTTGATCAGTATGTATACCAAAAGACTGGAGCTGCTCCTCATCCAATGGACTGCTCGTTTCTACGTTATAATAAAGTTCAGATTCAGCAGGGAAAGGCTGTGCAATATCATTGAGGTATAAAACCGTATTTTTAATTTCAAGCTTATCACCAGCAATAGCAACGCAACGCTTTATGAAATTTTCTCGCTTATCTACAGGACGGGTAATAACAAGGTCGCCATAGTTTTGCCAAACCTTCTCTCTACCTATCTCCCTAACCGCCTGGTAATAGGTGATTTTTGATCCGAAATTTTCTTCATCATTTATTAAAGTATCGTTGGCAGGGAAATTAAAAACCACCGCATCATTTCTTATTACTTCCTTTGAAAACCACCTTGTATAAGGTATTTTGATCCACTCAGAATAAGATTTAGCATTTACCCAAGGCATGGTATGATGAACAAATGGCATTGCAATGGGTGTGTTAGGAATTCTTGGGCCGTAAGCTGACTTACTGACGAATAAAAAATCATTCACTAACAATGTCTTTTCCATCGAAGGCGTTGGTATTGTATAAGCTTCAAAAACAAAAGTGCGAATAAGAGTGGCAGCAACAACAGCAAATGCGGCAGCGTCAATCCATTCCCTAGCAGCAGATTTTTTGTAATTACTAACTACTAACTCACCTGCATATTTTTCATTATTTGAAAAACCTAAAATTGGAAAATATACAAAAGGGACTAAAACAGTCATCGTATGATGCGTAAAATCAAAACGCCCAAAATGTTCCACCCATTTAATTGTAATCCAGATGGTAACAAACTGACCGGCAATAGGTACTAACTGAAAAAAGAACCACTTTTTATTAAGTTGAATCTTTTCAACAATACACCAAGTATTATAAAATGGAACCAATGCTTTCCATCCCTCAATACCCGCTTTTTTAAACATACCGTACATCCCTATATGCCAACCAATTGTTGCAACAATAAAAATAATCAAGCCAATAGTCATATATTAAATTTTACAAAGCCGAAATTACCATAATTATGCGTTTGACAAGGATTTAAATGCTAAATGTTTGAAAATGTTTAAAATGGATTAAATATGGAAATATCTCAAATAACAGATCGTAAAAGCCAATAATCAAATCGAAAAAAAACAATTTAATATAATACAAAGGTTATCCTATTAATAGGCTATTTGATTTCATTTATAAAATTCGGCTTAAATTTACTCTATATTATTATTTATACTAATTCCTTAAATACTTTAAAAAATGTTTGAGTCATTTGAAAAAATTCCTGTACAAATATTTGAAACCTCTCAAAAAGGTTCGCTATTTGCTGCTCAAGAAATTGCAAAACTCATTCAGCAAAAACAATCTCTAGGACAAAATTGTGTACTAGGTCTTGCTACTGGGTCTACCCCAATTATTTTATACAAAGAGTTAGTCCGAATGCACGAGCAGGATGGATTGAGTTTTAAAAATGTAATTAGTTTTAACTTAGATGAGTATTATCCTTTAGAAAGAGAAGCCTCTCAGAGCTACTGGAATTTTATGCATCAATACCTTTTCAATCACATTGATATTAAGCCTGAAAATATCCATATCCCGAATGGGAAATGGGCAAAAGAGGATATAAAAAAATATTGTGAAGAGTTTGAAAATTCCATTGAAGTAGCCGGTGGGATTGACTTTCAAATTTTAGGGATTGGCAATAATGGACATATAGGTTTTAATGAACCGGGTTCAAGTATTTATTCAAAAACAAGACTGGTAAACTTAGAAAATACCACTCGTATTTCTAATCAAAAAGATTTTAAAAATATTAGTCAAGTCCCACGATTAGCATTAACTGCTGGAATAAGCACTATTCTAAAAGCAAAACGAATTATTTTATTAGCATGGGGGTCTAAATCATCTATCGTTGCAAAATCAGTAGAAGGGGAGGTTACTGAAAAGATACCCGCTAGTCTGCTTCAAACCCACCCTAATTGCAGTTTCATAATTGACGAACAAGCTTCAACTGAATTAACCCGTAATAAATCACCATGGCTAACTGGACAAACAGAGTGGACTCCTAAATTAATACGAAAGGCAGTCATTGGCATGGCTTTAACAACGGGTAAGCCAATACTGATGCTTACCAACAAAGACTACAACGATTTTTCTTTGGGTGATCTCTTAGACGAAAAAGGAGGATCTTCGGAAATTAATTTACAAGTATATTACATGTTGCGGGACAGTATTACTGGCTGGCCTGGAGGAAAATTAAATGCAGTTTTACCTGGACATCCTGAAAGATGTGAAATTCAGCCCAAAAAAGTAGTGATCTTCTCTCCTCACCCCGACGATGATATTATTAGTATGGGAGGCACCTTTATGCGTTTACACGATCAGGGGCATGATGTTCACATAGCTTACCAAACCAGTGGAAACATAGCAGTAACAGATGAATTTGTGACACGCTTTCTAGATTTTGCAGTAGGTTTTGAGGAATTGAGTAATATTGACAATGGAATATCATCTACCATTTTAGAAAAGGTAAGTAGCTTTATAGAAGGCAAAAAACCAGACCAAGTAGATACCAATCAAATAAGGCAAATCAAAGGCTTAATTAGAAGGTGTGAAGCTAGGGCTACCTGCAGATATGTTGGTTTAAAACCAAATCAAATACATTTTCAAAATCTTCCTTTTTATGAAACCGGCACCATCCAAAAAAATCCAATGGGTGAGGAAGATATTGTACAAACGATCGCTTTATTGAGAGAGTTAAAACCTCATCAAGTATTTTGTGCAGGTGATTTAGCTGACCCACATGGTACACATAAAGTTTGTTTAGATATTATTTTCGAATCTTTTATAAGACTAAAAGCAGCTGGTGACGAATGGATAAAGGATTGTCGTGTTTGGCTTTACAAAGGAGCCTGGCAGGAATGGGATATCGCTGAAATTGAAATGGCTATTCCGATGAGCCCAGACCAGGTGATGAAAAAAAGAAATGGAATATTTATTCATCAGTCTCAAAAAGACATGGTCCCTTTTCAAGGAGATGATAGCAGGGAATTTTGGCAGAGAGCAGAAGAAAGAAATAGCAATACTGCAAACCTCTACGCCAAACTTGGATTAACCAAATATGCGGCAATTGAAGCCTTTGTAAGATGGCATTTTTAGCGGAAGTTTTTTTCAAAAATTATATTAATCGTTTGTTTAATTACAACCTACTGATTCGGCAATACATAATTGGTTACGTCTTGTAATTCTATTTTTTTGCCTGACAATATAACCAACCGTTCTACTACATTCCTTAATTCACGGATATTGCCTGTCCAGTTATACTGCATTAGCATCAGTAAAGCATCTTTATCTATATCTTTTTTGGATTGCCCATACTCATTTGCAATCATTTCAAGATAATAATCAATCAACAACGGTATATCTTCGCGCCGATCATTTAAGGATGGCACATAAATAATAATAACGCTTAAACGGTGATAAAGATCCAATCGGAAATTCTTATTATCAACCTCCTTTAATAAATCTTTATTGGTTGCTGCCACTACACGAACGTCAACTGAAATATCCTTATCTGCCCCCACTCGAGTAATTTTTCCCTCTTGCAATGCACGCAAAACTTTTGCTTGGGCACCCAGACTCATATCTCCAATTTCATCCAAGAATAAAGTTCCACCATTGGCCTGTTCAAATTTTCCAATCCGTTGACGAATGGCAGAAGTAAAAGAACCCTTTTCATGACCAAATAATTCACTTTCTATTAATTCAGCTGGAATAGCAGCACAATTAACCTCCACCATTGGGCCCTTATTTCGATTACTTTTTTCGTGAATCCAACGAGCTACCAATTCCTTTCCTACTCCATTTTCGCCTGTAATTAAGACGCGTGCCCCAGTGGGTGCTACTTTATCAATAGTATCTTTAACGCTGATAATAGGCTTACTGTTTCCAATAATATCTTTCACCATTCCAACCTTTCGCTTCAAAACTTTTGTCTCTCTAACAAGGGTTTGCTTATCCAATGCATTTCGCAGAGTGATCAGCAAACGATTTAGATCGGGAGGTTTACTTATAAAGTCAAAAGCTCCTTTTTTAACAGCTTCTACTGCAGTTTCTATATTACCGTGACCACTAATTACAATAATTGGAACATCCGGGTTAATCATTTTCGACTTTTCCAAAAATTCTATACCATCCATTTTTGGCATCTTAACATCGCACAAAACAAGGTCATAGGCTGTACTACTAAATTTTCTTAAACCCTCTTCCCCATCGGCTGCCTCATCAACCATATAACCTTCATAGCGTAAAATTTCTATCAATGTTTTTCTAATTGCCTTATCATCATCAATAATTAAAATACTAGCCATAAAGAATTATAAAATTATTTTTAAATAAAATACTCAATTCAATTCTTAAGAATTACAGTTCAACCAATTTATTGTTTACGTCGAAAATTAAAATTATCAAATTCCCTACAATTAAAAAGTAGCTTCAATTTAACAATGAGTTATTTAAATCAAATATAAGATAGACAATTTTTTTTGAAAATTAAGTTGGGAATTATTGAAAGGAGAATTTGAAAAATTATATCTACGTTAAGTTGTCGCCCCTCAAATAGTCGAGTGAAGTAAATTGAAATAATATTTATCAGAATGCCCTCGAATAAAAAGTGCTAGAAATGTGAAAAATCAGCCGTTAAAAAATCAATCCGCCGCCTTGGAAGCACGCCCTTTAAAGCACCGCAGTATTATAATTTCTCATTAATAGATTAGTCAATCCTCTGTTTGAACGCCCTCGAATAAAAAGTGCTAGAAATTTTAAATGTCAGCCGTTAAAAAATCAAGGCTGTCTGAGCGGGCATTTCCTTTAAAGAAACAAACTCTACTCGCGAGTTCCTTGATTTTAGGCTGACATTTAAAATTTCATCCGCCGCGG
>Ga0164294_10003951_pt1 | contig 13060 bp, 6 predicted proteins | sample GEODES005metaG_FD_111479 | JGI IMG/M metagenome (GOLD analysis project Ga0164294, IMG submission 111479) | Oligotrophic lake water microbial communities from Sparkling Lake, Wisconsin, USA - GEODES005 metaG | ecosystem: Environmental > Aquatic > Freshwater > Lake | place: USA: Sparkling Lake... | reverse complement strand
GCGAACGGCACGCTATCGAGCGACCCGACGACCAACCCGACCACTGGCTTCATCCGCCAGGGCACGACCAACTACTACAAGAGCAAGTCGCATGGCTGGGACTTCCAGGGGCAGTACGCACTGCCGCTCGGTGGCGCCGGTCGTCTGGACTTCGACTTCGCGGGCACGCTGACCACCCTGGCCGGCGCGCAGGACGCGTCGTTCCTCGCCGAGCGCAACTGCGTGGGCTATTATGGCGGCGCCGGCTGCGGCCAGTTCATCGCCAAGTGGACGCACAACCTGCGCGGCACCTGGACCACGGCCGACCAGTTCTTCAGCCTCTCGCTGAACTGGCGCCACCTGGGCCCGCTGACCCGCACGTCCAACTCGGGCGAAACCAGCCTCGGCGCGGACGCAAACTCGGTGCGGAAGACCTTCTACCGGATCGATGCCTATGACTATTTCGATCTGGCCCTGAACTTCCGCGTCCAGAAGGGCTTCTCGTTCCGCATCGCGGCGAACAACATCCTCGACAAGACCCCGCCGGTGATGCCGAATTCGTATGACATCGGCCTGTCGCGCGCGAACACGATCTCCGCGCGCTACGACTCGCTCGGCCGTCAGGTTGCGTTCGGAACCACCATCAACTTCTGATCTGACTGTCCCGTCAGAGACCTGGGCCCGCCTTCTCCGGAAGGCGGGCCTTTTATTTTGTGTGGCAGAGAAGCGCCGGCGCCGCTTCGGATCAGGCGATCACCACCTCGGCATGTGCGAAGGCCTGGGCGTATTCGTCGCTCAGCTGCTCGTCGGTGACGAGGATATCGACGTCGGTGAGCTTGGCGGTATGCATCAGCCCGGATCGCCCGAACTTCGAGGAATCGGCGCCGAGCAGCACGCGCTCCGACGTGGCATAGGCGATGCGGCTCATCGTCGCCTCGCCGGGATGATAGTCCATCAGCCCGCGCTCGGCATGGATCGCGCCGACTGAAAGAATGGCGAGATGCGGGCTGAAGCCGGCGACATATTGCTGGGCGGTGTGATCCGAGAAGGCGCGATACTCGTAGTTCATTTCGCCGGCGGCAAGGAACAGGCGGTTGTTGTTGATCCCGCCCAGCTCGGTCGCGACCTGCAGCGAGTTGGTGATGATCGTCAGGGAGCGGCGATCAACCAGCTGGCGGGCAATGAAGCACGACGTGGTGCCGGAATCGATGAAGACGATCGCGCCGTCATCGACGAACTGCGCCGCCGCACGGGCGATGCGCAGCTTGGCATCGGCATGTTCCTCCATCCGCTGCACGAGCGGCCCCTCGAACACCGGCGCGGCGAGGCGGGCGCCGCCATGCTCGCGGATGACCACGCCCTGCTCTTCGAGCGTGCGCAGCTCGCGCCGGATCGTTTCGTCCGACACGGCCAGCTCCGCTGCCAGCCCGGTAACCGAGAGGGCCTGCCCGCCTCGCAGGCGCGCGACGATCTCGCGCTGGCGTTCCGATCGTTTCAGAATTTCAGTCTCTCCTACCTGCCGGCCGGACCCTGACGTTCCGCCAGCCGACGGTCAATCTCCGGGCAGAATGATTGCCAGGCACCGCCCGAATCCACCCGAACTCAACATTTCCCGATAGCGAAAGGGGCCGGCGTGCCCGCCGACCCCTTCCCTCTTTCTCGCGGCGTCAGAAGCCCAGGCGGAACTGCGCACGCACGTAGCGCGGCGTCTGATACGCCACCGGCGTGCGGTACAGCGGGTTCGGCGTGTCGTCGCTGCGATCCCCGAACTCGTTATACGCCGTCACCGACTTCATGTTGAAGACGTTGAAAGCATCGAGCCGGAGCGAAGCTTCGAATCCCTGCGGCACCGGCAGCTTCACCACCGCGCTGACGTCGATCTGGTACAGCCAGTCGCCCTTGAACGCAGTACCGCGCTGCACGACCTTGCCTCCGCAATAGTAGCTGTAGCCGTGATAACCATTGGCAACCGGGTCGACCGCGAACGGCACGGTGCCGATGCAGCTATAGTGGCGCGGCGACTGGATCAGCAGGTTGGTGCCGAGATCAAGGAAGCTGGCCGGCGTGTAGCTGCCGAACAGCTTGAGCGTGTGACGGCGATCGTTGGGCAGATAGCCATAGGCGCCGTTGGTGAAGCCGGGCGAGTCGAAGTCGGCCGAGCGATTGATGGCGAGCTGGCCGTTCTCCGAGCGGACGCCGCCCTCGTAATTGCCCTTGTCCATCGCCCAGGTGTACGAGCCCGACAGGCCCCAGACACCGTCATACTTGCGGTCGAAGGTAAAGGTTACCGCGTTGTAGTTGCGCTTCGGCTTGGGATAGCCAAGGTCCTCGGCCCGCAGGGTTACGACCTGCGGCGTGCCCCCGGGCAGCGCCGGGATCTGCACCACCACGTCGCGCCCCGGATTAGCGATCGGCCAGGTGCCGGCGCCGCCAAAGGCCTGGCTGCACTGGGCCTGGGTATAGCCGGCATTGACGCAGTAGGCGCGCAGGCCGGCACCGGTCGAGATGTCCTCGATCGCGTTCTGCAGCGAGCGGTGGGTGAAATAGAGGCCGAGATGGATGCGATCGGTCAGCCGGTGCTCGCCGCCCAGGATGAACTCGTTGACCGACTGCGGCTTCAGATTGTGCGCGATTGCCGCGGAATAATCGGCGGTCGAGCCGTCATTGCTGACGACGCAGTTGACGATCTTGGTGTCCGGGCAGGCCGCGAAGCCGGGCTGGTTGACCAGAGCATCGCCCGCGACCGGCGTGCCGTCGCTGGCATTGATGCCGTTGAACTTGTTGTAGCGGGTATAGGTGACCAGCGCGCCCGCGATGTTCAGGTTGATGTCGCCCGGGATCGGCAGGTAATATTTGCCGAAGAAGCCATAGACCTTGGTCCGCGCGTCGCCGAACAGGTCGTAGGACACGCCCAGGCGTGGCGCCCAGAGATTGTCCGACTTGTAATAGGACCGACCGTCTGCGCCCTGGTTGCTGAACCGGTCGTTGCGCAGGCCGAGCTGCAGCTTGAGGCGGTCGTTCAACAGCGACCAGTCGTCCTGGATGTAATAGGCTTCGTTCTTGACGGTGGTGGTGCCGTTGTTCCGGTAGACGCGGGTCGTGTAATAGCTGTCGCCGACATTGAGGCCGTAGCGCGAGGCGACCGGCGTGTCGTTCGCGATCGTGTAGATCTTGTAGAAGCCGTCGCCCATCGTCTGGTGGATCTGGGTCGAGGTGTTGGTCTCGTGGTCATAGCCCAGGCGGACATGATGGCCGCCGAGGAACTGGAAGTTCAGGTCGAGATCGGCGCGGTAGAATTTGCGGTCGTCATCGGTCTGGCCCCAGGCGTCGGTGACGCGGTTCAGGCCGATATCGGTGCCCGAAGGATTGGTGCGATAGTCGATCACGCGCTCGTTGGTGATATCGAGCGGCAGGCTGCCGTCGCGCATCTTGTTGCGGCCATAGGCGGCCGAGAAGGTCAGCCAGGGGCTGAACGTGCCGGTATAGCGGCCGACATAGTTGATGCCGCCGGCGCGCTGGTCGGTGCCGCCCTTGATCTCGCCGCGCGTCTTGTTGGCGCGACTATAGTCCATGCTGCGGGTGTGGGTGTCGTTGCTGCTGTCGAAATAGGTGAATTCGAGGTGATGGCCGTCGGTGACATAGCCATCGACCTTCACGCCCCAGAATGGGCTGGTGTTCTTCACCTCGGTGGCGTTGTCCTGATCCGCGTTCGGCGTGAACGACTTGAAGTCGCGGAAATTGTAGAGGCCGTAGATGAACAGCCGGTCCTTGATGATCGGGCCGCTCGCCTGGAGCACAAGCTCGCGCCGGGTGCTGGTGGCATCCGCATTGTTGATCACGCGCGTTGCGGGCGAGGTCGAGCGCAGGCCGTTGGGCTCCCAGGTGCCCATCACGCTGGCGTGATATTCGTTGGTGCCCGACTTGGTCACCGCGTTGATCGCGCCGCCGGTGGCGCGGCCGAACTCTGCCGAGAAGCCGCCCGTCTTCACTTCGACGGTCTTGTAGAAGTCATAGGGCACTTCGACCGGGCTGAGGCCCATGCGGAAGTTGGTGATGTTCAGGCCGTTCACGAAATAGGCATTCTCGTTGAACGACGAGCCGCTGATCGAGACCTGGTCGGCGAAGGCTGAGTTGCTGCCCGACGAGCCGCGAACGGTGCCGGGCGCGAGCAGCACGACGTCGCGCAGCGTGCGCGCGATCGGCACGCGCTTGTCGATCTCGGCAAGGTCGATCACCGCGCCAGTGGTGGTGTCGTTGAAGTCCGAGGTAGCGATACGGCGGCCGCTGACGACGATCGCGGTGCTGTCCGCAGTCTCGGCACCCGCCGCGCTCAGGCGGAAGCTGTTGGCCGAGCCGTTGACTCGGGTCAGCTGGACGCGCTTTTCCTCATACGCTTCGAATCCCTCCGCCTCGATCCGGAAGTCATAGGCACCCGGGGTGAGCTGATTGAAGCTGTAGGCGCCGGCCTCATTGGTCTGCACCGTGCGCGAAACGCCGCGGTCCGACGACGTGATGGTGACAGTGGCGTTGGCGATCGGCGCGCCGCTGTCGGACTCGACACGGCCCGATGCGATGACGTTGGTATAGTCCTGCGCGCTGGCGACCGGCGCGGACAGGACAACAACCGGAATCGATGCGCCGAGCAGCAGCGCAGCACGGATCGGCGCGGCACGCCGCGCGGTTCGCGAAAGACACTTCACGATAAGCCCCCTTGGGATGATGGCAGAGATGGTTCGTCGAAATTCGAGGCCGGAGTCTCGTCGTGGAGCGCCCCGTGCTTCGCCGCGGCAGCTAGGCGCGGGTTGTGGAACTTTTGTGACAAACCATCAAAATAACAACATTCAATCCGCAGAATTACGACTAGATGCGTGAATGATACAATGTATCTTCATTATGGGCATTTATGAGTCAGTTTGCGGCGTTGATAGCCAGAACGCCGGAGAAACCCTCGCAATATTACCTTATATCATATGGATAAACCGCACTCCGTACAGAATGCACGAGAGATATAGCCGAGCATCGCACGGACTTAGCGCCATTTCGGTTTGTGAGTTTTATGTTGAGTTCTGTTGGCGCGATGGATAGGGGCGCGGCGGCCCCGATCGGCCATCAACAGCGCGTGGAGGAAAATGTGGGGATCAAGGGATTGCTGGCGGGCGCAGGCATCGCCGCATTGATGACTGCGGCAGCCGCGCGGGCGCAGGAGGCCCCGGCCGCCGACTCGCCCTGGTTCGCCGCGATCCAGATCGTGCCCGGCAAGGGCGGCACGCCCCGCACGGTCACCGGCACCGTGTTCGACGACACCAACCGCAACGGGGTGCTCGACAAGGGCGAGCACGGCGTGGCCAGGGTCAGCGTCTCCAATGGCCGCGAGGTAGTGAAGACCAGTGCGGATGGTCGCTATACGCTGCCGGTGCGCAGCGACATGTCGGTGTTCGTGGTCCAGCCAAGCGGCTGGCGCGTGCCGACCGACCGGCGTTTCGTCCCGCAATTCTCCTATGAGCACAAGCCCGCCGGCTCGCCGCGCGTGCTGCGCTTCGGCGGCCTGCCCAAGACCGGCGCCCTGCCCGCCGCGATCAACTTCCCGCTGGCGCCGAGCGTGGTGAAGGACGACTTCAACTGCGCCGTGCTGGGTGACGTCCAGGTCTATTCGGGCGACGAGATCGGCTATGCCCGCGACACGATCGTCCGCGAACTGAACGACCGCAAGGGCGCGAAGCCCGCCTGCATCCTGGCGCTGGGCGACCTGGTCGGCGACGATCTCGGGCTGATCCCGCGGCTGGCCGAAGTGCTGGGCGCCGCGGCGATCCCGCAATGGTGGGTCCAGGGCAATCACGACTATGATTCGGATGCCGATCGCGACGAGGACGCTTCGGACACCTGGCGCCGCGAATATGGTCCGGCCACCTATGCGTTCGAAGTTGGCAAGGTGCTCTTCATCGCGCTCGACAATGTCGTCTATCCCTGCGGCGAGCGCGACAATCGCGAGGGCAAGCGCCCCTTCTGCGTCACCTACCCGCAGAAGAGCTACACGGGCCGCTTCACCGACGACCAGATGGCCTTCCTCGCCAATTTGGTGAAGGCGACCGACCCGGGCAAGCTGATCGTCGTCAGCCACCACATCCCGCTGGTCGGCTTCGACAATGCCAAGGAATGGGCGCACCAGACCCTCAACGCGCCCGAGCTCTACGAAATCCTCAAGGGCCGCCGCGCACTCGACCTGTCGGGTCACAGCCACACGCTCGAGAATCTCGCTGAAGGCGATTCGTTCAACGGCTGGGACCAGTCGGTCGGCGTGAAGACCATCCCCTTCCGCCATGTCGTCGCCGGTGCGGTGGCGGGCGACTGGTGGGGCGGCGACTATGATCTGGCTGGCATCCCGATGAGCATCCAGGGCGACGGCTCGCCGCGCGGCTATGTCGACATGCAGGTGCGCGGCACCGACTATACGCTCGACTATTGGGCAAGCGGCGAGCCGCAGGGCAAGGCAATGTGGCTTTCGGTCAACACGCCCGCGTTCCGGAGCTGGGCCAAGGACCTGCTCGCCTGGCGCAACACCGAGCGAGCGAAGCGCAGCACGGTGCCGCCGCTCAGTGCGCAGGATCTGCCCGACGCCAAGCTGCTCACACCCGCCGACCTGACCGGCGGCAGCTGGCTGACCGCCAATGTGTGGCTGGGCGACACCGGCACCAGGGTGCAGGTCTCGATCGACGGCGGCCCGCCGGTCGATATGGAGCGCACCCAGGAAGCGCGCGGCGAGGACAGCCGCAATGGGCCGGACTATGCCGATCCCTTCTCGCTGCCGCGCCAGCTGACCGTCGCCCGCGCGGCGATCCAGAGTGGCTCGGGCGACAAGGAGACGCAGGGCTTCATCCAGGGTCGCCAGACCCGCTATGGTCCGCAGCCGCCCCAGGCGATGGGATCGGTCGCCGATCACAGCTCGCACATCTGGCGCTACCGCCTGCCCGACACCCTCACGCCGGGCGTCCACACTGCGAAGGTGACGGTGACCCGGCCGCAGGGCTCGCCCGCCGCCGAGAGCCTGGTGTTCGAAGTCCGCAAGGAGCGCCCGCCCCGCACCTTCCGCTTCGACAAATGGAACGCCTTCAAGGACGGCCCGCGCGTGCCGGAGAAGTGAGCCCCGGGGTGGCCCCACACCGCCCGCACGGCCGGAAGCCATGGTCACAGGACTGACCCATCCCGCCCCTAGAGGCCCGGGTCAGTTCAAGTGGGTGTGCCTTCCGACCATGAAATTCGCCGCGTCCCTGCGCATCCGCGAGCCCTGGTTCGTGCCGATCGCGGGCGCGGCGGCCTTCTCGGCCTATTTCTCGATGTACGCGTTCCGCAAGCCGCTGGCGGCGGCGACCTTTGTCGATATCGGTGGCTGGGATTTCTCGATCGATTACAAGTCGTGCCTGCTGATCGCGCAGGTGACCGGCTATGCCTTTTCCAAGATGATCGGCATCCGCGTCGTGGCGGAACTCACCCGTGAGCGCCGGGCGCAGACGATCTGCGCGCTGGTCGGCACCGCCTGGCTGGCGCTGATCGCCTTCGCACTGCTGCCCACGCCCTGGAACATCATCGCGATCTTCTTCAACGGCCTGCCGCTCGGCATGATCTGGGGGCTGGTGTTCAGCTATCTCGAAGGGCGCCGGGCCACCGACCTGCTGAGCGCGATCCTGTGCTCGAGCTTCATCCTGTCCTCCGGCGCGGTGAAGTCGGTTGGCACCTTGCTGATGCGCGCGGGTGTTTCCGAATGGTGGATGCCGGCGGCAACCGGTGCGCTATTCCTCCCCGCACTCGCCATCTCGGTAATGGTACTCGATGCCTTGCCCTCACCCAGCCCGGCGGAGCAGGCGGAGCGCGTGGCCCGCACCCCGATGCGGCGTGCCGATCGCGTCACCTATCTTCGCGCCAACGCTGCGGTGGTCCTGATGCTGCTGCTCGGCGATGTCGCGCTCACCATGCTGCGCGACGTGCGCGACAATTTCGCCGCGGAGATCTGGGCGGACCTCGGCTACGCGAACACCGCCCCGCTCTTCTCCGCCACCGAGGTTCCGGTGGCGCTGGCGGCTCTGGCCGGCTTGGGGGCGCTGATGCTGATCCGTTCCAACTACCGCGCGCTGATGGCGACGCACGCGATCATCATCTTCGGCGCCGCCCTGCTCGCCGGCGCGACCTTTGCGATGACGGCCGGCTGGATCGGCGGAATCAGCTGGATGGTGCTCACCGGCATGGGGCTTTTCCTGGCCTATACGCCGTTCAGCTCGATCCTGTTCGATCGGGTGATCGCCACGGTGGGCAAGGCGGGGAATGCCGGCTTCCTGATCTATCTCGCCGACACGTTCGGCTATTTCGGAAGCGTCGGCCTGCTGCTCTATCGCAATCTAGTCCGCGACGGGATGCACTGGCTGCCCTTCTATATCGGTTGCACCTATGCGGTCGCCGCGATCGTGGCGGGCTGCACGCTGTGCTCCGCCCTGATCTTCGCCCGCAAACATGCCCGGGCCCGCGTCGACGGGCACCCTGACGCCCTTGCCGAAGGTCAGGATGCCGGGCGAGCCGTGTCGGGAAGATAGCGGCTGTAGAGCCACCCCATCCCGATCAGGCTGAGTCCGAGCGCGGCGAAGGACGCGATCCGCATGAGGCCGTCGAGCCCCGCCGCATCGAACAGGAAGACCTTGCCGACCGCCCCGAGCATCAGCACCAGCGAGGCGATCCGCCAGTCGCGCAGGCCGCGGCGGATGCCCCATTGCAGGAAGCCGATGGCGAGCATGATCGCCAGCAGCGAGCGGCCGATATCCTCGCTCTGGAACGTCTCCCCCATCGCCAGCAGCGAACCGTGAAAGGCCTGGCGAAGCAGCGACACCGCCAGCAGCAGGATCAGCGGCATGCGAATCCCGTCCCGGACGCGATCGGCCAGCGCTCCATCAACGATACGACCTGACCACCAGATCGCGAAGAACGCCGCGCCATAGGCCGGCACCAGCCACGGCCCCGCAGCCTGAAGCGACCAGAGCGGATTGTGGAGCACGACGGTGAACCAGCCGAAATGCAGCAGCGCCGCGACACCGAGCCCTTCCGCGATGCGCTGCTGCCCGGCGCGCCAGGCGAGCATGCCTGCACCGAGCAGCAAGACCTCCCACAGGGTCCGCTCGGCCATGCCATAGGATATGAACTGGCCCGCGCTGTCGATGGCAAACAGGTGCTTCCAGGCGACGTGCACGGCGATCATGCCCAGCGTCACGGCACCGGCGATGCCGATCTCGCGCAGGCGCCGCCCGGGCATGCCCCGCCAGAGCAGCAGGATCAGCCCTGCCATCGGCGCAACGATGCGAACCGCCACGTCAAGCACCTCCGGCAGCGCCGTGACCAGGAAGGGCTCACCGAGCAGTGCTCCGCCGGCGCCGGCCAGCCAGGTAACGAGAGGCAGTGCCGCCCAAGCGATCGAGAGCAACGCCGCGTTGATCGCTGCGGCAAGCGGCGCGCGCTTCCCGGCGAGCGCCAGTGCCGCCAGCATGGCCGCCGGGATCAGCGCCTGCCAGGCATGCGGCACGAGCTGCGCGGCCGCGACATAGCCCAACAGGACGGCACTGCCCTCACCCAGCTGGCGAACGCCTCGCACGGTCGACCAGCGCGCAAAGCCGATCGCCGCAAGTGCCGGCACCAGCCAGCGGATACAGGCCTGCGCCGTCACCGGGAGGTCGGTGTCGACCATAGCGCGCAGCACCTCGTCGGGGCCTTCAGCCGCCAGCAGGAAGGTGAGTGCCGCGAACGCAAAGCCGTAGCTGCCCTGCTCGACGCGCCGGTCGGCCGATGCCCTGGCGAGCAGCAGCGCCGCGACCGCCGCGACTGCGGTGGCGGGCGCCAGCGCCCAGACCGGCAGCACGAGCCCGGCAGCGAGCAGCGCCAGGCCCAGTCCGGTAAGCGCAAGCGTGGCGAAGCGGGCATCCGCGTTCCGGCGCGCGTTGCGCCAACCAAGGGCTGCGGCGCCGGCAACGATGCCTGCTCCCAGCAGGGCAAGCGGGGCGAAGGCCTCGCGGGCGACCGCCTCCCAATAATGCGAGATCGGAACCAGCGCGATGCCGAGCGCAATTGCCGCGAGCTGGACAGCGTCGCCGGGGCGGCCTTCGGCGCGCCACACCCGCCAGAGTGCGGGCAGGCCATAGATCACTGCGCCACCGCTCAAAACGAGCCCGAGCGAGAAAGCGGTCGGGTTCGGCCAGGCGAGGCTCAGCAACACACCGGTAGCCAGTCCGGCCAGCGGCGCGTCCGCAAGCTGCGGCGTCCGGCGCGACAGCCAGACGAACGCAATCGAAATCAGGGCGAACAGTCCCCACTCGATCGTGCCGAAGCTCCCGGTCAGGACGATCGCGGCGATCTGCGCACAGCCCGCCAGGGCGCCGGCCAGCTGGAAAGCACGTGCGCGGGTTCCCGCCAGCAGCAGCGGGAACGCGATGGCTAGCGCCAGCGTCAGCGTGCCTACCGAGAGCGTTGCGGCGACATCGTGCAGCCCGCCGACGATGAGCAGCATTCCCCAGCCGAAGCCGCCAGTGACGGCAAGCGCGCCCAGCCACCACCAGCGCTGCGACCGGCCCAGCACGCAAAGGCCGCCCACGGTGAGTGCAAGATAGGTCGCGAGCAGCGGAACGTTGGGCGATCCGGCGCCGACCAGCGCCGGCGCGGCAAGGCCACCGACCAGGCCCAGCACCGCACTCGGCGCTCCGAAGCGGATCGACAGGACCGCCGCCAGCGCCGTCACGGCGGCAAGCCCGATGAACGCCGCCATCGGCCCGACCAGATGGTAGAGATTGGCCGCCACCAGAATGGCCGCATAGAGCGTCGCGATGCCGGCGCCCGACAATGCCTGCCGGATCCGCGCGTCGCGGACGAGGTCATCCTTGCGGAGCGCGACTTCGGCCGCAGCGATGAGGCCTCCGCCAAAGACCAGCCCGCAGATCACCCGCACCAGCGGCGACAGCAAGCCGGCGTCGATCGAATATTTGACGATGAGGAAGCCAGCCACCGCCAGCGTCACTCCGCCCGCCCAGATCGGGAGGTAGCGCCCGAACACGTCCTCGAAGCTGAGGCCGCGCCCGGATACGGGAGCTTGCAACTCAGGCTCAGCGGCTTCGGCCACCGGTTCGGCATCGACCTCGTCCACCGCGGATCGAGCCAGCACGGGCTGCGGCGGAGCCAAAGCGGGTGCTGGAGCGATATCCGGAACGGCCTCAGGCTCGGGTTCCGGCGGAGCTTGAGCCTCAGGCTGATATGCGGGCCGGGCGACGGGGCGCGGTTCAGGCGCACGCTCCACTTCGCGCACCAGCACGTCGCCTTCCAATGCCGTCAGCCGTGCTTCAAGCGCACCCACTCTCCGCCACAGCGACAGGCACGCGGCAATCAGACCCAACAGGACAAGCGCAACCAGCATCGTCAGGACCCTCATAATCCGAGGGCCTCAATAGCACGAATTGAGCGTTGTTCAATTAAAATTATACAGCGTTCAATTTCCGACACTCCTGCGAGCCATGCCGAGCGGTCAGGCCGCGAGCGGATCCCTGACCCGCAGCGTTGCCAGCGCGGCGCACGCCATCACCAGCGCCGCGATCGCCATCGTGTAGATCGGCTGGCCCGGGAAGAGGTGCTTCATCGCCGTGCCGATCACCGTCGCCACCAGCAGCTGCGGGATCACGACGAAGACGTTGAACAGACCCATATACACGCCCAGCTTGGCCTGGGGCAGCGACGAGGCGAGGATCGCATAGGGCATCGCCAGGATCGACGCCCAGGCGATGCCGATACCGATCTGGGCGAAGAGCAGCGCGTTGGCGTCGCGGATCACCAGGAAGCTCGCATAACCGAGCGCGCCCAGCGCCAGCGCGATCGCATGAGTGCGGACCTTGCCGAAGCGGCGGGCGAGCGGGCGCAGCAGGAACAGCGCGGCGAAGGTCGCGACGGCGTTCTGCGCGGCGAGCAGGATACCGACCCAGTTGCCCGCCTCGTTGAACAGCGCGCCTTTGGTGTCCGGCGCATGGAAGACATATTGGGCCACGACCGGGGTGGTGTAGATCCACATGATGAACAGCGCCGACCAGCTGAAGAACTGGACGACCGCCAACTGCTTCATCACCGCCGGCATACCCGAGAAGTCGCCCACCAGATCGCCGAGCATCCCCGCCCCGCCGGTCAGCGCACTGATGATGCGCGCGGCACCATAAGCGGCGAGCAGGCCGGCGAGCAGATAGAGCTCCTTCTCAAGGCCGAGCGCGAACACGAGCACGGCCAGCGCCGCGCCGACGATGAGCCAGGGCAGCCCGGCCCGCGCCGAAGCCGGCGGCGCCGGCAGCGGCGCGGGCGCCGGGCCGTCGAACGCCTCGATCTCCTCGGGCGAATATTCCCGCGTGGTCAGCACGGTCCACAACACCGCCAGCAGCAGCATCGTCCCGCCAAGGTAGAAGCTCCAGCGCACCGTATCGGGCAGCCCTCCCCCGCTCGACACGTTCGACACGCCGAGATGGTCGAGCAGGAAAGGCGTCGCCGAGCCGACTACCGCGCCCGCGCCGATGAACGCCGTCTGGATCGCATAGCCGGCGGTGTGCTGCTCCTTGTCGAGCATGTCGCCGACGAACGCGCGGAACGGCTCCATCGAGACGTTGAGCGAGGCGTCGAGCACCCAGAGCAGCAGCGCTGCGACAAGCAGCACCGGCGCATTGGGCATGCCGAACAGCGCCAGCGTCGCCAGCACCGCACCGGCGAGGAAATAGGGCCGCCTGCGCCCGAACCGGCCCCAGGTCCGGTCCGAACAATGGCCGATGATCGGCTGGACGAGCAGCCCGGTGAGGGGAGCGGCGATCCAGAGCAGGGCGAGGTTGTTGATGTCCTCGCCGAGCGACTGGAAGACCCGGCTCATGTTCGCGTTCTGCAACGCAAAGCCGATCTGGATGCCGAAGAAGCCGAAGCTGATGTTCCACAGCCCGGCAAAGCCCTGGCGCGGCCGCCCCCCCACTGCCGTCACCGGCGGCGGGCCTTCTTGGCCGGTGCCACGAAGCGGATCGCTTCACCGCCGCCCGGCGCCAGCGCG
>Ga0164294_10003948_pt1 | contig 13070 bp, 12 predicted proteins | sample GEODES005metaG_FD_111479 | JGI IMG/M metagenome (GOLD analysis project Ga0164294, IMG submission 111479) | Oligotrophic lake water microbial communities from Sparkling Lake, Wisconsin, USA - GEODES005 metaG | ecosystem: Environmental > Aquatic > Freshwater > Lake | place: USA: Sparkling Lake... | reverse complement strand
TGTTTTTCACGCAGGTGTTTCGCGACCACTTTTTCCACGCAGATCTCCACCACGGCAACCTGTTTGTGCGGCCCGGTAAAGACGGCGCAGCGCCGGTCTTTGTGGTGGTGGATTTCGGGATCATGGGCTCACTGTCTGAATACGATCAGCGCTACCTCGCAGAGAATTTTCACGCCTTCCTCAATCGCGACTACCGGCGCGTGGCTGAACTGCACGTCGAGTCGGGCTGGGTGCCGCGCGACACCCGCGTGGATGATTTTGAATTCGCCATTCGCACCGTCTGCGAGCCCATTTTCGACCGGCCCGTGAGCGAGATTTCGGTGGGGCAACTGCTGCTCCGCTTGTTCCAGACCGCGCAGCGCTTCCATATGGAAATCCTGCCGCAGCTCCTGTTGCTTCAGAAAACGCTGGTGAATATCGAAGGGATCGGCCGTCAGCTTGATCCGGATCTCGACCTCTGGCGCACCGCGCGACCGGCGCTCGAACACTGGATGAAAGACCGCGTGGGCTTTGCCAGCCTGCTGCGCTCCGCCAAAGAAAACCTGCCGAGCTGGATCGACCGCCTGCCCGAGTTGCCGGGCCTTGCTTTCGACGTGCTCGATCGACTCAAGCAAGGCCGCATCGAAGTGGCCACGCACGATCAGATGCTGTTCGAGATTCGCCACGAAATTCGTAACGTGCACCGCAGGCTGTCGCATGCGGTGGTAGGCGCGGCGTTGTTGATGGCCGCCGTCGTGCTGTGTTCGGTGGCGCCCGAGGGTGCGATCCGGTGGGCAAGCTTTCCGATCAGCTCCTGGGTGACGGGCGGTCTTGGTCTGCTGGTACTGCTCGGCGCTTTTGCCGGCCCTAGGCGCTAGCGCTTTATTTCGAGGCGCTCGTGCGCGCCTGAAGCAAGGCCATTCCCTTCAGCAGATTGAGCGCTTCGTAGATTTCGTAATCGGCTTTTGCCATCGCGGTTTTCTGCTCGCGATTCGCGCTGTCATCCGGTGCCGGCTCTGGGGCCTTTTCCTTGCCCGTGGTCGGGTTGCTCAGGTGCCGGTCGAGTTCGGCTTCCTTGATGAACTGTCCTTCGTCCCCGCCCACATCGGCGATCTGCACTTTGTCGATCACCACATCCGGTTTGATGCCTTCGGCCTGAATCGAGCGGCCGCCTGGCGTGAAGTAGCGCGCGGTGGTGATCTTGATGGCGGCCTTGTTGCTCATCGGCAAAATGGTTTGTACCGAGCCTTTGCCGAAGGTGCGGCGGCCCATGATGAGGGCGCGGTGCTGGTCCTGCAGCGCGCCGGCGACGATTTCAGACGCCGAGGCCGAGCCTTCATTCACCAGCACGATCAGGGGCGCGCCAGCGATCAGATCGGGCGCTTTGGCTTCGTACTCAAACTTGGTGTCGGCCGAGCGACCTTCGGCAGAAACGATTTTGCCTGACTCCAGAAACGCGTCGGACACCGCAACCGCCGCCCCGACGACGCCGCCCGGATTGTTGCGGAGGTCGAGAATCATGCCCTTGATCGGGCCCTTGGCTTCCGTTTTGAGCTGCTCGATTTGCTTGACCAGATCATCACCCGTGCGGGATTGGAAGTTGGAGATGCGCAAATAGCCGTAGCCCGGTTCCAGTAGCCGACCGCGCACGCTCCGAATCTTGATGATGTCGCGGATTAGCGTGAGTTCCAGCGGTTTTTCTTCGCCTTCGCGGACAATCGTGACGCTGATGGGTTCGCCGGCTTTGCCGCGCATCCGCTTGATGGCGTTTTCCAGAGAGAGGCCCCGGACCGGAGTTTTATCCAGCTTGACGATCGTGTCGCCCGCCTTGATGCCGGCCCGGCTGGCCGGTGTGTCGTCGATCGGTGAAATGACTTTCAGGAAACCGCCTTCGGTGCCCACTTCGATGCCCAAGCCCCCGAATTCGCCCGCGGTGCCTTCCTGCAACTCCTGATAGGCCGATTCATCGAGGTAGGTGGAATGCGGATCCAGCTCCGAGACCAAACCCTTGATGGCGCCATCGAGCAGTTGCTTGTCGGTTAGTTCTTCAACGTAGTCGGATTTCAGTTTGTGAAAAACTTCGACCAGCAGGCGGAGTTCTTCGAGCGGGATTGCCTCTGCCTTGGGGGGCGCGGCGGGCGCCGGAGGGGGTGTGTCCTCGACGGAGGGAGCCGCATCGGCCGCCAACGCGGGCAGACCATAGAGGCTGCTGAAGAGGACGAGGGCGATGAGAGAGCGAGCTTTACTGGGCACCATGGGAACCTGCAAGAGGCGCGAGAACCGCGTCGTTTCATTATGCCCGCCGGCGGCCATAGTCGATAGGCGGCACGCCGAGTGGGCACTGCCGCGGGTTATCTATTCCGCTGACAGGCTTTTAGCCCACCCCTCTCGTGACTGGTCATGCGGCGCCAACATTTCTGAGTGTATGATTCGCCGACTCCGGCCCAGCCCGGCCCTTTCATCTCCTGACAGGAAGCGGTCTCTCACCGCCTGCGCGCATGCCTCAACTAATAGAATTCGCCTCGAATCATTTCGCCTTGGTCGCCTCCTTCTTTGCCATTCTGGGCGCTCTCCTGGTCACCCTTCGCCATGGCAACGACGGCCTGACACCCGGCAAGCTTGTGCTCCTGCTGAATAAAGAGAACGCCCTCGCTGTGGATATCCGTGAGGAGTCCTTGTTCAAGGCGGGCCACATCATTAACGCGGTGCGCGTGAGCCCCGAGACTCTGGGCACCGACGGCGGACCTCTGAAAAAACATCAGGAGCGCCCGCTGGTGCTGTACTGCGAGACGGGGGCGTCGTGCGCCAAGCCGCTGCAGACCCTGCGCCGCGCCGGATTTACCAAGGTTTATCACCTACAAGGTGGGCTAGCCGCCTGGCGCGGCGAGAACTTGCCCTTACAGCCTGCTTGATTCCTTAACCCCGCTTCCCATCACTTTTTTACTCCAGAGAGACTTATCCATGGCGACCAACGACACCCTTGAAGCAGCAGAACAAGCCCCGATGGGCCAACTCGGTATCCAGAAACTTTATGTGAAGGATTTGTCCTTCGAAGCGCCCAACGCGCCGAAAATCTTCACCGAGCAGCTGAGCCCGTCGCTGGACGTGCAGCTGGCCAACGCTGCTGTAACGCTGGCCGAAAACGTCCACGAGGTGGTGCTGACGGTCACCTGTACCGTTAAACAGGACGAGCGCGTGGTCTATCTGGTCGAAGTGCAGCAGGCGGGCATCTTCAATATCTCCGGCTTCAATGAGCAGACCCTGCCGATGGTGTTGGGCACTGCTTGCCCCAATATCCTGTTTCCCTATGCCCGCGAGGTCGTGAGCGACATCGTGACCAAGGGCGGTTTCCCGCAGCTGCTGCTGTCCCCTGTGAATTTCGACATCCTCTACCAGCAGGAAATGCAGCGTCGGCAGGCTGCCGAAGGACAGGCCACGCACTAGGCTGAACCCCGCGACCACGCGATGCGCTTGTCACCGGTCCCGCCTGATGTGGTCGTGGTGGGTGCTGGTGCCTGGGGCACCGCGTTGGCCTGCGTGTTGGCGGATGCCGGGCGACCGGTTGCGCTGTGGGGACGAGACGCCTCGCAGTGTGAGGAGATGCGCCAGACCCGCGAGAACCGGCGCTATCTGCCCGGGATCCGTCTCCCGGATTCCCTCACGGTCATCGACCATCTGCAGCAAGTGCCAGCCACGTGCGAGCTGGGCGTGCTGGCGACCCCCTGTCAGACCACACGCGAGATGGTTGGCAGGCTGCAGGTTTCAGTCCCGCAACTGACGGGAGTGGTCTGTACCGCCAAGGGACTCGAACTGGGTTCCGAGCGTCTGGTGCATCAAGTGGTGGCCGAGGTCTATGTCAAAGATGTAGCCGTGGCCATCCTCTCCGGCCCCACCTTCGCCCGCGAAGTGGCCGAAGGGAAGCCCGCCGCCGTCACCATCGCCGCCACCGACGACCCCTTCTCGCGAGCGCTGGTCGCGCGCTTCCATACCGCGCGCTTTCGGCCCTATCTCACCGACGACCTGTTGGGCGTGGCGTTGGGCGGGAGCGTGAAGAATGTGCTGGCGATTGCTGCCGGCATTGCCGACGGCCTCGGCCTTGGGGCCAATTCCCGGGCGGCGCTGATTACCCGTGGCCTGGCCGAATTGGCTCGGCTCGGGGTGGCGATGGGCGCTCGCAAGGAAACGTTCATGGGCTTGTCGGGCTTGGGCGACCTCGTGCTCACGTGCACCGATGACCAGTCGCGCAACCGGCGTTTTGGGCTCGCGTTGGGCCGGGGCGCGTCCGTCGAGCAAGCCCAGCAAGAGATTGGGCTGGTGGAAGGCGCCGCCACCGCCCGGGCGCTGGAAGCAATGGCCTCTCGCTTGCGGGTTGATACTCCCATTGCACAAGCGGTGGCGGGCATCGTTCGTGGAGAGGTGACTCCGGCAGCGACCGTTGTGGCGCTGATGTCCCGTGAACCCGCGACCGAAACGGACTCAGCCTGAACGCGTCCACCTTGCAATTAAGGCTTCGACTTTTAACGAGTTACGGTATTTAATCGAAGCCGTTTCTTCTTGAGGGGCGAGATTGCCCCGAAGGTCACGCGCAGAAAATGGGCCTTTTCGACTGGTTTCGACCAAAGACAGAAATCCGCCGCCTGCTGGCGGTATGCCCCGGTGCGCACGGCGTCACGCTGGCGCTAACCGAGCGCCGCCCGGATGGGCGCGCCACGGTGCGCTGGATTGAGCGGGTGGCGCTGGATGCGGCGCCGACCAGTGCTGGTCCCTCAGAGAACAACGCCGTGACGGATACCGCCCCGATGTCGGCAGAGGAGCGGCGCGCGGCGCAAGACCGACGTCAGGGTGATCGGCGCCGCGGCGACCGTCGCACCGGTGACCGCCGCACCGGAGACCGGCGCGGTGATCGTGGCACCACGGGCACCGGTAGTGAACCCGCTGTCGCCGGCGAGTTCGATTCAATCGCACCCCACCTTCTGAAAATTGTCCGTCAGCGCGACTTGCGCAAAGTGCCCTGTTCCGGGCTGCTGCGGAGTAGCGATTACAGCCTGATTCTGGTCGATTCGCCGGACGTACCACCGAGCGAAATCCGCGCCGCGATGCGCTGGCAAGTGAAGGAGCTGATCGACTTCCATATCGACGACGCGGTGATCGACGTGTTCGACGTGCCGGAGCGCGACGGCCGCGCCGGCAAGCGGATGTACGCGGTGGTCGCGCGTCGCGGCAAGGTCCTCCAACTCATCGACCTGCTGACGAGTGTGGGTCTTGAGCTGGATATCATCGATATCCCCGAAATGGCGTTACGCAATCTGGCGGCGCGTTTACCCGAAGACGGTGCCGGCGTGGCCTTGATCGCCTTCGATCGCGGTCACGGCCTGATGACCGTGACGCGCCAGGGCGCGCTGTATTTTTCGCGTCGTCTGGATTGCGGCAGCGACCGACTCGCGGAGGCCGGCGAGGCGGGCAGCATCACCCCAACGCTGGAAGGCTTGCTGGACAGCCTGACCATCGAAATTCAGCGCTCACTCGATTTCTACGAGCGGCACTTCAGCCAGGCGGCGATCGCCGGGATTGTGCTGACACCCGTACCGGGGCTCACCGCGGAGGTGTGCCAATACTTGCAGGCCCAACTTGGCGTGCCAACGCGCTGGCTCGATATGGCGACCGAAGCGGCGGTCGATGGCGAGATGGACAGTGAGGCGCTACTTCATTGCACGCCTGTCATTGGCGCCTCGCTGCGCGAAGATCGGGTCGAGTTTTGATGCAGCAGGTCAATCTTTATCAGCCCATCCTGCGCCAACCCAAGCGGGTTTTTTCGGCGCTGGCGGTGGGCCAAAGCGTGCTGCTGATCGCGCTCGCCCTGCTGGCGATCAGTGCCTATGCGCAGTGGCGAGTGGCGAGCTTGTCGGCCGAACTGCAAGCGCTGAAGCAGGTGCGCGAAGTTGCCGAATTCCGCCTCCGGGAATTACAACTCCGGCAACCCAAAAAAGTGCCAGATCCCGAGGTGGCGCTGCAGGCCGCCGCCGTGCAGGCGGAATTGGACCAAACCCGTCGGCTGTCTGAGGCCTTAACCGTCGGTGCGTTTGGCAATACGCAGGGCTTGTCGCCTTATCTGGTTGCGCTGTCGCGACAACACGTCGACGGCACCTCGCTGACCTCCATCGAATTGAACGCCGGCGGCGACGCCGTCGGCCTTGGCGGCGTGGCCCGTCGCCCTGAACTGGTGCCGGAATACCTGGCCCGACTGGCGCGGGAAAAGGTCTTTGCCGGCAAAGTGTTCGGGCAACTGAAGCTGGTTCAGGCAGACGCCGGGGTGAGGTTTAAGCTCGCAACCGCGGGGCTTAAACCCGGCGCCAAAGAGGCTGGCGATGATGAACACTGAGGGCCTGTTGGGGCCTTTACGCCGGCTTGCCGCCAAGGTTGATGCGCTAACGCTGAAGGAGCGCCTGCTTTTGATGGGCGCCACGGTGATGCTCTTGAGCTACGGGTGGAATGAGCGCGTTTTCACGCCGCTGGAAGCCAAACGCAAAGCCCTGGTACAGGAATCAGTCGCCTTGTCGACGGAGCTGCAGGCGCTGGATACGGCCACCGCCAACTGGGTGACAGAAGCCGCCGTCGACCCGGACGCCGACAACCGCCGCCGACTGGTGGAACTGCGTGAGGAACTGCAAAGGGCGCAGGGCACGGTGGAGGCCAAGGCCGGCAAAATGGTGGCGCCGGAGCGGATGCCGGAAGTCCTCAAAAGCGTGTTATCGCGCTTCAGCGAACTGGAATTCAAAAGTCTGGAAGGCTTGCCGGTGGAACCTGTGTTGGCAGCGCCACCCACGACATCGGCCAAGCCATCCGAACCCGGGCGGCCCGGTGACGCGACTCCCGCTCACAGCGCCTACAAACATGGGATCCGGATCCGGTTTAGTGGCAGCTACCGGGCGGTGACGGCCTATCTGGAAGCGCTGGAGGCTTTGCCCTATGGCTTTTTCTGGGATCGCGTCAGCCTGGACGCCACGCAGTTTCCCAAGATTACCGGTTCTCTGGTGGTGTACACCGTTAGCCTCCGGCAGGAGTGGATTGGTGTCTAACTGGGCCAGTTCGGGTATCGCGACAGGGCTTTTGCTGCTCACGATAAGTGCGGCGGCGGCACCGCCGCTGGAGGGTTTGACCGATCCCATGCAGCCTCTCGTAGCCCCGGCCGCTACCGCTTCTAACGAGTCTGGCGATCCACCGCCAACGGTGTGGCAACTGCAGGGCATCCGGATTGACCAGCGGCGGCGCTCCGCGCTGATTAACGGTCAGTCGGTGGCTGTTGGCGAGGAAGTCGATGGGGCCAAGGTTCTCAAAATTGAAAACGATAGCGTTGTGATTCAGAGCGGCGATAAGCCCTCAACGCTGAGGTTGCTGAAGCATGATGTCAAACAACGTTCGCGCGCGCTGCGCTGAGCCACGCTACTGGCTGATGGTGGCGGTCTGCCTGTTGGCGGGCTGTCAGAACACGCCACCGGCGCAGGGCCCGCTCAAGCAGATGCAAAACGAACTGCAGGCGGCCAGCACCTCACCCGCATCGTCCGCTGCAGCGCCCGCCGTGCCGGCTGAAGTGAGTCGGGCGCTGGTGCCGAGTCTGAAGCTCGATGCCCATCAGACACCGCAGGTCGCGGACGAGCAGCGCTTCGATATTGCCGTTAACGATGTGCCCGCCCAGCAATTCTTTATGAGTTTGGTCGACGGCACTCGCTACAACATGGTTGTGCACCCGGAAGTCACCGGCAAAATCTCGCTCAATCTGCGCAACGTGACGATTCCCCAGGTGATCGCCGCCGCACGCGATGTCTATGGCTATGAATTCGAGCGCACCAGCTATGGCTTCCAGGTGCTGCCATCCAGACTCGAAGCGCGCGTGTTCCAGATTAACTATCTCAACATGCAGCGCTCGGGCTCTTCGTCGACCTTTGTCAGCGCCGGCACGCTGCAAGAAGTGCAGAACGCCGGCGATGGGCAACGGGAAACGGGTAATCAGACGGCGAACGCGAACGGCGGGAGCGATCGCAACCAGAACCGCGGACAGCGCTCGGTGGTGGGCACGCAGGTCAACACCGTGGTGCCGCAAACCAGCTTCTGGCAGGAACTTTCCACGGCGTTAAATGCGATCGTGGGTGACGCCGAAGGGCGCAGCGTGGTGGTCAATCCCCAGTCTGGCGTGGTGGTCGTACGCGCCATCCCGACTGAATTGCGCGAGGTCGAAACCTACCTCGCGGCGGCGCAACTGATCGCTCAGCGTCAGGTCATTCTGGAAGCCAAAGTGCTGGAAGTGGAGCTTGGCGAGGGTTTCCAGTCGGGCGTGAACTGGGCTGCGGTCTTTAATGAATTCACCATCGGCCAGACCGGCGGCGGGAAGGTGTTTGACGGCGATTCCGGACGCAGCGATTGGCAGGGGAAGGCGCTCAACCTGACGCCCGGCGTGGCGAATCTGGCCGGCGTACCGGCCTCTGCTTTCGGCGGCGTTTTCTCGCTGGCGGTGAGCGGCGGCGACTTCGCCGGTTTTTTTGAGCTGTTGAAGACTCAGGGCAATGTGCAGGTGCTGTCCAGCCCGCGCATCTCCACCATGAACAACCAGAAGGCCATTATCAAAGTGGGCACCGACGAGTTCTTCGTCACCGACGTGTCGACCACCACCATTACCGGCACGGCCACTACCACCACCCCCAATATCGAGTTGACGCCGTTTTTCTCCGGGATTGCGCTCGACGTCACGCCGCAAATCAGCCGGGACGGCAAGGTCACCTTGCATATCCATCCGTCCGTGAGTGAGGTCACTGACCAGAAGAAGCAGATCACGATCGCCGGGGTCGACCAAACGCTCCCGCTCGCACGCAGCGCGATCCGCGAATCCGACTCAGTGGTGCAAGCCCAAAGCGGCCAGCTGGTGGTCATCGGCGGCTTGATGCAGACGAAGCTGAGAGAACAGGGTGCCAAAACGCCGGTGGTGGGCGATGCGCCGCTGTTGGGCGGACTGTTTCGGCAAACGCGTAATCAAAGCGTGAAAAGCGAGTTGGTGATTCTGTTGCGGCCGGTGGTGATTGAAGGTCAGGCCGAATGGGCAAAAGCGATCAATCAGGCGCAGGAAGGCCTGTCGGGTATGGGCACGGATCTCGATCTGCGCGGCAAAACCCCGGGCGCTGAACTCGGCATCGGCGCACCCTGAGCACCAGTCAGGACTCGCGGCACCGCAAGCATGTATCTACAGCACTTCAAATTGAACGAGATGCCGTTTTCGCTGACGCCGGATACCGCGTTCTTCATGGGCCGCGCCGGCTACCGGGAGGCGCTCAACGTGCTGCTGGTTGCCCTGCGCAGCGGCGAAGGCTTTATGAAAGTGGTGGGCGAGGTCGGGACCGGCAAGACCATTCTTTGTCGAACCTTGCTGAAAAACATCAGCGAGGAGTTCGCCTGCGCCTACCTGCCCAATCCCTATCTGCGTCCCGCAAGCCTGTTGTTATCGATCGCGGACGAACTCGGCATCGAATATCCCAAGCGCGCCAGCCAGCACCAGTTGCTGAAGCGTCTCAACGAAGGCTTGCTCCAGTGTCACGCCGAAGGCCGGCGGGTGATGGTCTGCATGGACGAAGCGCAGGCGGTCCCTTTGCAGACCCTCGAAGCGCTGCGCCTGCTAACCAATCTTGAGACGGAAAAAACGAAACTGCTGCAGGTGGTGCTGTTTGGCCAGCCTGAACTGGACAAAGTGCTGGATGAACCCTCGATTCGGCAGCTCCGGCAACGCATTACGTTTTCCTACCAGCTACAACCGCTGGCCCGCGACGGGGTCGAGGAATACCTGATGCACCGCCTGGCGATTGCGGGACACGACGGCCCGAAGCTGTTTGACGCCAAAGCGGTCGACGAGATTGCGCGCGGCAGCGGCGGCGTGCCGCGTCTGGTCAACATCCTTGCGCATAAGTCGCTGATGGCTGCGTTTGGAGAAGGCGAGGGGCGGGTAAATCGCAGCCATGCCAAGCGTGCCGTCGCGGATACCGATGACGCCCGGTCGGTGGCGCAAACCAGCGGTCTGAGCGAGTTGCTGGCGCGCGGTTGGCGCTGGTGCCGGCGTTTGTTCGGAGGCGCGATGGTCGCCGTCGCAGCGCTGCTTGCGCATTCGATGCAGAGTCCGCCGCTGTGAGTCTTATCAATCAGATGCTGACCGATTTGGAAGCGCGGCGCGGCGGTAACCTGCGCAATGTGGACCACGCGCTGGATGGGCTGTCTTCCATCCCGGTGAGCGCGAGGCCTAGCCAGCGGCGTTCCCTTTTGCTGGTCGGGGTGGTGCTGCTGCTCGGCCTCGGCGTCGCGGCAACCGTGTGGTATCTGCGCTTTCGTCCGGAGAACCCGCTGCCCGTGCTCGCGCCGGCGGGCGCTCCGGCGGCGACCGAGGTCTCGGCCACGCCGCCCGCACCCGCTCAGCCTGTGGCGCAGCCGGTTATTCTGGCTGACGCCCCAACGCCGCCGCCGAGCGCGGCGCCCACGCCGGCAGCGCCATCACCGCCCGCCAAAGCCTTGCCGGCCGTCGCGGCGACGCCCGCGCCTTCCAGCGATGCGGCGCCAGCCAAAGCCGCCGCGCCGCGCTCGCCTTCCCGCGTTACCGGTGAGACCGGCAGCAATCCGGACATCGCTTCAGCCCCGGTGGTTGAGGAGCCAGGCTCTTTCCATCGCGCCCCGGCGGTGAACGCGCCCGCGGCCGATGCGCTGGCCTATGAGCGGGCGCTACGCCGTCTGGATGGCGGGGCCTCCGATGAACTGCAAAGCTTCGTGGCGGGACACCCCACTCACGTTGCCGCCCGCGAACGGCTGGCGCTCGCCTGGCTTGCGGCCGGCCAAACCAACGCGGCCGAGACGCTGCTGCGGGCGGGCCTACAGTCCAATCCGGGAGAAATCCGCTTTGCCCGTGTGCTCGGCCACAGCGTGCTGTCGCGCGGTCTGGCGCAGGATGCATTAACGCTCTTGCGTCCCCTGGCGCCGCCCATGGCCAAGGATCCCGACTATCACGCGCTGCTGGCGGCCGCCGAGCAGGGTACCGGCGCGCATGCGCTGGCGGCCACGCGCTATCGCGGCCTGCTGCAAGTGCAGGCTGCCAACGGTCAATGGTTAGTGGGGCTCGGAATTTCGCTCGCGGCTCTGGGTGACTCCCGGGCTGCGGCGGCGGCCTTCAACCGGGCCTTGGACGACCGGACGCTGGCCGAACCCTTGCGGGCTTACGCCGCCGGCGAGCATGTGCGACTTGAGGGGCTCAAGCCATGAGTGCCGTGAGGAAGAAACTTCGACTCGGGGATTTGCTGGTTGAGAACCGCATCATCTCCCAACTTCAGCTCGACGCCGCGCTGGACGAACAGCGCAAATCCGGGCGCAAGCTCGGCAAGATCATGGTGGACCACGGTTACCTGACCGAAGACGCGCTGCTGATTTTTCTCTCCCGCCAGCTGGGCGTGCCGTTTGTGGAACTGGCGCACTACCAGTTCGAGCCCGACGTGATCGCGGTGCTGCCCGAAATCTACGCCCGGCGATTCCGGGCGGTGGCGCTGAAGGACAAAGGGGATTCCCTGCTGGTGGGAATGTCCGACCCGACCAATATCTTCGCTTACGACGAGCTGTCCCGAATCGTCGGCCGTTCGATCGACATGGCGGTGGTGCGCGAGCAGGAACTGCTCGACACGATAGAGCGCGTTTACAAGCAAACCGACCGCATTAGCGGTATCGCCGAGCAGCTCAGCGATGAGTTGAAAGAAGGCGATTTCGACGTGGCTCAACTGGCCGCTGGCGCAGATTTAAGCGAAGCGCCGGTGGTCAAGCTGCTCCACACGCTGTTTCAGGCCGCGGTTGGTGCGCGCGCCTCCGACATTCACATCGAGCCGGACGAATCGGTGCTGCGCATCAGGCAGCGCGTTGACGGGGTGCTACAGGAACAGATTTTGAACGAGCGGCGCATTGCGCCGGCGCTGGTGCAGCGTCTGAAGCTCATGGCGCAGCTCGATATCTCGGAAAAGCGCCTGCCGCAGGACGGCCGGTTTAGCATTCGGGTGGGCGAGCGCGTGATCGACGTTCGCGTGTCCACCATGCCGCTTCAGCACGGTGAATCGGTGGTCATGCGGCTGCTCGATCACACCGAGGGCGTGAAAGACCTGGGCGCGCTGGGCATGCCGCCCGCGATCCTCAGGCGCTTCCTGTCGGTGATTCAGCGGCCGCATGGCATGGTGGTGGTCACTGGCCCGACCGGTAGCGGCAAGACCTCCACGCTCTACTCCGGCCTGAAGGTGCTGAACGAAGCCAAGTCGAAAATTGTGACGGTGGAAGACCCGGTCGAATACCGCCTGCCGCGAGTGAATCAGGTGCAGGTGAATCCGCAAATTGGACTCACCTTTGCGCGCGTGCTGCGCACCACTTTGCGCCAGGATCCGGACATCATCCTCGTCGGCGAAATGCGCGATCAGGAAACGGTGGAGATTGGCCTGCGCGCCGCCATCACCGGCCACCTCGTACTCACCACCCTGCATACCAACGACGCCATCAGCACCATCAGCCGCCTGCTCGATATGGGCGCGCCGAGTTATCTGCTGGCTTCTGCCTTGCATGCGGTAATTGCCCAGCGTCTGGTGCGCCGTCTGTGCGCGGAGTGCGCGGTGGACGACCCGCCGTCAGGCGCGGCTTTGGGCTGGTTGCGCCTGAAAACCGGCGAGGCGACGCCGAGCGGTCAGTGGCAACGGGGCGAAGGCTGTCACGCCTGCAATAACACCGGCTACAAAGGGCGGATCGGCGTCTACGAATTGCTTTCGGTCACCGCGGCCATGAGCACGGCGCTGGCAGCCGGTGACTTTGTGCAGTTTGCGGCACTCGCACGGGCCAGCCCGGGCTTCAGGCCGCTTGAGATGGCGGCGATTGATTACGCCGCGATCGGCATCACCAGCGTCGAAGAGGCGATGCGGGTGGCGGCTGAGAGCATTCTCCATCTCGACGACGACGACCTCCCGCCCCTGACGGCTGAAGGGGCCACGATCTGATGGCCAATTTTCGCTACCGCGGGCGGGGCAGACGTGGCGACATGATGGAAGGGGCGT
>Ga0164294_10003946_pt1 | contig 13071 bp, 7 predicted proteins | sample GEODES005metaG_FD_111479 | JGI IMG/M metagenome (GOLD analysis project Ga0164294, IMG submission 111479) | Oligotrophic lake water microbial communities from Sparkling Lake, Wisconsin, USA - GEODES005 metaG | ecosystem: Environmental > Aquatic > Freshwater > Lake | place: USA: Sparkling Lake... | reverse complement strand
GGAAATGAGCTGAAGAGATGCTTCCACGCGGCACGCTTGCCTCAGCGCCGCACGCCCGCACCGCCCACGGCCGGTCTGCCGTGCGGCCACGCTCTCTTTCCGACTACGTTCTGCCGTGTGGGCATGACGGGTTACGCCAAAAATCCGCAGACAGGTACACCCCCGGTCCCGCGATCGTCCATGCGATCGTCCTATGCTGCTTGCCGTCTATCCGCCGATTTTGTCGCGCGCGACGTGTGCACGTGTGCGATCGTGGTGTGGCGAGCAGGCGGCTCTCGCGCGCGGTTCGCGCACGCGCTCGACATAATCGCACTATTAAATTATGACTATGGCGTTAAGTGACTATCATCTATATTCGATTATCGGTTTGCGACCGGACGTAGTTTTCCCAGCGTTTTCCCTGTCCCGGTTTTCCAGCGTTTTCCAGCGTATTTCCAGCGTGCTTTCCCCGGCCCCGCCGGCGCGCCGCCGCCCGGCCGGCTCAGCTCGGAGCGCGTCGCCGATCGACCCACCCCCCCCCAAAGCAATCCGCGCCCGGCTCCGCGCTCCGACACCACAGAGCGACCGAAGACATACAAGATCACCGAATCAGACTCGAGCACATGGCCTGAGAGATCAACCAGGACTGTAAAGCCTCAACACCCTCGTCCGGGTCGGTCGGGTGCACGTGGCGTACGAGCTGCGCCTATAAATGGATAAAGTCGAATACCTTAGTGGTTCTGCTCGTGCGCTGGTTTCTGCTTGTCGTTCGAGCTCTCTCATGCTTTCGCGTCGCTGGTGTAGCGCGGCGCGCGCGCGGCGGCGTCCGTCTCGCTCAGGCCGAAGGCGCTCAAGGCGCTTTGGTACATGAAGGGCGGACCCACTCGACGCTCACCACTCACGTGCGCGAGGGCGAAGTCGGCGTCCGGACTCGCAGGATTGATGCTCTGCTCCTCAAACTCCTCGACGTACCTGATGAGGGAGGCACTGGAGAAGCGATTAGAGGCCATTGGAAGCCATGAGAGCCAATCAGAGCCAATCAGACGTACAGGTCCCACCAGTATACAGTAAGCTGCACGTCCCACTGCGGCGGAAGCGCCCCTACCATGCCCGGCACGGCGCCTGTTGCCAGCACGGTCTCGCTCGATACGCGGTACGCATTCGAGACCGAGTCATCAAAGAAGTGCACGCGGATGGGCGGACACGCCCGCTCCTCCACCTTGGTGTTCGCGCGTGCCGCTGCCACCGTGCACGTGTCCAACACGAGCGCACTGATGCCCGAGGGCTTGTCGTACCCTGACGCGTAGACGTCGGCCGCGTGCGCGATCATGGCCCCGCAGCTGCCGTACTCAAACGGGGCGCACTCCTCCGCGCTCGCCTCCGTGGCAAAGAACTCGCCAAGTTGCATCGAGCCATTGAGCTGCAGCGCCACACTCTCGACAGAGCTCTTCGTGGGCGGTCGCGCAGTGAGCACTTTACGGAGGATGCCTGGAGTCGCAAGCGTCTCGCGCAGCGCCTCGATGGTGTGGGTGCCTCCGCGCACGCGCTGCTCCAGGGAGCTGGTTGGGCTGGCATGGCCATTGGTGAGCGTCTTGTCAAAGTCAAAGACGAGAAGGGTCACCTCCTCCGGCTGTCGTTGGGCCACGATGCTTGCGATGGTGTCCCCGAGAGCCCTGCTGCCCGAGAGTCGCACGCACTGAGCAGCGAGCGGCGGCGAAGAGAATGCCTGCTTCTTTACAGAGGCAGCTGCCTCCTTCACTGCTGCCTCCTGCGCTTCCTTCTCGCGCTGCTTTCGCTTCCACGCTGGCTCTGCTGCTTGGAGTGGGGCAGGCGGCGGCGCCGGGGCAAGAGACGCGCCGGGTGCGGGCGGTGGATTGGGCGCGCCAGCAGGCGGCGGTGGATTGGGCGGTCCAGAGGGCGGCGGCGGCGGAGCACCTACGGACGCAAGTGGAGGCGGTGTAGGCGGTGGTGGTGGCCCCGGCACGCCTGGAACGCGGGTCGCGGCTGGCGGCGGAGGTGGCGGTGGCGGCGGTGGCGGCGGTGGCGGCGGTGGCGGAGGTTGTGGAGGTGTTGGCATGTTTGCAATGTCGGCAAGAGTGTCGGCGCCGCGAAAAGTTCGGTTCGCGGATGGGACGCAGAACGCAACGGTGTGAACGTTAACACGAGGCACTGAACAACTTTCCCGGAGTGAGTTTAAGTTCATATACGTAAAGAAAGGCCCAGTGCCTTGCCTCGCACGATGTGCCCTAAAAGCAACACTTCCACGAGCCGCGCGTACAGCACGCCTTCACCGGCGAGTGAGAGCGTGCTAGCTTGTGCATCAGCTCGGCGACGGCTGTCTGGTTGCGCGTAAGACTCACCCTCTGGCGTGCGCGCGTTCCCAATTTGGCATCTGTGGCCGCGTCGAGCACAATGTCTCCAAGACGGTTGTAAACCATTGGGAACCGCCGCAGCTGCGTGAGCTGACACGGCAGAGCGGTCGCCGACGCATACCGCCGCGTTTCGGCTGCCGGAAACACGTTGTATGCCTGGGCACGCGTCTCAAGGCAGGTGAACTCGGAGGCCTCGAGAAGGGCCATCTCGCGCACAAAGAGGCCGATCCGCAATCGCTGAGTGTGGTCCCACCAAGAGGGCGCCAGCTCAGTGTATGCCTGCTTCTCGAGCTCGCGGCTGCGCTTCTTAAAGCTCTCGTCGCTCGTCCAGTTGAGGACGCGGGTGTCATCGTGCTCTATTGGTATCGTCACAACCGCGCATGCCACTCGTGCGGGCGCGAACAAGGTCGCCCCGCCGCACCAAAGGCTATCCAGCGCGAAGTCGGAGCCATGAGCATGCTGTGCGCGAGCGAGGGCCTCCCAAGTCGCCCCCTCGCGCACGAAAAATCTCGCGTCGACCACCGCCGCCTGCTGCTCCACGTACGAGGTCTCTGCAGCGACCACGCCAGAGCCATCCCAAAACTCCGCGGCGTTGAGGAACTCTATCCATTTGCCTCGCGGATCGCCAAATTTGAGCGTGGCCCTGGCGGCGATGGTAGGTTGTGAGATGACAGGAGGCCCACGCTTACCAAACGCTGCAGTCAGTCGATGCCAGTAAGCGTCGATAGGAAAGTTCCGAAACGACATGTCTTCGTCGGCGAGCCAGACAAAGTTGTGCTTTGCAATCAGGTCCATCGCCTGCAGCCAGAAGAGCATCTTGGGATAGAACGGCTTACCGTTCATCGTCTTCGCCGGGGCCGTTGGCAAGGTACCTCTTCGCACGACGAATTCGGTGCCAACACGCGCGGCTGCAAGTTTGGCCTCAAGCCACTGTTCTGTCGAAGAGCGATCATACAGCACCACAGCCCACGATGCCAAAGGACCAACAGCCATGATGTTCTGCTTGATACGCTGCCGTGAGGCTAGCTTCGAGGACGAGACGTGCAGCACGAGCAATTCACGAGACAAGATTTGCATTTCCATGCTGGGGTGCGTGGCGCAAATCTTCAAACGCGAATCACACGCATTTCCAATTCCAAGCGCCAGTTCCGCAGCTCGCTTCTTGCGGTTGATTGGACAATTATTACCAATTGCGGAATGGCGCTTGTTTTTGGAAGAAAGGTTACGGAGATTTCTCTGGGGGTCGCCGTGTGCAGGAATTATGTCGTCATCCAAGCGCAACCGCATGGTTAAGGAACAGCCGGACGACGAAGTCGCCACCAAGCGCGTGCGCAAGAGCCACAGCGCGTCGGAGCCGGAAACGAAGGCGTGCCAAGGCCCGTTCCCAGATTGGAGTGCCCCGCGGGAACACGAGGTGCGATCTGTGCATGAAGCCCTCTCCACTTTGCACCCAGAGGTCATGGAGGAGATCTGCAAGCCCAAGAAGGACGAGGGTGGCTGTGGCTCACGTGAGCTCGTCCTTGACGCGCTCGTGGGGACCATCCTGTCCCAGAATACGACAGACGTGCAATCCCACCGCAGCTTCTTAGCGCTCAAGCAGGCATTCCCCACCTGGGAGGCGGTCCGCTCCTCGCCGCCAGCGGCCATCGAGACCGTGATCCGAAGCTGCGGCCTCGCGGAGACGAAGACGGCGCGCATCCAGGCCATCCTCGAGCGGCTGCACGAGGAGCGCGGCGAGTGCTCCCTCGAGCACCTGCGCGACGAGCCCGACGAAGAAGTGAAGCGCGTGCTCGGCTCCTTCAAAGGTGTGGGCGCCAAGACCATCTCATGCGTGCTTATGTTCTGTCTCAAGCGCGCTGACTTCCCGGTCGACACGCATGTATGGAAGATTGCGATGGCCCTCGGATGGGTGCCCAAATCGGCCAGCCGCGACCAGACGTACGCTCACCTCAACAACCGAGTGCCGGACGGGATCAAGTACGCGCTCCATGTGCTGCTAGTCAAGCATGGCAAGGTGTTCAAGAATGACGTCAAGGCGCTTCGAACCAAGATGAGAGGCGCATTGGTCGTACAAGAGGAGCTCGCGATGACGAGGGTCAAACCCGAGGAAGTAGAAGGTCTGCTCGCAGTCAAGCCGGAACCTGTCGACTGACTAACATCTGAGACTAACAACTGGCGACTGAGACTAACAACCTGTCGACTGAGACTAACAACTGGCGTTCGCGAGCTTTCATCAAACGAAACAAACGAAATTTTTGCGGCGTTCATATGAACGACCTTTTTCGCGACTTACTTGGACCGTGTCGGCTTGACGACCAAAACACCTGAACGCCATGGCCTCGCGCCCCATTGAAGCCAAGCCGCTGGCGAATTTTACGGCTGTGGACTATGAGGAGCTGTACTGCGATCGACCGAGGCTGACCGACCGACCGACAAACCGATCGACCGACCGAGGACGTCATCAAGCCGCAATTCATTCGCAGGACGTCATTCAGATTGCCCAGGCGGTGGCTGCAAAGCAGGGAGCGGAGGCAGCCGAACAGGCCACAAGTTCGGATAAAAAGGTTTGGACCACTGCCAAATCCCCGGGTACTATGAAAGCGTCTCCCGGGGCACCCAGTAGCGCCGCAGCAACCACCGAAGCGATAGACGAAGTGCAATTCCTCGCTGCCTCTCCTGCGGAAACCCAGAAAGGCTGCTACTCGATGATGTCGATCCAGAAAAAGGTGCCGTCGCTGGCACTCCTCGAAGTAACCGAGCAAGGACCGACCGCTACGGTGCCGGCTTCAGAGCGAACCGCGCGAACAGCGGCCATCGCGCCGCCAGCAGCGGAGTTGCGAGTCAAGCAACTCGCTGCGCAGCCTGCCGTCGAAGCAGGAGTTGAACTACCCGCGGACGACGAAGCGGACGACGAGGCGGATGGGCTCGTTTGGCTGGCAGGCGAGCGCTACTTTCGTACGCTCCGATGTTCCGGCGGAAACGGTGCCTTCCAGAAGCATAACTTTGACGGCCGTTGGACCCTGTCGGAAGAGGTGCCGCTCTCTAATGGCTTCGCGCACTACGAACACCGCACACCGACTGGCCAGCTGGTGCACTTGTTCCATGTGCCGAGCATGCACGGCTGCGCGCCTCGTTGGGTGATGGGGCCAGTGCCGGGGGCTGACAACGGCTGGGGATTCGTGGACACCGACGCGGTGCGACCAGAGACGATTGTGGATAACAAGTGGATGTTGTGGATGCAAGTTTGCTGGGAAGAGTCAGAGAGCATCACTTTTCAGGGCGTGACGCCGGTCGAGGAGACCGAGCAGGCAGAGGGCGACGACCCGCGGAACAAACGCAACAAGAAGCGGACCAAACTCAAGACGTGGCTCAAAAAGCCTTTGTCGAAGGCGAACGCACCACCGGCTTCCACACCCGTGCCCGCTCCCACGCCCGCACCCGTTCCAACGCCCGTCCCCGCCCCCGCTGCGCCTCCGGCCGAGTCGGCGAAGAAGGCCGCGAAGAAGGCCGTAAAGGAGTCTGCCGCGGCGGCGGCGACGGCTGCCGTGCCTGTGCCGGCACCCGCCAGGGGAAAAGCCAGAGGCTCTCCCGAGAGCGGCGCCGGCGCGGGCAGCTTTGATGACGAGCTGGATCTCGATGAGGCATTGGCAGAGGGCATCGCCAAGAAGAAGACCATGAGTGATCGCATCAAGGAGCGCGCGGCCGCGACCAAGGCGAGTCTCACCAAGGCCGTAAAGAAGTAAGAAGCCGCTCGCGCCGTCACTAATACACGACTTAGAGTCCTAGACAAAAGTTAGGCGGGGGCGGTTTTAGACGTTAAGCTTTAATACGTGTCCGCGGAGGAGTTTTGAGAATCATCTTCGCACGACTAGTTACTTTCCACTTCGTACATGTACAGCTGTACGACGAGATGAGCCGGTCGCCCGGAGGATCTGCAGCGGATCTCCATGAGGATCTCCGGGCTTACGAACCGCTCGCGGGTATCTAGTGGGCCCCGGGCCCGCTCGCGCCGGCGGCGGTCCGCGACCGCGACGCAACCTTGAAGGTATACCTCTGGGACGCATCGCATGATCGCCGCGGCGGGCCCGCGCCCGTATCGCGTATGTCCGGGTCGTGTGGGGCGGGCAAAAGGGCGGGCGGTCGCGGGTCGGGTCGCGCCGTCGCGGAGCCAACGGGAGCACGTTGCGGCGCGACCCAGTGGGGCGCGAGTCCCTGGCGAGAGACGCGCAGAGAGAGAGAGACGCGGAGCCGCGGAGGCTCAGGGTCAGGCTGCAGGCTCACCGCACGACCGGGCTGCAGGGCGACCGACTGATCGTTAAGACTGATCCGCAGTTAATGCTTAATCCGCAGGTCCCGCGCGCCGCGGCAGCCGGCACGCCGCACGGCAGATCCGGCCAGACCCAGACGGAGGGCCACAGAGCGTCCCGCACCGCGCACGATGAGTTTTATAGGATATAGCGCGCGCGGATCGGAGCGCGCAGCTGCTGAGTCCTGAGACCGGCACATGTGACTTTGTGACATGACTCTCTGTTTGACTCTAACCTCTAAGCTGTGTTTTGAAAACCGTCGAAAGCGTGCGCGCCGGACTCTGAGCTCCGAGGGCGAGGCGGACGGGAGAGAGACTGAAAACTGCGTGAACTCTGAAGGTCGCTTGAAGGTGCAAAAGATCAAAGTCGGTTGGACTTGGAGAGATAGGTTAGGCAGATCATAGTCGAAAATGATCCCAGAAGTGATTCAAAGGGAAGGTACAGCGGCGAAGGTATAAGGGGCGCCCCCCACCCACTCCTCTGGCCAGCTGCATTCTGTCAGCGCGCCGTCTTCGCCCCTCTCGTCCCTCGATGAAGACGTTCATAGCTCGAGAGATGCACCCCGGAGCGAAGCTCTGCGTTCGGCAGGGCGAGGGGGCGGAGCGGGTCGCCCGGCGGGGCGACGGGCGTGAGCAGGTATCGCGGCGACGTGGGCCGGTCATTACGAAGCGCCTTGATGCGAAATTCGTGGCTCGAAGACGCGCGCGCACTTTCCTCACCGGAGCCGGTGCTCCCAGGGTCGTAAAGGACTCCGGAGTCGATGATGTGCGGCCGGACGACGCTGCGCATCATCAACGTCTCGCGCGAGGGTGGCGGCGGCATCGGCACCAGCCTAGGCGATTGTGCGCGCTCGGACCAGCGTGCACGCTCGAGCTGCGTCGTGGAGGACATCGTGCGCCGGGCGTCAGGATACCCTTCGGGAGGACGCCCCACGAGCACGGCGCTGCACGTACCACTTCCACTTGCATTCGGACCCCGGCCGCTCAGTGCGGCGCCCAGTGCGCTGCCGAGGGCCGTGTGGGTGGCGATGCCACCAGTGCCCGAGGGCGAAGCGTCGGGATACCGCTCGTGAGGCAGAGCGTCAGCGGGGGTATCTACAATATAGCGTCCTCGCGGGATGCTACGCGCGGCGGCGGCCGGCGCGGTCGCCCCACGCGCGTACTCACCGTCGCCGCCGCCACTGCCGCCGCCGCCGTCGCCTCCAGGCTCGTTGCTGTCGGCTCGCTTCTGGCTACGCTCGCGGTTTACGTACTGCGCGAGGAAGGATTGCTGATAGAGTTCGTCGGGGTGGAGGGGCGTCTTGAGGGCAGCCTGGATGCCTGCCTGGTCCATCTGAGGCAGCTCCGAGTGCGAGAGGGGGTGGACCTTATGGTGGAGCTGGTGCTTCACACCAGCAGGGATCCTGGTGCTCGGGTGCATGTAGTCCTTCACCAACTTGTCGATGCGCGCCTTGTCCTTCGGGCTCAGCATTGCGTTCGCCTCATCCTCCGCAGCCTTGAGCTTACGCAGCCGCTCCGCCTCTGCTGCCTCCACTGCCATACGCGCCGCCTCACTCTTCTTAAGCGCCGCCTCACTCTTCTTAAGTGCGCGCAACGCCGCTTGTTCGGTCGCGCGCAGCCGATCCGCCTCAGCGAGGGCAGACTGGCGCGCCATCTTGAGCTCGCGGCCTAGCGTCGTGGCGAGCGCTTCGCCCTCGCGCAGCTCGAGCGACAGCAACCGTGACGCCACGACCCCCTCGAGCAGCAGCCGCCGAGACTCAGCCGACGCCCAGGCCTCAGCCGAGGCTGCATCGTTGCTGAGTCGGTCGGTGTGAGTCGGTTCAAGGAGTGCGGTGTGAGTCGGTGCGATGGGGGCGGTGTGAGTCGGTCGGTGCGAGTCCGTGGCGTCCACACGCGCCGCCTCGCGCGCCGCCTCGCGCGCCGCCTCGCCCACCGCCTCCGGCGCGGGTGCGAGCACCGGAGCGGACTCCAGTGGAGAGCACACTCCATATGATGGAGGATCCACTTCATCCGCTTCCGGAGCCGGCGCCGATGCCAGCGGAGCCGCCGCAAAAGCGGCCCCGGAAGCTAAGGAGCTAGGTGCGGTTACGGCCCGTGAGGCCGCGGAGACCGCCGCCAAAGCAGCCGCGGCCTCGGCCTCCGCCCGCCGCAGCTCCCTCTCCAGGTCCCCGATTTCGAAGCTGAGGCTCTCGATCTTTGCTACCTCCGCCGCGGCACTGACCGCCTCCCTCTCGATGGCCGCTACGAGCGCCGCCGTGGCGCTCCCCGACTCCCTCTCGAGCGCCGCTGCGAGCGCATCGAAGCTCTCCTGTTTGTGCTTGCGCCGCTGCTCTTCGAGCTCCTGCTGGACGCGCTCCAAATCTTCCTCCAGCTCACTGTAAGCTTGCCGTTCCTCGTTGAGCTCGCGCTGGAGCTCCTCTATCTCCCGCCGCAGCGCCTCGATCTCGGCCTGAAGCGCCTTCACCTTCTCACCGTCGTTTTGCCCGGAGCCAAACGCGTCCGCCATCGCGTCCACTTCGGCTGTGCGCTTGCCCGTGCGCGTGAGGTTTGGGTTAGCCGGGGTAGTGCGCGAGCCGCGATTCTTGGGCGCCGCGGCGGACGGTGCACCGGGGGCGAGGCGCGCCGGCTCGGCGGTTGAAAGCTCGACGCCCGCCTGAAAGGGGTTGTTGCCGGACTGCTTAGCGGGCGCTTGCTTGAATGCTTCCAGCTCACCCCTGACTGCTTCCAGCTCACCCCTGACTGCTTCCAGCTCACATCTGACTGCTTCCAGCTGGGCCAGCGCGGCCGCCGCGGCGTCCAGGGCAGCCTGCTTGGCCGCTTCCGCCGCCGCCAGGTCAGCCTCGAGGGCGCTTGTGCGCTCGCGGAGCGCCACAAGCTGCGCCTCGAGCTGTGCTGCGTGCGCCTTGGCAGCCAGCTCGAGCTGAGATAGCGCGGCAAGCGCAAAGCTTTGCGCCGACGCGAGCGCCTCGATGCTCTCACGCCTGAGACGCTCGAGCTCAAGACGGACCGTGGTCATGGGCTCACGCAGCGCACGCAGCTTGGCGCGCAGCCTCTCCGCCTTGGCCCGCTCCGCAGCCAGCGCCGCCTCGGCCTCGAGCTGCTTGGCCTGCGCTGCGTTGACCATCTCCAGAGCCTCCCTCTGAGCCCTGCCCTCATTCTCGCTCATCAACTTCCTGTAGGCTTCTTCGCGCGCATTGAGCCCGGCCTCCTTGGCCACCGCCGCCGCCTCGCGCTCGAGCAACTCGGCCTCGAGCTTGGCCGCCGCCGCCTCTCGCTCGGCCAGTTCGGCTAGGCGGCGTGCGAGCTCCGCCTCAGCTCCGGAAAGGCGCTCCTCGCGCTGTAAGGCTGCCGACTCGCGCCGCGCGAGCGCCGCCAACTTCTCGAAGAGATCACGCTCCTTGTCCTTCAGCTCCAGCTCGGCCAACTCGACCGCATGGCGCCGCTGGTTGAGCTCCATCGCCGTCTGCTTCGTCAGCTGCACCGCGCCGTTGTAATTGGGCAAGGGATTGGGCGAGGCCGAGGGCGACTCATCGTCGACGGAGGGAGAGGGCACCTGTGACCCCTCGGCAGCCAGCGCCGCCTCGCGCTCGGCCAACTCAGCCAGCCTACGCGCAAGCTCCGCCTCCATAGCCTCCATCTCGGCTGTCGGCTGCGGCGCACCCGCCACTGGGCCGGCCGGTGGCTCGAACATCCATCCGGGCAACGCCGTGCCACTCGGCCCAGAGGAGACCGCGTACGGCGACAGCCGGCGTTGCGCCTCACGCAGCGCAAACGCGTCGCGTCGCACTGCGAGCTCACGGGCGTTGACCGCCTCCTCTCTCGCGGTCACGGCCGCTTCCCTCTCAGTCAGAGCGGCTGCGCGCCGCTCTGCCTCATCCGAAGGCCCCGAAGGCTCCTCGGCCGCCTCCAGCTTGGCTGCCGCGGCTGCTACGAGCGCCGTCTTGAGCGTCTGGACCTCGTCGGCAAGGTCGACGCAGCCGGCTTCGGCGGTTTCGGCGCGCCGCTTCATCGAGGCACGCTCCTGAGAGTAGACTTGGAATCTGGTCTCCCACTCGGCGACGGTGGTGTCGCGCGCGCCGACCGTCGCGCGCTCCACCATGAGCTCGGCCTCAAGCTGGGCCAGCCTGCTGGCAAGCAGCAGCTCCGCTTCGTTTGGCCCTTGGGGAAGGACAGGGTTGTCCAGACGCAGCTGGTGCTCGCGCGTCTTGGCGAGCGACTCGCGCGTCTCAGCGAGCATTGCCTCCCGCTGGCCTAATGCCTCGTGATCCTCGAGCGCACCGAACTCGGCACGCAGAATCGCCCTCTCGACCGCCGCGCGCCCCTGCACCTCCACCAAGGACAGCTGCGCGTCTTCCAGCTCAGCCAAAGCCTTTTCCTTGAGGGCGGTGCTCTTGCGCTCCTGTATCTTCGCGATGGCGACCTTAACACCCGCCTTAGCTGCCTTGCTCGGCTTGGCACCCGCCTTGGGTGCCTTGCTCGGCGAATCGAAGTCGACGGTCGCGAGCGTACCAGCACCGCTCTGTCGCGACTGGAGCTCCATACAGGCAGCCTGGAAGATGGCGCCGAGGTGCTCGGCGAGGCGCTCGCCCTCCGCCTGCCGCGCGTTCAGCAGGGCCGCCACCTCCGCGGGTGGCTCCGCCGGCTCCAGGTCTTCGTCTTCGTCCTCGGCCAGCTCCGCGGCCGCGACCGCCGCCTCCGCCTGCCACTCCGCATGGCGCGCGCCCAGCAACCCACGCACGCCCGCCATGGCCTTGGGCGACGACTGCGCTTGCGGCGACGAGGAGGTCGGTGACTTCGCTCCGGGCAACGTAGCCCTGGGTGGCGACTCCGACAGAGCGGCTTGTACAGCGGCGACGCGCGCCTCAGCCGTCTCGGCGGCTCGTCGCGCGTGGACCTCGGCTGTCCGGCGCGCGTAGGCCTCGACCGCAACGATGCGGGGCGCGAACTCGTCCGACTCCTCGGGCGCGGCGGCGGACGGCAGGAAGTTGTGTAGCCAGTCGTAGAGTTGGATGAGAAGTGCCTGCACCTGGATCTGGTGGTCCTCACGCTGCTGACCCGCTTCGAGCCACTCGTTGATGGCGCGGTGTACCTCGGCCAGGTCACCAACGACCTCGCTCGGCCGCTCCCACAGCTGCATCGTCTCGTCGACGCGCTCGAGCGCCTCGCCGCACATCCTCCGCCTCTCGACCTTGTCAAGCGCGTCGAGCATCGACTTCTCCTCGTTCTCGAAGAGGGTGTGCGATGTGCTGAGAGGCCCACCTGGACGCTTCTTGCCGCTGGTCGCACCCCCAAACGTGTACGACAAGATGCTCTGCGACAAGGCAGACGCACGCGCGCTGCTGTCCGATGCGCCGCGTGCGGCGAAGATGGCCTCGAACGCCTTCTGCTGTGCCTTGGCAGTGGCAGGAAAGATCGAAGGCAGTCCGGCCATGCTTCTCGTAACAGCTGCCGCGGATGACGACGATGCGGCATCGGCGCCGAGGGACGGCATTCCGACTGGCTCGCCCTGAAGTGTGCGAGCCCTTCTGAACGGCCTGACTGCGCACAAGAGCTCGAGCGTACTGTGTTGACTGAGCGTTCCTACCGGTAAAGTGATGAATAACCGTCAGCACGCGTCGATAACACGCCGTCTTTCTTTCGCAGCTAAGTCAAGAATAGATAGTTTCGCTGAATACCGCCGGATTCGTTTCTGCATCCTCTGATGTCGAAAACGGTCCGATCCGACCACCGTTAGCTAACCGACGAGCGCCGTACAGGTATACTGTCGAGAGAGTGCGGACTCGCTCTGCGAACCTAGGGAGGAACGGACCGACTGGTGCCTCCCGGCGCATGGACGGCCGACTGGCCCGCAAGTCAGGCGTGGGGGCGGCCTTGCTTGCTGCCGCACTGCTTACTGCAGCCAGTTCTGCGGGAACGCGCCTGTTCTTGACCGTCGTGATCGGTTGCGGATCAAGCTGTAGCCTCACTAGTGTGGCTCGAGCACTGCTTCTCCCGCGACGTGCACCAGAGTTCCGAGCAGCTAGGACGAGGATACTTTGGTGGATGCTCATCGCCCTCGCGCCCACGGTCTGGGCACAGACTATAATATCCACGCACAAGGGACGCACCTATCAGCCATTCCTGACCAGCACGCAGTGCTGCAACCCTGCTGCAGCAGTTGGCGGTGCCCTCTCAGTGGGCGGGTGCGCGAATACCTGCGATAGCCATGTCGGCTGCAACTCCTTCCACTTCAGCAGTGCTCTGAGCGGCTGCGGCCTGTGCCTTGACATCTGCCTAGTGAGCAGTGTGAGTGCTGATGGTTATTACGACTCGTATCGTGTGTTCACGCCGCCGCCCTCACCACCACCGCCGCTGCCGCCGCCTCCATCACCCTCGCCCCCGCCTTCTCCACCTCCGCCATCGCCTCCGCCGAAT
>Ga0164294_10003945_pt1 | contig 13073 bp, 15 predicted proteins | sample GEODES005metaG_FD_111479 | JGI IMG/M metagenome (GOLD analysis project Ga0164294, IMG submission 111479) | Oligotrophic lake water microbial communities from Sparkling Lake, Wisconsin, USA - GEODES005 metaG | ecosystem: Environmental > Aquatic > Freshwater > Lake | place: USA: Sparkling Lake... | reverse complement strand
GCCTCGCCCCCTTCCTCCGTCAAGCAAGTGAGCATCCAGACTCACCACTTGGGGATCAAGCCAGCCTACCAAGGGGTCAGCATGAACCAGCTTTACGACCAAATCGAAGCGGAGGATGCAGTGAAGCGATGATTCTTCCTGATGCGAATCTCCTGATTTACGCCCACGATGAAGGTTCTCCCCGGCATGACAAGGCGCGGGTCTGGTGGGAGGGTGCACTTTCCGGACTTGAGCCGGTGGGCCTACCGTGGGTGGTGGTGCTGGCCGTCACCCGGCTGCTGACACATCCAAATGTCTGTGAGAATCCGCTCTCACCCGCGCAAGTCCGCGGCATCGTCGAGCACTGGGTGAGTTTCCCGCACGTTCGTATCATCCATCTCTCGGAAAACGCTCTGGGACGCTTCTTCGATCTGCTGGAGGAAGCGGGCACGGGAGGCAATCTGACCACAGATGCCTTGATCGCCCTACACGCCTTGGAACATTCGGCTACCATCGCCAGTAACGACCGCGACTTCGACCGATTTGCAGGCGTCAAACGAATCAACCCCATCGCATGAGCAATTGAGATGCAACCGATTTTTGGACCGTTTTTTGCTTAGTTAAGAGACAGTTTCTCGGCCTCGAATTGGGCCGGCGTTTGGTGTTTTAGCGATGAGTGTTTTCGCTGGGTGTTGTAGTATCATTCGATGAAATCGAAGATTTCAGTCCGAGCGTCGGCATCATTGATAAAGCAACCGTCCCCGAGCATTTCGGTTTTTAGCGTGCCCAAGAAGGATTTCGTCCAGGCGTTGTGATAGGGGTTAGCCCGCGCTGACATACTTTGGCTCATGCCTGCATCGACAGGGATTTTTCGATAGGCTCCGCTGCCGGATTGGCTGCCTCGGTCGCTGTGAAAAATCAGTCCTTTGGGTAGCTCACGCGCTTGAATGCTCGAATTACGGCACCCGCGGGAACTTTGTGAAATCGGGCTGGCGTTTTTCGAGGAATGCTTGTTTTCCTTCGCGGCCTTCCTCGCTCATGTAGTAGAGCAAGGTGGCATTGCCAGCGAGGTCGAGTAGGCCCATTTGGCCGTCGCAATCTGCGTTGAGTGCGGACTTGAGGCAACGCAGGGCAAGGGGTGAATGCGCGAGCATTTCGCGGCACCATTGCAGGGTTTCCTTTTCCAAATCCGCGAGCGGCACCACCGTGTTCACGAGGCCCATGTCGAGTGCTTGTTGGGCGTCGTACTGGCGGCAGAGATACCAAATCTCGCGCGCCTTTTTCTGGCCCACGATGCGGGCGAGGTAGCTCGACCCGAGCCCGCCATCAAACGAGCCGACCTTCGGGCCAGTTTGGCCGAAGCGGGCGTTATCCGCAGCAATCGTTAGGTCGCAGACGATGTGCAGCACATGGCCGCCGCCGATTGCATATCCTGCAACCATGGCCACCACTGGCTTCGGCAGTGAACGGATTTTTTTCTGGAGATCGAGCACATTCAAGCGAGGGATGCCGTCCTCGCCGATGTAGCCGGCATGGCCGCGGACTTTCTGATCGCCGCCGGAGCAAAAGGCGAGGTCGCCCGCACCTGTTAGGATGATCGCGCCGACCTTCGGGTCTTCATGCGCGAGGTCGAAGGCGACGAGCATTTCCTTCACGGTCAACGGGCGGAAGGCATTGCGCACTTCCGGGCGGTTGATCGTGATTTTAGCGATGGTTCCTTCATCCGTTGTTTCGTATCGGATGTCCTCAAATTCGCACACAGTGGACCACATAGGCGCATACCCTTGCGCATCTCGGATGAGACTGCAACCCCAGATGCTCTAGGCTTGGGTTATCCATGTCGTGCTGCTCGGCTTGATGTCGAGCATCATGGAAATGTGCATGGCGGTCAGCTCGCCCATCGATTTGCAGTCGCCGAAGCCGCTGGTGCCGTGCATGCGGTCGAGTTCGCGGGCGAGGGTGCCGACATGCTCGAGTGGGGCGATGCTTTCGCGGCGCATGATGCCGAGAAGCGCTCGCAAGCGACTGCTCTCGACCTTTGCGCGGCGGGCCATCTGGGCATGTTCCTCCGCGACGTATTGGTCGATGCTTTTTCGGTTGAGCACATTGAAGGCGAGGCGGGTGACTTGTCGGTTAGAATTGAAACGGAATGCCAGATAGATGTTGCCCTTGCCCTCGTAAGATTGCTGGTCGAAGTCGATGGCTCGCACGCGGTACTGCACCTCCTCGAAGTCTGGGGTGATGTCGACGACGTAGTTTACGCTGCGCATGTCGCCAAGAAGCCGGATGAAACTTCGCTCGGTGAATTTCGTAAATTCCTTGGCGATCCGCACTTTGTTCAGGCCGGGTTGGTTGAGATAATCGCGGATGAAAACATCGCCTGGCACACCCGCGATGTGTTCTTCGATTAGCGTGTTCCCATTGACGAGATAGTTGATCCGGTTAGGTGATAGAATGTGCTCCAGCTCGAGTCCGTAGATGCGTGACGCGTCGGCTTGTTTGACATAGAAATAGTCCGAGTTGTCATTGAAGAGGTTGGTGACGCGAATGCGGAAGGGCTTCGAGTTGCCAAAGTCCCCGAAGTCGATGCGGTCGACGACCAAGTGCTCGTGTTGTTCGGCATCACGGCCGAGTTTGAGTTCGGTATAGATGCTGGTGAGCCGTGGCCTGAGTTCGGCGAGGATCTCGGGCGGATACATGACGGTGAGCCACAAGGTTTCTCTGCCCTTGGGGTCCTCGTAGGGAACCGCACCGCTGAAACGGCACAACTCGTCATACACCTTCGGAATCTCACGTTGCCGGTCGAAGTGATAGAGATACTGACGCAGCGATTGGGAAACGGGGTACTTCGTCTTTTGTCGCGCGATCACGCTGAGAAATTAAGCACAGATTCTCCCGGTGGCGAGTGGGGATTGCCGCTTCGGGTGGGTCAGCACTTCAACGGAAGATCGATTCAAGCTCCTCGGGTTGCAGGGCACGCCAGTCGCCTTCATCCAGATCGTCGGGCAATTTCAAGCTACCGATAGAAATCCGCTTGAGATCCAGCACGTGGTTGCCAGCTGCAGCAAACATGCGGCGGACTTGGTGGTAGCGACCTTCGTGCAAGGTGATGAGCGCTTCCTTTTCGTTGAGTATCTCTAACTTGGCGGGCAGCAGGGGCCGGTTCTCGTTGTTAAGAACGAGAGTTCCCGATGCGAAAAGTTCGGTTTCGTGACCCTCCAAGGGACGATCTAACACCGCATGATAGACTTTGAGGCATCCGGATTTGGGGTGGATGATTTTGTGGAGTAATTTCCCATCGTCGGTGAGGAGAAGGAGCCCGGTGGTGTCCTTGTCGAGTCGGCCGATCGGGTTGAGTCCGGGGTTGCGCAGAGCGTAGCGAGGCGGGAGCAAGTCGTAAATCGTGCTGCCAGGGTCTTCACTGCTGCAGGTGTAGCCATCCGGCTTATGGAGCATGATGACCAATGGGGAAGGCGGGTCGAGCTCCTCGCCGCGAAAGAGAATCTGGTCGTGGGGGGGGAGGTCGTTCTCGCTGAGGACGTGGCCTGCTTCGTCAGTAACGGCGCCGGAGCGGATGAGGCGCTGGGTTTCCTTGCGGGAACCGTAGCCGAGGTTGGCGAGAAGTTTGACGAGTTTCATGTGAGAGGTTCGAATGATCTAATGGTAGATGATAGGCTTTAGCGCTTCTCGGCGGAGAGGATTTTATAGACTTTGTCCTCAACGATTTTTCGCCAAAGCAAGCCATTGGCTTCGAGCACCGCTTCGTAGGGGAGTTGGCGGTTGGCGACCAGAATCAATTTTCCTCCGCGCTTGAGCGAGTCGGCTGCCGTCTTCAAAAACGCACGGCCCAGATCGACATGGGTCGCTTGACCGATGTGAAATGGTGGGTTCATCAGGATGGCGTCGTAGCTGCGTGGCAGGCCAGTGGTGACATCGTGCCAGTGGTAGCCAATTTCCTGCGGGTGTGCTGCTAGATTCTTGCGGGCACAGGCGAGCGCCCGAGAGTCGGCCTCATAGAGATCGATGCGTGCGACCTTTGGGCAGCGCTTCAAGATGGCATCGGATAGAAATCCCCAGCCAGCTCCGAGGTCGGCAAGATCGCCGTGCCAATGGGCGGGAAGGTGGTCGGCCAGCAGTTGAGAACCTGGGTCGATGTGGTCGCTACTGAAGACGCCAGCCTCGACGGTGTATGGAGTTTGTGGAATCGGGCGTGGCTTCCCGAGATCCCGCCACTCGTGGAATATCGCCTCGTCCCAAGCCTCGTCCAAGGTCGCATGGAAGGCGCGGCATTTGTGCTTTTGGAGCGAGGTGATGTTGCGGGTGGCCTTGGCGAGTTCCTTCTCGAAGCGGCCTGCGCCAGCGGTGTTTGGCATGGAGACCAGCAATTTGCCGCCAGGCTCCAAGTGATCGCGGGCCATGGCGAACCATGCAAATGTCTCGTCGCGTGACTTGCCCGGCAACACCATCACCAGCGGCCATTTTTGGTCTGGGATGATTTCGCAGCGGTTGAATCCTGCCTGGTCCCAAGCGGTGGCGAGCGGCTTCAAGGGTTGCCAGCCGATGATTTCTGGCCATGCGCTGAGGGCGGGGTGGGCTTCTGCGCCGATGAACAATGCCGGCTGAGGCACCGCCAAGGCCTCGTCGGCGGCGATTGCGAGCATCAAGGTTTCAAGGGCGGGATTCATCGGCGGCGCGAGGCTAGGGGAGTTCTGGGAAATTGTCGCCTATTGATCGCATTTTCTCAATCGCCCCGGTGGATTGACAAGGGCAGGCGGGGACGGCATCTTCCGCCCAGATGGCATCCGTCAAACCAAGTTCTGCGTCTGCCGCGCGCCCTTCCACGTTTGCGATCGCGTGCTGGGTCTTGAGCTTGATTGCGTTTTCCCAGATTCTCATAGCGGCCATCGCCTTGGCGGCAAAATTCGAGGATGCCCGCCAAGTCCGCACTGTCATCAAGGAAGTCCCCAAGCTGGTCGCCGTGCGAATCCCTTCTGCCGATCCTGCGGCTCCTGCCCTTCCTGTTGCGGATCGCGCCGCGCCGTTGGTCTCGCGTCCGCCGACGCCGCGTCCGGCGTTCGTTCCACCGGAGGACATGCCCTTGCCCGCGCCAGATCCCGTTCCGTTGAGCGCTCCGCAGGTGCAAGATCCTCTCTCCGAGCGACTGGTGAAACAGGCGCGTCAAGCCCGTGTCGCGGGTGACATGGGTCTTGCGATTGTGAAGCTTGAGGAAGCCCTCACGCATTCCAAGAACGACCCGAACGTGCACTACGAACTGGGGTTGGTTCATGAGCAGATGGGCGTGTTCGACGTGGCGGGTGCGCATTTCGAGAAGGTCTTTCAAATGGGCGTCTCGGGGGCTGGCTCGCTGTACGAACTCGCGGCGGCGAAATTGCGCGATGGATTTGAACAACCGGAAGCGATGCTCGGCAAGCTCTCGCTCGGGCGGGTGCAAATCTTCAATGACCTGAAAAACGAAGCAGGCCAGCGGACGGTCCTCACCATTCCCGTGCAACGGGCGCCGGGCGAAACCATCGACCCCGGAAAAGTCTCGGTCGAGGTGCTGATCTTCAACCGCACCAGCAAAGGTGAAATCCTTCAACTCGAGGATCGGTCGTGGTCGAGCGAGCAATGGCTCAAGCCGCCATTCGACTGGGCGGACGGCGAGGAAACCTTGCGGACGACCTACGTCATCCCTCCGCAGGATGGCCAAACCGAACATTTGTTTGGCGAGTACACCTACTACGGCCAGGTGGTGATTCTTCGCTATGACGAGCACGTTCTCGACGTCCAAGCGTGGCCCAGAGATCTTGCGGCAAGGATTCCTGCCGCTGCGCCGAAAACCTCGGGCGAGCCAGCAGCGCCGGAAATCCCTGGCTCACTGCCGCCCGACTTCGACCCGAATTCACCGATCCCCCCGCCTTAAAAAACCATCGCCGTCGCAAACCACGCGGCAGATTCCACCCACGATTTGCAGTGGCGCAGTTTCAGATTTCCAAGTATGCCAAACACGCCGCGAGGCTAACTTCACATGATTCCTGATCTCACTCTCATCAAGGCCGGCACTGGTGTTCTCACGAAAGCGAACGACGGCACTCTCGACCGCGCGGCCCTCGTGCATCTCGTCTCGGCCATCGCTGGGCTCGTGAATGCAGGGCATCGCTGCTTGTTCGTCTCATCCGGCGCCGTGGGGTCTGGGGTCTCAGCGCTTGGCTTGAGCGAGTACCCCCAAGACACCGCCACCCGACAAGCCTGCGCGGCCGTAGGCCAAGCGCACCTGATGCAAACCTACAGCAGCTTGTTCGCCAACTTCGACATCACCATCGCCCAAGTGCTCCTCACCGCTGGCGATCTCGGCACACCCGAACGCGCGGCCTATGTCTCAGACACGCTGAGCCGCCTTCTAGCAGAACCCCGCATCTTGCCGATCATCAATGAGAATGACTCGGTCGCCGTTGAGGAGCTGAAATTTGGCGACAACGACATGCTTTCGGTTCGCGTCGCGAAACTTGCCGGTGCCAAGCGCATCATTCTTCTCACGAGCGTCGATGGTCTGCTAGATCCGGAAACGAACCAACGCATCGCCGAGGTGACTGACATCGATGAGGTGTTCCGGCACGTCCGCGACGACAAAGGCCGCTTCTCGATGGGCGGGATGGCATCGAAGCTAGCAGCGGTGAAATTTGCGGTGGACGCGGGGATTGAAACACACATCGCCCATGGCCGCCACCCCGAGCGACTTGCGGGAATCGTCTGCGGCGCCGCGGACAGCATTTCCACTCGGTTTCACGGCAAGCCGTGAGGATGCAAGGGCTTCGATCCCCACTTGCAAGACCCACGTTAGACACCGTTGGGTAAACCCAATCGGCTGACGCGTTTGCGTCTTTTAGACCTCACCCATCGTCAGGTTGGTGCGTGACACAGTGGCGGCGTTTCCCAACAGCCAAGCCATTTCAATGACACCCATCTCCCCGAACAGCAACCTCCTCCAAATCATCACCGGCCCCTCACCCCCGCAGACGCCACGCTGCTCGCCAAGGAACTCGCCGATTTCGAAAAAATCACCGCAGATCCATCCGCTGCCATCTCGGTCCGCCGCTCCCTCACCGTCACCCTCCGGCCCAAGTTCCGGGCCGCGAGTGATCTGCTCGCCAAGATGGACCGCCTCGTCATCCGCCTGCGTCGCAGCGAACCCGGCACCGACTTCGCCAACGCCTGGGCCGCCTCCCGCATCGTCCGCGACTTAGGAGGGTCCGCCGCCGCAGAGCCCACCCCGGCTCCCGGCGCATAAATCCACAACCCACCCCGGCGCGGCTCACCCCGCGCCGGTTTTTTTTACCCCCTCGTTTCCGAGTCTTTAGCCTTCCCCGGCTGATCCATCCAGTTAGTCTTTTTCCAATCATGCCCGCCAAACGCAAAGCTTCCGCCAAGGAATCATCGTCCACCGCCACCATCGGCTTCGAGGCCAAGCTCTGGCTCACGGCCGATAAACTCCGCAACAACATGGACGCGGCGGAGTATAAACACGTCGTCCTCGGCCTCATCTTCCTCAAATACATCTCCGACACCTTCGAGGAACACCGCGCCAAGCTCCTCGCCGGTGAGGGTGACTACGCCGGGGCCGATGCCGAAGACCCCGACGAATACAAAGCCGAGAACGTCTTCTGGGTGCCTGCCGATGCCCGCTGGTCCCACCTCCAAGCCAGCGCCAAGCAGCCCACCATCGGCAAGACCGTGGACGACGCCATGGTCGCCATCGAGCGCGACAACCCGCGCCTCAAAGGCGTCCTCCCCAAGGACTACGCCCGCCCCGGCCTCGACAAGCAGCGCCTCGGCGAACTCATTGATTTGATTGGGACGATCGATCTCATCGCATCAAATCAACCCTCACCCGACGCTTCGCGCCACCCTCTCCCAGTGGGAGAGGGCCGGGGTGAGGGAAGATCGACGACCCACAGGTCGGTCGATGTTTTAGGCCGCGTTTACGAATATTTCCTCACGCGCTTCGCTAGCGCCGAGGGCAAGAACGGCGGCCAGTTCTACACCCCGTCCTGCGTCGTGCGCTGCCTCGTCGAGATGCTCGCCCCCTACAAAGGCCGCATCTACGACCCCGCCTGCGGCTCCGGCGGCATGTTCGTGCAGTCGGAAAAATTCGTCGAATCCCACGGCGGCAAGCTCGGCGACATCTCCATCTACGGCCAGGAGAGCAACGCTACCACCCGCCGCCTCGCCGTGATGAACCTCGCCCTGCGCGGCATCGAGGCCGACTTCGGCCCCGAGCACGCCGACACCTTCCGCCGCGACCTCCATCCCGACCTCCGCGCCGACTACGTCCTCGCCAACCCGCCCTTCAACGACTCCGACTGGTTCCGCAAGGACGACGACGTGCGCTGGCAGTTCGGCGTCCCGCCCAAGGGCAACGCCAACTTCGCCTGGGTGCAGCACTTCATCCACCACCTCGCGCCGCAGGGCATGGCCGGCTTCGTGCTCGCCAATGGCAGCATGTCCTCGAACCAGTCCGGCGAAGGCGACATCCGCCGCGCCCTCATCGAGGCCGACCTCGTGGACTGCATGGTCGCCCTCCCCGGCCAGCTTTTTTACAGCACTCCGATAAGTGTCTGTCTTTGGTTTTTGGCAAAGAACAAGAGGGATGGCAGCCGTCGTAACCGATGCAAAGAGACGCTCTTCATTTTTGCCGAAAAAATGGGAACGATGACTGATGCGGTCCACCGCGAGCTGACCGACTCCGACCTTCAAACCATTGTCACCACTTACCACGCTTGGCGGGGAGAAGCAGGAGCGGGCAAATACGAGGACATTCCCGGCTTCTGCAAATCCGCTACCACCACCGAAATCGCTGCGCACGGCCACGTCCTAACGCCCGGCCGCTTCGTCGGAGCAAAGGAAGTGGAACCAGACAGCGAGCCTTTCGAGGAAAAAATGTCACGCCTCGTTGCCGAACTGCACGCTCAGTTCACCGAGTCCGCGAAACTGGAGCAGGCCATCAAGGCAAACCTGAAGGGACTCGGATATGCCGGGTAATACGATGCTTAAACTTCGTGATGTATGCGAGAAAATCGGCAGTGGGGCAACTCCGCGCGGTGGCAAAGAGGCATATAAAGGCGGAGCGACTTCGCTCATCCGAAGCCAAAACATTTATAACGATGGCTTCCACCGGGACGGCATTGTTTACATCGACGACGAGCAGGCAGCAGAACTCCGCAATGTCGAGGTGAAGGCAAACGATGTGCTTCTCAATATTACTGGGGATTCGGTCGCACGGTGCTGCCAGGTGGCTGCGGATGTCTTGCCCGGTCGAGTGAATCAGCATGTCGCAATTATCCGTCCTCGGCCCGATTCTATCGACGCAAGGTTTCTACGCTACGTGCTCGTTTCAGAACGATTCCAATCTCAGCTTCTCACTCTCGCAGCAGCCGGCGCGACGCGCCCGGCACTGACAAAGACGATGTTGGAGGAATTGGAGATCCCTGCACCAATAATTTCGCAGCAAAAGGGAATTGCTTCAATGCTTGGGGCGTTGGACGACAAGATCGAGATAAACTGCCGGATGAACGCGACGCTGGAGGCGATGGCGCGGGCGCTGTTCCAGAGTTGGTTCGTGGATTTCGATCCCGTCCGCGCCAAACTCGACAGTTGCCATCCCTCCGGCTTTGACAAGGAAACGGCCGCCCTATTCCCCTCCTCCTTCGAGGAATCCCGTCTTGGAGACATTCCAGCAGGCTGGCGTTGTGCAAATCTCGGTGATGTAATCGAAGTCTTCGATTCTAAGCGTATCCCTCTGTCTAGATTAGAACGGGGAAAACGGCCTGGCCATTATCCTTACCACGGTGCGGCAGCAGTTATGGATCACATCGACGGTTACCTTTTTGACGGCATCTTCACGTTGATGGGCGAGGACGGCTCAGTGATCAATGAAGACGGCACTCCAGTGCTTCAATACGTCTGGGGCAAATTCTGGGTGAACAACCACGCCCATGTTCTCCGGGGCAAGAACGGTGTGTGCACTGAGCACCTTCTTCTTCATCTAATGAACTGCAATATAACCGCCTTTGTCACTGGGGCCGTGCAGCCTAAGCTGAATCAGGGAAACATGAACCGAATCGAGTTCATCCTTCCGCCACCAGAGATCAATCGGGCTTTCGCAAAGACCATCGAACCGCTGTTCGCGCAAATCCGCGCTAACACCGACCAATCCCGCACCCTCGCCATCCTACGCGACACGCTGCTGCCGAAGCTGCTGAGCGGGGAGGTGAGTTTGAAACATTGAGAAAACGCAACTATGCCAACAACAATCAAACAAGGTTTCGAGAAACTGAGACAGAATTTGGAAATAACCGGTCTCCAAGAACAAACGGTTTCGACGCGGCAGACCAACGTCCGTGAAGCCGTGGAGAAGGAGCTTACCGTTCTCGACTCGTTTCTAACAGGGTCCTACCGACGACGTACAATGGTAGCTCCCCTGGGCGAAGCTGATGTAGACATTTTCGTCGTGCTCTCATCGAAATACTTTGAACAAGGAGGACAGGCTTCCGTTCTGGACAAAGTGAAGCAGGCGCTAAAGAAAACTTACAAAACTCCTGACATCAGCCGCAATGGCCAAGCAGTCACTATTCTCTTCAGAGATTTCAAGGTGGATGTGGTGCCAGGGTTTAATCGCGAGGGCGGCGGGTTCCTGATTCCCGATAGCATTGGCAAACGCTGGATTTCTACCGATCCCAAGAAACACGTTGAACTCTGGACTGCCTCGAACAAGGCACACGACGGCAACCTTGTCCCTTTGATTAAGATGATCAAGGGATGGAACAAGACTCACAGCGCATTGTTCAGTTCTTTCCACTTGGAGTGCATGGTGCGCGAGATTTTGACAAACGTGACCATATCCAACTTTTGGTCCGGAGCGCGCTACGTTTTCCAGCACGCAAAGGACAAGGTTTATGTACCAGTCTATGATCCGGCGGGTTACGGTGGCGACGTCGGTGCTTCCATGCCGCTTATGGATAAGCAGGCGGCAGCAGTCGGCTTGAACGCCGCCTGCAATCTAGCGCTGGAAGCAGAGCAACTTGAAAGCATTGGCAGGACGGCGGATGCGTTTGAAAAGTGGCGTAAGGTTTTCAGCGATTACTTTCCGGCTTACGGATGATGCCATGAACACAATCCACCAAGATCAGAACTCGTCGCGGAGCATCACACTCCATGCTGCAAAGAGTCACTTTTATTCCGCGGCTGAGAGGACGCAAACCATCCAGCTAATCATCCTTATTGCCAACGCCCTCTTCTGGCCGGCATTTTTGGCGTGGAAGCCGGAGTTCAAAGTTTGGTCGGCGCTTGCGGCTCTCCTGATTCCCTCAATCGAGTTGGCACTCATCGAGCCACTCCAGAAGAAGTGGAAGACATGCGGTGCGAAAATACAGGAGATGTTTGATTGTGACCTTTTCGCGCTCAATTGGAATGAGTTCAAGGTCGGTGACCGCGCCCGCGAAGAGGACATTGCCTCCGGAGCTGCCAAATTCCGTAAGGTAAAGGGAGACGAAACCAAACTCCAAGATTGGTATTCTTTCACATTTTCTGACCTGCCAGTTTCTCACGCCCGGTTAATTTGTCAGCGTGCGAACGCTTGGTGGGATACAGAGCTTCGCGGCAAATACATTGCGGGAATTTTCTGGAGCATTTGCGCGCTCGGTATAATCGCGCTCGTCATCGGCCTGGCTACAGGGCTCACGGTGGAAAAGTTCATTCTCGCGGTGGTTGCTCCAATCACACCGATTTGCATGTGGGGGATTAAAGAAGTCCGAAAGCAATCGTCCGTTATTTCCGAAGGCGAGCGAGTCGTGCGGCATCTTGAATCACTTTGGCGTCGCGTTTGTTCCGGAAAACCATCCGAACGGGAGCTCGATATTGAATCACGCTCATTGCAGAACGAAGTTTTCGACCGTCGGAAAAGTAACGCGGTTAATCCGCAGTGGCTCTATTGGAAAAAGCGCGATGAGTTCCAGAAACTCATGGTTGAGGCGGCGAACCAGCTACTCGCGGATTATCGGAAGGCAAAGAACTTGCCAAAACCATGACCCTCAACGAATCCATCGTCGAAGACGCCGCCCTCGAATGGTTCGGGGAGCAGACTCGCTATGCTCGCACCCTCACCCCGGCCCTCTCCCACGGGGAGAGGGAGGAAGATGGCGAGGTGGAGCTGGTGGGGCGCTTGCGCGAGGCCATCCGGAGGCTGAACGCGGCCAATGCCTGCGGCAACCCTCACCCGGCCTCTCCCACGGGGAGAGAGGAGAGGAGGCGTCTGCCGGTGCGTTGTGCACAGACAGGCGGGCAATCCTTGCAAATTCTGCAACAGTTCAAACCCAAATGGAGATGACACCATGAGCGACGAACCTTTGCCCAACTCCGAAATCATCCTCTACCAGACGGAGGACGGGCGGACGCGCATCCAGTGCCGGTTTGAGAACGAGACGCTGTGGCTGACGCAGGCCCAGATCGCAGAGCTTTTCCAGACCACGCCGCAGAACGTCACGCTCCACTTGCGGGGTATTTTTACTGAGGGCGAACTGGTCGAGGCGGCAACTTGTAAGGATTACTTACAAGTTCGATTGGAGGGTGGCCGTGAGGTTTCCCGCAGGCTCCGTCACTACCGGCTGGAGGCCATCCTCGCCGTCGGTTTCCGCGTCCGTAGCCACCGGGGCACGCAGTTCCGCCAATGGGCCACGGCGCGCTTGGGCGAGTATTTGGTGAAGGGTTTCACCATGGACGACGAGCGGCTCAAAAATCCGCCGGGCAAGGGTCAGAAGGATTACTTCGACGAGCAACTGGAGCGCATCCGGGACATCCGGTCGAGCGAGCGGCGCTTTTACCAGAAGGTGCTGGATATCTACGCGACGAGTGTGGACTACACGCCGGACACGGAGATGTCGCAGCAGTTCTTCGCCACGGTGCAGAACAAGATGCATTGGGCGGCGCACGGGCAGACGGCGGCAGAGGTGATTCATGATCGGGTGGACGCGGGAAAACCGTTCATGGGCCTGCAAACGACGCGGCCCGGCGGCATCATCCGCAAGGAGGACGTGTCCATC
>Ga0164294_10003943_pt1 | contig 13075 bp, 7 predicted proteins | sample GEODES005metaG_FD_111479 | JGI IMG/M metagenome (GOLD analysis project Ga0164294, IMG submission 111479) | Oligotrophic lake water microbial communities from Sparkling Lake, Wisconsin, USA - GEODES005 metaG | ecosystem: Environmental > Aquatic > Freshwater > Lake | place: USA: Sparkling Lake... | reverse complement strand
GCGGCGCCGCCCAGCAGCAGGAGGCCCACCAGCACGAGGCCGAGCTTGCTGCCGCCCTTCTCGGCGGTCGCCACCGGGGGCGGCGGCGGCCGGGTGACGGTGGCCTCGGTGCGCGAGGTCGACTTGGGGGCCGACTTCTCCTTGCGCCGCTGCTCAAAGGGGTCGACGAAGCGCGTCGCCTCGGCCTTGGCGTTGCCCTGGGTCTGGTAGTCGGCCTTGGGCTCGGCCGGCCGGCTCTGAGAGGGCGCCTTGGCGGTGGAGACCGCGCCGGTGGGTGACTTCGTCAGTTGGGCGGCCGGCTTGGGCACCTCGGCCGTGATGGTCGAGGCCACGTTGCTCATGCCCACGATGTTGGTGGGGTCGTCGGACTCGTAGTCCTCGGCCCCGCCCGCCGCGGGCTCGGGGGGCGGCGGCGGCGCCGCGAGCGCGGCCTCGGCGGTGCGGTAGACCTCGATGAAGTGCTGCTCTAAGTTGCCCACCGTGCCGATCGGCTTCCACTCGCCGCCGGTGTAGGTGATGAGGTCGGTGGGGACGATGCGACCATCGCTGATGTACTTGGCCAGGGTCTTGTAGTCGCTGAAGTCATAGACGAGGCCGATCTTGACCTTGACCTTCCAGCTCTGAATGCCCACCTTGCGAAAGTCCAGGCTGTGGACGTCCAGCGGCGGCAGGGCCGCCTTGGGCGCGGGGGCCGGGGGTGCCGGCGGCGGCTCCACCACCGGGGCCGGCGTGGCGGCCGGCGGCTTGACCTCCCAGGCGCCGCCAAAGCCCATGTGCTCGGTGGTGCCCGGGTTGTGAAAGGCCTCCGCCGCCGGTGGCTCGGGGGCGCGCTCTTCGCGGTACACCACAAAGACGTGCTTGCACTTCGGGCAGGTCACCCGCGCGCCACGCCCCGTGATGCGCGCCTCGTCGAGCTTGTACTTTGACCCGCACTTGTCGCAGGCGACGACCATGGAGCGGTCGCGCCCACCATCGGGGATTGCGGGGGAACCACTGCGGGAGGAGGTACCTTCCATAGCCAGCGAACTCCAAGGTCCGAGACGCTACCACCTTGCGGGGCTGAACCGCAAACCCACACAGGGCGCCCCCCGCGACCCTCGGCGCCCCAACGCTGGCTCTGTCGCGATCTGCGAGGACAGACAGACAGACACCAGATCGAGGCCGCCCGCCCCGTTCGCGGCGCGCGAACACCGGACGATCCGCCCACGCCTGCCCAGCGGACAGGCGACGGGCGAGGCGCACCATCGGGGGCGAAAGATCAAGGGAGGATCACCTCAAGCTGCGCATACTGAAGGAAGACCGGCTTTGGGCCCTCCTTGTCGAAATGAATTGTCACCTTGATGTTGGGGGCCCGCCCCTCGAGCTTTCGCACCGTGCCCCGGCCGAACTTTTCATGCACCACCCGGCTGCCCACCTCGAGCTGCTCGGGGCGGGTCACCATGCGGGTGCGCAGCGATCCTTCGTCCTCCCCGTCGGGGGGCGGCACCGAGGCCACCGGCCGCAGCGAGGGCGCAATACCCGGTAGCGTGAGGGGCCGCGCCGGCGATGACGCAGGCGGCGTCGGGATCGGCGCGCCGGCCACCCGCGGCAGCGGCGGCGGAACCCCCACCGAACGACTCGGCCCCCCACCGAAGGCGGGCCGCGGCGGCGCATCGCCAAAGCCCAGCCGGGCCATCCGGCTGGCCCGATCCACCTCGGGGGCCGCCGTCGAGAAGCCGCCCCCGCCCGACATCGTCACCAGCGAGGTGGGCACCTCTTTCAAGAAGCGCGACATCTCGGCCTCTTCAAAGCCGGAGCCCGGAACCAGCCGCCGCCGCGGGCGGCTGATGAAGAGGCGGTCCATGGCGCGGGTGAAGGCCACATAGACCAGACGCCGCTCCTCTTCGATGTCTTCCTCGCGCTCGCGGGCCCGAAAGTGAGGGAAGCCCCCCTCGTACATGCCCACCACAAAGACCAGCGGGTACTCGAGCCCCTTGGCAAGGTGGGCCGTAAGCAGCGTGACCTGGCCGCGGCCCTCGGGATCATCGGGCAGCTCGTCGGCTTGAGAGGCCAGCGAGGCGGTATCGAGGAAGCTCCGCAGCCGGTCGATCGGCTCGCGGGAGGCGTTGGGGTCGGGGTCGGCGAGGTGGTTGTTGGCGCTGATCGAGCGGACGAGCTCGTGGATGTTGTCGATGCGGCCCTGCGACTCGTCGGTGCCCTCGGCCTCCAGCATGGCGAGGTAGCCCGACTCCCGGGCCACCTTGAGCACCAGCTCCTCGGGGGTGGTCGTCAGGGTCGCCCCGCGCAGGCGGTCCATCAGGTCGACGAAGTCGGCGGCGGCCTTGCGCCCGCGGCCCCCTTCGCGGGCCCACTGCCGCGCCCCCTCCAGCAAGGGCACGCCCCCGGCCGCGGCGGCGCGGGCGCGCATCTCTTCGACCGCCTTGGGCCCGAGCTTGCGGCTCGGCACGTTGATCACCCGCTGACAGGCCATGTCGTCGGCCGGGTTCAAGGCCAGCTTCAGGTAGCTGACGATGTTCTTCACTTCGGCCCGGTCGTAGAACTTGCGCGCCCCCACCAGCACATAGGGGATCTTCTCGCGCATCAGCGCGCCTTCAAAGGAGCGCGAGGCCGCGTTGGTGCGGTAGATCACCGCCATGTCGGCCCAGCGCCGCCCCTCGCGGCCGAGCTTGCGCATCTGAGCCACCACCTGCGCCGCCTCGTCGTCGGGGTCCTGGCCGATCATCAAGGAGAGCTTCTCGCCCTCGGGGCGGGTCGGCCGCAGCTCCTTGTCCATCCGCCCCTTGTTGTTCTTCACCACCGCGTTGGCGGCCCGCAGAATGGTGCCCAGCGAGCGGTAGTTCTGCTCCAACCGGATGGTGGTAGCCTCGGGGAAGGACTTCTGAAAGTCGAGGATGTTGCGGATGTCGGCGCCACGAAAGCTGTAGATGCTCTGATCGTCGTCGCCCACCACCATCACGTTGCGGCTCCGCCCGCTGACCTTGCCCACCAGGGCGTCGATCAGCTCGAACTGCGCACGGTTGGTGTCTTGGTACTCATCGACCATCACATAGCGAAAGCGCTCCTGGTAGCGGGCCCGGATCTCCGGGCGGCTCACCAGCAGGTCGACCACCTTGTTGATGATGTCGTTGAAGTCGACGGCTTGCAACTCGCCCAGGCGCTTGTCGTAGCCCATCCACACCTTGAGGAAGGGATCGCCCACCGGCAGCCGCCCCTCGACCTCCTCAAAGCTCTGGGGGCTCAGCCGCGCGTTCTTGGCCCGGTCGATGCGTGAGCGCAGCGCCGCCGGCGGCCACTTCTTGCGGTCGGTGATGCCCAGATCATCCATCAGCCCGTCGATGATCGACTTCTGGTCGTCATCATCGACGATGGAGAAGTCGCGGCTCAGGCCTACCGCCTCGGCATCCTGGCGCAGAAAGCGCACGCAGGCCGAGTGAAAAGTGGTGACCATGATGCGGTCGCCGTCGGAGCCCACGAGGTGGCGCACCCGCTCCTTCATCTCGGCGGCGGCCTTGTTGGTGAAGGTGACCGCCAGGATCTCCCAGGGCCGCACCCGCTGCTCCAGCATGTAGGCGATGCGGTGGGTGAGCACGCGGGTCTTGCCCGAGCCCGCCCCGGCGAGGCAGAGCACCGGGCCCTCGATGGTCTCGACCGCCCGCCGCTGCTCGGGGTTCAGCCCCGCCAGATCGATGCTCATGCCCCGCCTCCCTTCTTCTTCGCCTTGCGGGCCGCCCGAAAGCGCGCCGCCGCGCCCTCGGCCACCCGCAGAGCGCCGCGAGCCGTGACGATGGCGTCGGCCGGCACATCCTGGGTGATCACCGAGCCCGCCCCCACGATGGCCCCCTCGCCCACCCGCACCGGCGCCACCAGGGCGCTGTTGCTGCCGATGAAGGCACCGGCGCCGATGTCGGTGTGGTGCTTGGAGAAGCCGTCGTAATTGCAGGTGATGGTGCCCGCGCCGACGTTGGCGCCCGCCCCCACCCGCGCGTCGCCCACATAGGAGAGGTGCGGCACCTTGGCCCCCGCCTCCACCCTGGCCTTCTTGAGCTCCACGAAATTGCCCACCTGGGCGCCGGCGTCCAGCACCGTCTCGGGCCGCAGGCGGGCGAAGGGCCCCACCGTACACCCGGCCCCCACCCGGGCCCCTTCGAGCACGCAGTAGGGCCGCAGGAGAGCGCCCTCTTCGACCACGCTGTCGGTAATCACGCATCCCTGGCCGATCTGCGCGCCCGAAGCCACCACCGTGCTGCCGCGCAGGGCCACGTCGGGCCCCACCGTCACATCGGTGCCCAGGCGCACCCCAGCCTCGACCACCACCCGCGCCGCGTCTTCAAAGGTGACGCCAGCGTAGGCGTGGGCGGTGAGGATCCGCTCCTGGAGAGCTTTGCGCGCCGCCGCCAGGGCGACCCGATCGTTCACACCCATCACTTCGTCCACGTCACCGTGCACCACCACCCCGCAGCGCCCCTCGGCCGCGGCGGCCTCGATCACGTCGGTGAGGTACAATTCGCCGGTGTCGCCGTGTACAGGCAGGGTCTCGATCACACCGCGCAGCCAGGCCAGATCAAAGGCATAGGTGCCCGTGTTGATCTCGGTGATGGCGCGTTCCTCGGGGCTGCATTCCCGGGCCTCGACGATGCGCTTGGGCGCCCCATCCGGCCCGCGCACCAGCCGGCCGTAGGAGCCCGGCGCCGCCACCACCGCCGTCAGCACCGTGGCGAGCTTGTCGCCATGGGCCTCCAAGAGGCGCCGCAGGGTCTCGGCCCGAAAGAGGGGCGCGTCGCCGGCCATCACCACCACCACGCCCGTCTCGGGCAGGTCCGCCAGCGCCGAGCGCACGGCGTCGCCGGTGCCGCGGGGGGCCTCCTGCCGGGCGAAGGCGACGCCACGCGGCGCGAGGGCCGCCCGCACCGCGGCCTCCTGGTTGTGAACCACCACCACCACGTCGAGCCCGGCCTCCTGGGCCGCCGACACAGGGTAGTCCACCATCACGCGGCCAAGCAGCGGATGCAGCACCTTCGACAAGGCCGACCGCATGCGGGTCCCCATGCCCGCCGCCAGCACCAGACCCACCCGCCGGCCACCCGCCGCGGGCTGCTTCGACCCAACCGCCCCATCCATGGGGACCTCCGACTTCGCGCGCGGTAGTATGGCAGGCTCCCCCCGCGGGCAAGGCCCGACCCTGGAGAGATTCCCAGGGTCCCGCCGCCCGCCCCAGGATCCCATGCGCACCCGCTCGGTCACGCCCCCCTGCCCGGAAGTAGCGGCCCGATGAGCGCCACCGCCCAACTCCGCCTGCGCCTCGCCTTGAGCCCGCCCACCAGCGTCTTCGGCGGCGCCATCCGCGAAGTGGCGCGCGCGCTCGGCCTCGATGTGGTGCGCCTGGAGAGCATCCCCGACCCCTTGCCCGAGGGCCTCATCCTGGTGCTCGACCGCAGTCAAGGTCCCGTCCCCGGGCCCATGGGTGGGCAAACGATCGCGATCAGCAGCGGCTACGATCTCGACTGCTACGAGGTAATCCCCCCCGAACAGCTCCGTCTGCGCTTGCGGCGGGCCCTGCGCAACCTCATGGAGCGCCTCGTCCTGGCCATGCGCCTGGAGCTCGAGCGCCTGACCATCCGAACCCTCAATGAGCTCGGACAAGTTCTGTCCGGCCAAACCAGCGGCGCCGCCCTCCTCGACGCCGTCCTCACCCACGCCCGGCGGGCCCTGCGCGCCGACGGCGGCTCGATCTACCTCGTCGACGGCAGCCAGCTCCGCCTCGCCTGTAGCCAGAACGACACAATCCCCTACCGGGTGCGGCGCGGCGCCGTCTCCCTCGACTCCAGCTCGGTGATCGCCCACGTCGCCCGCGCCCGCGAGGGCGTCAACATCGCCGATCTGTACGCGCTGCCCGCCGCCGCACCGTACAAACCCACCTTCGCCTTTGATCAGGACACCGGCTACCACACCCGCTCGATGCTGCTGGAGCCGATCGTCGATCGCCAGGGCCATGTCTTCGGCGTGCTGGTGATGGTCAACCGCAAGCCCGCCGCCGGCCAGCCCCTGGTCAGCTACGATCAGGCCCAGCCCTTCAGCCTCCTCGATCAAGAGCTGCTGCGCTCGATCGCCAGCCAGGCCAGCGTGGGCCTCGAGAACCACCGCCTCTACCAGGAGATCCGCGGCCTCTTCGATGGCTTCGTCGGCGCCGCAGTCTCCGCCATCGAGGCCCGCGACCCCTCCACCGGCGGCCACAGCCACCGCGTCGCCGCCCTCACCCGCAACCTCGCCACCGCCATTCACGAGGCCGAAGAGGGCCCCTACGGCGAGGTCTTCATTGGCGAGCAGGATCTGACCGAGTTGCACTACGCCGCCATGCTCCACGACTTCGGCAAGGTCGGCGTGCGCGAGCAGGTGCTGCTCAAGGCCGAGAAGCTCTACACCTGGGAGTGGAGCAGCATCGAAGCCCGCTTTCGCATCGCCAGCCTTCAGGTGCTGCTGGAGCTGTCCGCCGAGCAGGCCGACCTCCCCCGCGGCTCAACCCGGATGGCCGCCCTGCAGCGCGATCTGGGCCTCGTGCGCCGCCTCAACCGCCCCGGCTCCCGCCCCACCCCGACCGACATCGAGGCCTTGAACCGCATCGCCGACACCTGGCGCCTGCCCGACACCGACGAGCCCCTGCTCACCCGCCGCGAGGTGGGCCGGCTGTGCATCCCCTACGGCACCCTCGATCCCGATGAGCGCAAGCAGATCGAGGGCCACGTCACCCACACCTTTCAGTTCCTGCGCGCCATCCCCTGGACCCGCGATCTGGCGCGGGTGCCCGACCTCGCCTACGCCCACCACGAGAAGCTCGATGGCAGCGGTTACCCCCGCCAGCTTCGCGGCCTGGAGATCCCGCTCGGCGCGCGCCTGATGACCATCGCCGACATCTTCGACGCGGTGACCGCCGGCGACCGCCCCTACAAGAGCGGCATGCGCCCCGACGCCGCCGTTGCCATCCTCCGCGCCGAGGCCCAGGCCGGCCGCCTGGAGGCCCCGGCCGTCGAGCTCTTCGCCCAGAAGCGCCTCTGGGAGGGCGTGCTTTAGGGCGCCGCGCAGGGCCCCGCTGCCAGCGCCGCGAGACGCGCGCTGTAGCCGGCGAAGTCGACCTCCGGCACCCCGCGCGAGACCCCGTGGCGGGCCCCCTTCACCACCCACTGCTCCACCGAACCGCCCGCGGCGTCAGCCAGCGCACCCACCGCGTCGGGCGAGAAGAGCTCGTCTTCATCGCCCACCATCGTCAGCAGCGGCCCCGCGTAGGCCCCGATCTTGTCGATGTTCTCGTAGGCCCCGCTGGTGAGGTGACTGCCCGGCAGCCCCAGGCCCGCCGAGGCCTCGGCGATGGCCGAGATGCTCGTAAACGGTGCCTCCAAGGCCAGCGCGCAGCCCGGCGCCGAGATCGCCATGTTCACCGAGGGGATCGCCCCCAGGGAGTAGCCGTAGATCAGCACCCGGTCAGGGTCAGCAGCCCGTTCGACCACCGCCTCCCGCACCCGCGCCGCGTCGGCCTCCCAGTCCTCCGCCGAGGGGAAGGTGTGCGGCGTCGTCTTTCCGTAGCCGCGGTAATCCCAGATCAGCACATCAAAGCCCAGCGCCGCCAACATCCGCGCCCGGGGCCGGTAATGCTCGATGCCGGCGTAATTGCCGTGGCTGTAAAGCACCGTCACCCCATTGGGCGAGACCGAGGCCGGCAACCACCACAGGTCGAGGTCACCCTCCCCGGTGGCGAGGGCCTCCTGCTCAGCGCCATCGATGGGCGGCAGGCTGCCGCCGGGCACCATGTCCTCTGTCCACGGGTGGGCCTCTGCCCAGTCATAGGGCTCGTCACAGGGCACGCACACCTTGCCCCATTCGTCCTCCTCGCTGTCCTCGCAGGTGGACGGCCCCACCGCCGTACAGGGGATGCCCCCGTGAACCATCGCGTCGAGAGTGAGACAGCCCGCCAGCAAAACCAGGATCATGGCCGCTCCTCCTTGCCCAGGCGCACCTGGGCTCCCACCGTGGTCTGCAAGGCCCCCGGCCCCAGGCTCACCCAGGGGATCGCCTCGCTCTCCGGGAGTCTGTTTACGCCCTGGTAGCGCAGCTCCACCTGCAGGCTCACCCGCCGCGCCGCGCCCAGCGGCAACTCTCCGCCCAGGATCGGCGCCAGCATCAGCCCAGGCGCGCGCAGATCGAGCACCTCGGAGAGGCCGGTGTAGACCATCGGCCGCCCCCACTGCCAGCTCGCCAGCAGCTCGGTCTGGTTGAGGGCCCACAGCGCCGGATCGTCCTTGGTGCGGTCGAGGTGGTTGTCCACCAGGAAGAGGCGGTCCACCACCGTCAAGGCCGGCCGTCCCCCCGCCTGCTCCAGGACCTGCCAACCGGCCCCGCCATGGACCCCGGCCAGCCCGAAGGCCGCCCCGGTGAGGTTGAGCCCGTAGTGGACATCGAAGGGCCGCCCGGCCAGCGGAGCCAGCCCATGACGGCCCTCCACCACGAGGCTGGGCAGGGGGATCGGCGCCCCCAGGTTCACCAGGGGCCCGCCAAAGGTCAGGCCAACCGCCGACTGGCCTTGAGAGAGCGGACGCGCCGCGTTCAGGGTCCCGCAGGCCGCGAGTCCCAGGCAAAGAAGAAGAAGCCGCATCAGCTCGCCCTAGCGTGCAGCCCGCCTCGTCGCCACCCCGCCACCCCGATACAGCGCCCCCCCTCGGAGGATCCCGCAATGTACACCCCCGGCGATCTCAGTGGCCAGACCTGGCTCCTCACCGGAAGCAACGACGGCATCGGCCTTCACACCGCCCACGGCCTCGTCGCCATGGGCGCCACCCTGCTGGCCCACGCCCGCAGCGCCGACAAGGCCCAGGCCACCGCCGCCGCGCTCCGCGTCGCCCGGCCCAGCGCCACGGTGATCCCGGTCTGGGGAGAACTGTCCAGCCAGGCCGAGGTGCGCGCCCTCGGCGGCCAGATCCTCGCCCAGGCCCCCAAGCTGCACGGCCTGCTGCACAACGCCGGCGCCCTCTTCTCCACCTACGCCCCCACCGTCGACGGCGTCGAGCGCCAGCTCGCCGTCAACCACCTCGCACCCTTCCTCCTCACCCACTTGCTCTGGCCCCGCCTGCGTGCCACCGGCCCCGGCCGGGTGGTGGTGGTCTCCAGCATGGCCCACTACAAGGGCCAGATCGACTGGAGCGACCTCAACCACAGCCAGCGCTACGATGCCCAGAAGGTCTACCGCTTCACCAAGCTGGCCAACGTGCTCTTCACCCGCCAGCTCGCCCAGAAAGGCCGCGCCGACGGCATCACCGTCAACTGCCTGCACCCCGGCGTGGTGGCCACGCGCATCGCCGACAAGATGGCCTGGTGGGCCGGCCTCGCCTGGTTGGCGATCCGCCCCTTCCAGATCTCCGCCGAGGCGGGCGCCAAGACCAGCCTCTACTGCGCCGCTTCGCCGGATCTTGAAGGTATAACCGGATGTTACTTCGACAAGTGCACGCAGAAGGAGCCCTCCGCCCTGGCCCAGGACCCCGCCGCCGCCCAGCGCCTCTGGGAGGAGAGCGAGCGCCTCGTCAAGCTGCAGGCCGACGAGACCATCGACTGAGCCTCACAGCGCCGACAGCCCGCCAAACAGGTAAATCCCGCCGCTGTTGATCGCTTGGGTGTCATCGCCCGGCGCCCCCACCACGAGCTCGACCTCTCCATCGCCGTCGAGGTCCTGCAAGGCGCTGAAGTCCTGGCCGACACCATCGCCGCCGCTTCGCCCCGTCACCGAGCCCTCACCCGAAGAGAGGCTCACCGAGCCCGAGAGCGGTCCCCGCAGCAGGTAGATGGCGCCGCCGCTGGTCGTGGTGGAGGCGCCCACCGCGACATCGCCGTAGCCATCCAGGTCCACATCGGCGCCGCCGCTCACGGCACCGGTCAGCGGCGTCGCCACCGCCCCGCTCACCTTCGCCGCCGCGGCGCTCGACAACGACGTGGAGGTCTTGAAGGCCGTGAGGAGGTAGGCCACGCCCACCGAGCTGCTGGCGCTGGCGTCGCCGATGAGCAGGTCATTGGCCCCATCCCCGCTCACGTCGCCGGCGCTGGCGATGCGGTGGCCGCCGCTGCCGCCCACGCTGGTCCAGGTCAGATCGGCGCTGGAGGTGGACAGAGAACCAGACAGGGGCCCCAGAAAGACCGAGACCCGGCCGCTCGACGAGCCCTGCCCGCTGTGCACCACCAGCTCGGCGAAGCCATCGCCATCGAGGTCCTCCACCACCGTGAGCGCGTCGCCCATCAACTGGCTGGCGCTGGCCCCATACAGCTCCACCTCGGCGTCGGTGGGGCTCATCGTGCCCGTCCAGGCCCCCGAGAAGATCCACGCCGAGCCCGAGTTGAGCAGGCCGCGATCGCGCTGGGGCGCGCCCACCACGAGGTCGGCGAGCCCGTCGCCAGTGAGGTCGGCGCCGCCCGACAGCGCGTAGCCCACCTGATCGGAGGCCAGCGACCCTTCCAGCGTGCCCTCCGCCGTCAGCGCGCCGCTGAGCGGGCCCAGCACCATCGCCACATGTCCCGTCGCCGTTGCGCTGCCCGACCAGTCCGGCGCGGCGCCGACGAGGTCCTCAAAGCCGTCTCCGTTCACATCGCCCACCGCCGTCAGGGTCCCGCCAAAGGCCATCGCGTCGGCGCTGCCCTCCCAGGTCGCCAGCGCATCTGCGGGGCTGCCGCCGAGCCCGCCTGCGCCATCGAGCACCCAGACCAGCCCGCGATCGGCGCCCGAGCCATCAGCCCCGGTGCCGCTCACGGCCAGCTCGGCCACACCGTCACCGGTCAGGTCCCCCAGCACGGCGACCTCGGCGCCCAGCCCATCGCCTGCCGCCGCGCCGAGCCAGCTCGCCTCGGCGTCATCCAAGGTCAGCGTGTCAAAGAGCCCGCAGCCAATGGGCTCCTCATCGCAATTGTTGTCGATGTCATCCCCGCAGACCTCCGCCAGGAGCGGTGAGATCGCCTCGTCCTCGTCATCACAGTCATCGTTGTCGGCCGACCAGCCTTCGCCCGGATCTTCACAGTCCGCCGACGGGCTGAAGTCGGCGCCCACGCCGTCCCCATCGGCGTCGGGGTACCAGTAGTACATGGTCACCGTCTTGAGCGCGTCGTCACAGTCCCAGCCCCCGTAGTCGGCGCTGGTGTAGCTGTCGCCGTCCGCGTCGTAGTCGCTGCCCGACGCGCAGTCCTGGTTCACCCCATCGTACCAGACCTCGGTCGCGCCGGGGTGGATGGAGGCGTCGGTGTCGACACAGTCGCTGCTGCTTGAGGCCGAGCCCGGTGCGCCCGCGCAGACATAGACCCGGGTGGTCGACCCATAGCCATCCAGGTCCGCGTCGGTGTAGCGCCAGGATCCTCCCGTCGTGGGGGCGTCGTCGATGAGACCGTCGCAGTCATTGTCTACCCGGTCGCACGTCTCCGACTTGGAGGGGTTGACCGTGTTGTTGTCGTCATTGCAGTCCGTGCCACCGTAGTCGGCGGCGTCGAAGCCGTCCTCATCGGCGTCGTACTCATTGCTCGGGTCACAGTCCTGGTCGAACCCATCGTAGGGGATTTCTTCGGCTCGAGGGTTCACCTCGGCGTTGGTGTCGTCGCAGTCATCGGCCCGCAATGAGCTCGTGTACCCGGCTTCAATCCCGCACAGCAGCACCGACCGCGAAGGGTCACCCCGTCCATCGCCGTCGGCGTCGACATAGTAGACGGTCCCGTCGATCGGGTCCTCATCCACAGCACCGTCGCAATCATCATCGACCTCGTTACAGGTCTCTTCGGCGCCGGGATGAACATCGTCGTCGCTGTCATCACAGTCGCCGGCGACCGACAACCAGCCCGCCGGCTGAGCGCAGAAGGGGCGCGCCGCCGACCTGAGCCCGTAGCCGTCCTGATCCGCGTCGGGGTACCAAAGCTGAGCACAGGCCTCGGCATCCAGCTCCGAGAGGGCCGACTGACCGGCCAGCAGGATCTCATCGCCTCCCGTGTCACCCGCCTCCTCCCCACCCCGCTGCCGCGGCGCCAGGGGAATGTAGGTGATACAGGCCGTCAACAGAGGGACCAACATCAAGGCACGCATGGAGACTCCAGATTTACCTGAAAAGAGAACCAAACCACCTACAGCACCGACAGCCCACCAAACAGGTACACGCCCCCGCCATTGGTGGCGCCATCATCCCCATAGGGCGCACCCACCACCACCTCGACGCTGCCGTCCTGATCGAGGTCCCCTGCCCTCAACGCCACGCCAAAGCTCATGCTGCTGCTGGCGCCGCCCAGCGTTCCCACCGCGTCACCGACGGTGAGGGAGCCGGAGAGAGGGCCGGCGAACAGGTAAACAGAACCGATCTTGCTGCCCGCGGCGTCGGTGGCCGACACGAAGAGGTGGTCCGCACCGTCCTGATCGACATCCCCACCGATGGAGACCTGTCGACCCAGGTACCGGCCCGAGGTGCCCGTGCCCACCGCCGTCGCCGCCGCGGCCAGGGTGGACGATCCCGAAGGTGCCCCGGAGATGACCCAGAAGGCACCGTAGCTGGTGGACTGGCAGCCATCGCCCAACACCAGGTCGCCCTGCCCGTCACCGTCCAGGTCGCCGCCGCCGTCCACCGAAACGCAGGAGGACAGGTTCAGGCCGCTCAGCGTGGCGTCGGCGTCGCTCACGCTGCGGTCCCCCGTAAAGGGCCCCGCGAAGAGGTAGGCCGCGGTTCCACCCGTCACCACCAGCTCGGCCTGCCCGTCGCCATTGAGATCCTCAACCATACCGCCCGCCAGGCCCAGGGCCCCGCCCGCGGCCGCCGGACGCACCACCGCCGCCGCAGCCGAGGCGCTCACCGTCCCCGACCAGGCCTCGTCAAAGAGGTAGACGGCGCCGCCGCCGCCGTAGGTGTCATCGGCGCCATAGGCCCCCACCACCACATCGGGATGGCCATCGTCGGTGAGATCGAGGCCCCCGTCCAGCAGACTCGACAGGTAGTCTCCCCCGAACGCGCCGACGAGGCTGCCCGAGGCCGAGAGCGTGCCCTGAAGCGGCCCGCTGAGCAGGAAGGCGCCCCCCACATCGGTG
>Ga0164294_10003942_pt1 | contig 13076 bp, 10 predicted proteins | sample GEODES005metaG_FD_111479 | JGI IMG/M metagenome (GOLD analysis project Ga0164294, IMG submission 111479) | Oligotrophic lake water microbial communities from Sparkling Lake, Wisconsin, USA - GEODES005 metaG | ecosystem: Environmental > Aquatic > Freshwater > Lake | place: USA: Sparkling Lake... | reverse complement strand
GTCTAATCCATTGGTAGGTTCATCTAAAATAATCAACGAAGGATTGTGTACAAGGGCTACAGCTATTCCTAGTCGTTGCTTCATTCCTTGCGAGAAAGTTTTGACTTTTGAATTAGCCCTTTCCGCTAAACCTACTTGTTGCAATTTCTCCAATAATTCAATTCTAGTAGACTTTAATCCACTCAAACGTGCAAAAACAAAGAGATTTTCAATTGCCGTTAAATACTGGTATAAATCGGGACGTTCGATAACTGCCCCTGTTTTTTGCAATATGTTGATGCGATTTTTTTGCAAAGATTTACCCATAAAATTGATTTCGCCAGAGCTTGGCTGTATCAGTGTGAGTAACATTCTGATGGTAGTGGATTTCCCAGCACCATTTTGTCCTAAAAATCCGTACACATCGCCTTCTTCTACAGTAAAAGATAAATCTTTGACAGCTTGAAAATCGCCAAAATGTTTTGATAAATGATTGACTTCTATAATTACAGCCATTATTGTTAAGGTTGATAGGTATCAAACAAAATAAAATGGCTCTGGTTCAAAATTAAACAGGAATAACTTATTGCTATACGAGGAAAATAAACAAATAATATAATATTATTATATGATTAAACCCTAGAACTGAAAATATATGAAAGTTTGTTGTTTTGCTTGAAATAAAACAATCATATAAACGAGAAAGATATAAAAAGACCATCTCAAAGGTTGTTTCCAAGAAAATCCAAACTTTTCTATACCATATTGTTGTTCTCTACCTATCCATTCAACTATCAAAAGAAAAAGGATAAAAAATACAATAGGAATCGATTTACTAATACCTATAAAATATGGAATTGAAAAAAATGATGTTGAAAAAATCTTCCCAATAAAGTAAAATGCATCATTTAAATTTTCGGCTCTAAAAAATATCCATAGAAATATAGTTAATAAAAATGTGCCAACCATTGCTAGGAACTCCGAAAAATATGGAATTTTTCTGCCTTTAGCTACGATATCTACATGTACTCTATTGGTACTATTTATAATTGAAGGAATGATAAATAGGGCATTTAGGAATCCCCAAAAGATAAAAGTCCAATTGGCACCATGCCAAAAGCCACTAACAATAAAGATGATAAAAGTATTTCTAATTTTTTTTGCCAACCCAACTTTACTTCCTCCTAATGGAATATATAAATAATCTCTGAACCAAGAAGATAAAGAAATATGCCAACGACGCCAAAATTCTGCAATATCTCTTGAAAAATAAGGGAATGCGAAATTTCTTAACAAATCAATACCCAATAATCTTGCAGAACCTAGCGCTATATCCGAATAGCCAGAAAAGTCGCAATAAATTTGAAAAGTAAAAAAGAAGGCTCCTAATAAATGGGTACTTCCAGACAAATGGGCATTGCTTTTGAAAATAATATCCGCAAATTCTGCACAATTATCAGCAATAACAATTTTCTTAAACAAACCCCAAAGTATTTGTCGAAGTCCATCAACGGATTTTGCATAATTAAATATTCGTCGTTGCTTAATCTGAGGCAGCAGATGCGTTGATCGCTCTATAGGGCCAGCTACTAAAAGTGGAAAAAAACTCACAAAAACAGCATAATCAACGAAATTATATTCTGCTTTTATTCTATCATAATAAATATCAATTACATAAGAAAGTCCATGAAAAGTATAGAAAGAAATACCAATTGGTAAAATAATTTGTAAAGTGTAAGGATTTACCTTAAATCCAAGGGTCAAAATAGCCGCTGAAAAAGAGGTTATAAAGAAGTTATAATACTTAAAAACACCTAAAAAGCCAATATTTATAAACACACTTAGCCAAAACCATTTATTTTTTAAGCTTTTATTTTTTGATTCAGCCATCTTGATACCGGTAAAAAAATCCAATCCAGTAGAGAATATCAACAAAAATAAAAATCGCCAATCCCAACAAGCGTAAAAGAAATAGCTTACTATCAATAGAAATACGTTTTGAATAGAGGGTTTTCTAGAACCCAAAATCCAATACAGTATATATACTATAGGAAAAAATAAAGCATATCCAAATGAATTAAATAGCATTTGTTTTGTAATTATTTATATTGGATATTGTTGTTGATCATTCCAGAATCTACAAATTGTTGCATATTTTTACTACTCATTAATCCACTTTTTAGTTGATAATCGAACCATTTGGAAAAAATATCAGCACCATAAAAATTAAAGTGCGTAAAATCTGTATAACAAGAATCTGGAACTATAAAATTCTTAAAATCTATATACTCTACATCTTTAAAAGATGTATGTAATATATGATGATATGATGAGTCATTCCCCAACATAGGTGCTTTTGCATGCAATGGAGATCTTATTAGTACTATTCTCACATTATTATTCCTGCATATTTCGATACATTTTCTCAAATAAATTAAATTTAAAGAGGAAATTCTATTTTCATTTTTTTTAAATGTATTACGCTCATTTATAAGAGGAGCATGCCTAATTAGTGAATCCAATCTTTTATGAGGACTGGGAAAATACCAACCAAAATCATTTATTACATCGACTTTATTACGAAGTACTTTTATAAGATTTAACCTGTTTGCTAATAAATAAGCTTTGCAAAATCCATCATTATTCCAATTAAACAATTGCCACTTTTCATCAAAAGTCATAAAAGGAGAAAAAATGGGTACTTTTACAGATAGAGGAGTATCACCATAAATGGATGTATTCATCTTTTCTGTAATTTGATTATTATCAAATTCCAAAAAAACAACCTTCAATTTTTTATTGTGCTTGATTAACGTTTTTAGCTTTAAAAAAATAAAGAAGTATGATTCTGCAACTTCTGTGATATTTACCAACCCTGTTATTATGGAGTCATTAAAAGCATTATGTGGGCGAGAATTTCCAGCCACAAAATATGTTGGATTTTGTGTATACTTAAATGTATTATATGTTGTATTATTAATAATTATTCTTTCTACACATAGATGTATTAGAACAAATAATAAAATAGAGAGAAAACTAATAGCAATAATTTTTTTTATAAGTTCAAACATAATCTAGTAATATCATGTTAATGAGGCTAATGATAACTTTAAGTAGTTAAATAGATTTAATAGATAACATTTATCTCATCCAAACGATAAACGATTAGTAATATTGTTTTTTGCAATTTAACCATTAGTCAATTCGATTCTTGAATTATTTTGTTTTCCGCTATTAAAGTCTCTTTATTCAGAAATTATGATAGAAACTCATAATTTTAATATTTCTAAATGCTTAGAATACAGTGGATTTTAGAAGGTTTTTAGGGGATATCGCCTTTCTTAAAAAAACATAAAACTAACGAAGATATTCTTTTGTCTTCGATTTTAGTAGGAACATAATTCATCATCTAGTATAAATAAAAAAGCAGACTTAAAGCCTGCTTTTTTATTTATTTACGTTGGTTATCAAAAATTAAAAACCAATCAATATCACGCTTATTTGAACTGAGGAATCAATCCTTTAACCAATTCTAGCATATTTTTAATACCTTCTTCAGGCAACAATCCTTTTTTGAAATCTGCAAGTAACTCAGGCATTTTTGATTCCATTTCTAATAAGAATTGAGCTTCAAAATCCTTAATACGCTTTACAGGCACATCTGTAAGCAACCCTTGTGTTCCCAAATAAATCATGGCAACTTGTTGTTCTACAGCCATTGGTTGAAATTGACCTTGCTTTAAGATTTCAACGTTACGGGCACCTTTATCGATTACATTTTTTGTTGCAGCATCCAAATCGCCACCAAACTTAGAAAACGCTTCTAATTCTCTGTACAAGGCTTGGTCAAGCTTTAATGTACCAGCCACTTTCTTCATGGATTTAATTTGAGCATTTCCTCCTACCCTACTCACGGAGATACCTACGTTAATAGCTGGACGAATACCTGCGTTGAACAAATTGGGCTCAAGAAATATCTGTCCGTCTGTAATAGAAATAACGTTGGTAGGAATATATGCAGAAACGTCGCCAGCTTGTGTTTCAATAATTGGAAGTGCTGTTAAAGATCCGCCACCTTTTACCAAATGCTTGATAGATTCTGGAAGATCGTTCATGTTTTTAGCTACTGAATCATTATTGATCACCTTTGCAGCTCTTTCCAATAAACGACTGTGCAGATAGAATACATCACCAGGATAGGCTTCACGTCCAGGAGGGCGACGCAACAACAAAGACACTTCACGATAAGCAACAGCTTGTTTAGACAAATCATCATAAACAATCAATGCTGGGCGGCCCAAATCACGGAAAAATTCACCAATAGCAGCACCCGCAAATGGGGCATAGAACTGAAGAGGTGCTGGATCAGCAGCAGATGATGCAACAATTACGGTATATGCCATTGCGCCATTGTCTTCCAATGTTTTCATAACACCCGCAATGGTTGAAGCTTTCTGTCCGCACGCAACATATATACAATACACCGGCTTACCCGCTGCATAAAATTCTTTTTGATTGATGATGGTATCTACGGCAATGGCTGTTTTACCCGTTTGGCGATCACCAATAATCAATTCACGTTGGCCACGACCAATTGGAATCATTGCATCAATGGCTTTGATTCCCGTTTGCAAAGGTTCTTTAACTGGCTCACGATAAATTACACCAGGTGCTTTACGCTCCAAAGGCATATCATACAATTCACCTTTAAGTGGCCCTTTACCGTCAATAGGTTCTCCAAGTGTGTTGATAACACGTCCTATAACGCCATCACCCACTTTAATTGAAGCGATTTTTCCGGTTCTACGAACCCTTGATCCTTCTTTAATTTGTTTACCATCACCCATTAATACTGCACCCACATTATCTTCTTCTAGGTTAAGGGCAATGGCACGAACTCCATTCTCAAACTCTACGAGTTCACCATAACCTACATTACTAAGTCCATATATACGAGCAATACCGTCACCAGCTTGTAACACGGTACCTACTTCTTCTAGCTCTGCAGAAGTATTGAAATTAGATAATTGTTGACGAAGGATTGCTGAAATTTCATCCGGCTTTATATTTACCATAATGGTTTTTTTATTAGTTTATATTATTCGTTTATTCTGTTATGCTGATTATTTAATCAAATTTGTGGTTCATACATATTGATGATGAATTGCCTCTTGATCACTTGCAAATCGTGTTTGATGCTTGCATCATATAAGGTATCCCCGATTTGTGCAACAAAACCGCCAAGTATACTTTCATCCACCTTTGAACGTACTTCAAAGGTCGTATTTTCGTACTTACTGTTTTGTTTTAAGCTGTTTTTGATGTAGTTTTCCACATCCCTACTTACCGGCACAGCTGTAGTAATCTCCATAATTTCTATATTATGAAAGTTTCTATACATATCCTCAAAAGCTAGCAAGATTTCTTTTAAAGCAAGTTCACGACTTTTCGTAAACAACAGGTTGAAAAAAGAAATGGTTAGTGGGTTTACTTTACCTTCAAAGATAGCCTTAAAGATACTCACTTTCTTTTCTCCCCCTATTACAGGAGACATCAATACGGCATTCAATTCGTCGTTGTTTGCTGCACGTATAGATAGAATATCATCCTTTATATTTTCCAACAGATTGGTTTCCACTGAAAGATCAAAAAGGGCTTTGGCGTAACGTTGGGCAACTTTAGGTTGTCGCATGAATTTTACTTAATTAGTTTTTAGACGTTGTAAGATCATCAGCAAGCTTGCGAATATACATTTCTTGGTCTGCTTTGGCACTCAATTCTTTACGGATCACTTTTTCAGATATTTCCACAACCATGTTGCCGATTTGATTTTTGATATCGGTAAGTGCTGCCATTTTTTGGTTTTCGATGGCGATGGTGGTTTCTGCCATTATTTTGCTTGCTTCTGCTTTGGCTTGATTTTTGGCTTCTGTGATGATTTTTTCTTTAATTTCTTTAGCTTCTCTCATCATGATAGAACGTTCTTCTCTAGCTTGTACCATCAACGCTTCATTTTCTGATTTCATTTGCGTCATTTCCAATTTCACTCTTTCAGCGGTGCTTAAAGATTCTGCAATAGTAAATTCACGCTCTTTAAGTGCATTTATAATCATCGGCCATGCAAATTTCTTCAATATGAAAAAGGCAATCAAGAAAGCGATAAGTGTCCAAAACAATAATCCTAACGCGGGGGTTAATAATTCCATTGTAAAAAATGTGTTGTAGGAAAGGTTATTTTATAATTTAAAAATCAAAATTTATTTTACTATTATACCGTAGTGAAAAAAATTACTGTTCCTCGGCCCTTTGCGTTGGAACAGTAAAAGTTTTTTTGCTGTTTATACGAACATAGCAACGATACCTGCGATTACAGCAAACAACGCTACACCTTCTACGAAAGCAGCAGTAAGAATCATGTTGGCACGGATGTCATTTGCCGCTTCGGGCTGACGTGCAATAGATTCTACAGCACCTTTACCGATTTGTCCGATACCAATTCCTGCTCCAATTGCAGCAAGACCGGCACCTAAAGCACCTCCGGCATTAGCAAAAGCAGTTGCGCTCAACAATACACTTAATAATTCCATAACTGGGTTTTATAATAGATGAATAAAAAAATTAGTGATGTGCTTTCTCTTTACTGTGAGCATCTTCATGATGTTCTCCTTCAAATGCCTGGCTTATAAATACTGCCGTCAACATCGTAAAAATGAAAGCCTGAATAAATGCTACCAATACTTCAATAATGTATATAAATACTGCAAAAGCAATAGATACCGGACTAAATCCGTAACCAATACCTTTATTTAATCCACCAAAGATAAAAATCAAGGAAATTAAACAAATAATGATGATATGCCCTGCCATCATATTGGCAAACAACCTAATCATCAATGCAAATGGTTTGGTAAATACACCTAAAAATTCAACTGGTGCCAAAATAGGTTTTACAAATCCTGGTACCGGTGGATTGAAAATATGGCTCCAAAAATGCTTATTGGTACTAAACAAAATAACCACAAAGGAAACAATCGCCAACACCATCGTAAAAGCAATATTTCCAGTAACATTGGCAGATGCTGGAATCAATCCCAATATATTATTAACTAAAATGAAAAAGAAAACCGTTAACAAATAAGGTAGATATTTATCGGCTTTAGCACCTAAATTGGGTTTTGCCACTTCATCCCTCACAAAAAGAATTACCGTTTCCATAGCATTTTGCATGCCGGTTGGCGCAACATTTCCATTTTTCTTGTACTTTCCAGCAATGGATATCATAATCCACAACAAAATGATTAATCCCAATAACATCTGGGTTACATTTCTTGTTAAAGAAAAATCATATACCACCTCACCTGCTTCAACAGAGACAATCTTCTCTCCTACCATTTTATAGCCATGGGCTTCATGTTCGCCATGATGGAATTCAGAAGACATGAATACTGTAAATCCTTTTTGAGCGGAGTATAAAATAATTGGTAACGGTATCGTTACATGTTGCTCTTCCCCTTCACTATTATTATATTCAAAAATGTGAAATTCATGAGCATCAAGGATATGACTAAAAATAACCTTACTTGCATCGAATGCTTTTTCCTCTTTAACAGTTTGATGATTGGCAGATGCTTCGGCAGTATCATGCATTTCATGTTGTGCTACAACAGTTTGCGCATTGCACAAGAGAAATATACCAAGAACCGCAGCCACAAAGAATTTGATGCACTTAAAACCCATGATTGTTCTGAAATTTGCCGCAAAGATAGTAAAAAATTAATGCGATACTAACCCCAAACATAAATTGAACCTAAATTGAAACAGATTTCCTTCAATAATTGACCGTTTCTTTGCATTATCATCAACGAACTACATCATCATTGACCTGAAATTGCATTTTATTAAGTTGATAATAAAAACCACCGGCTTGCATTAATGCATCATGGGTGCCTATTTCCTTGATTTCACCCTTATCTAGCACCATAATCAGGTTCGCTTTTCTGATGGTAGATAATCGATGAGCAATAATAATACTGGTTCTGCCACTAATCATTTTATCAATGGCATGTTGAATAAGTTGCTCTGATGCTGTATCTACAGAACTGGTGGCTTCATCTAAAATTAAAATGGATGGGTTAAACAACAACGCCCGTATAAATGACAACAATTGACGTTGACCCAACGATAATGTATTTCCCCTTTCCATTACATGATAATCATACCCACCTGGCAGCTGGTTAATAAAATCATGAATACCAATCATTTTTGCAATTTCCTCTACTTGCTGCCTTGAAATTTCATCATTCCTAAGGGTAACATTTTCAACAATCGAACCCGAAAATAAAAAAACATCTTGCAATACTACCCCAATGCGCTGCCGCAACCGATCTAAACGGTATGTATTGATATCAACCCCATCAATCAAAATCTCCCCTTGTTGAATATGATATAACCGATTAATTAAACTAATAATGGATGTTTTTCCGCTGCCGGTATGACCCACAATAGCGAGGGTTTGTCCGGCGGGCAGATGAAAATTGATATTTTTCAACACTGGTTCATTAGGATTGTAACCGAAATACACGTTTTTAAAAGTAACTGATCCGTTTATATGTGCAGGCGAAAAGTTACCCTCTTCGGTAATAAAATCTTCATTATCCAGCACTTTAAAAACGCGTTCACTGGCAACCATGCCCATCTGCAACACATTAAATTTATCTGCAATCACCCTCAATGGCCTAAACAACAAGTTCAACATCATAATAAAAGATATAATTTGGCCTGCAATTGCTGCAGCTGCTGCTGCGGTTAAATGCATCACCTGAAAACCAGCAAACCAAACCAACAAACCCAATGAAGTTGCCAATACAATTTCTACCACAGGGAAAAACACTGAATAAGCAAAAATGGCATTGATATTGGCATTGCGATGCTCCTTATTAATCTTTTTAAACTTATCCAACTCACGGTGTTCGGCGGCAAATGTTTGTACCATTTGCATCCCACTAATATGTTCTTGTACAAAAGCATTTAATGACGATACAGCATTTCTCACCCTTATAAAAGAAGCATTCACACTTTCTTTGAAAAAATAAGTGGCAATTATCAAGAAGGGAAATGGAATCAAACAGATCAATGTTAATTGCCAATTGATGTATAACATAGCGGTCAAAACTGCTATAATAGATAAAAAATCTGCAATGATGGGAATCAATCCTTCCGAAAAAATATCGTTAATGGCTTCAATATCATTAATGGTTCTTGTGGTTAAGGTGCCAATCGGGGTTTGATCAAATTGACGCAAATTGAGGTGTAAAATTTTATTGTATACTTTAACCCGCATATCTTTTACCACAGTTTGCCCCAACCATGATGTTAAAAAAGTAAAATAAAACCTGAAAATGGTTTCAATGATTAAGATGACCACTTGAAAAATGGTCATCGCAACCAATACATATACTATACCGTTGGGAATCACCTGATTGATCGTATATTGAATCAATAAAGGACGAATGGGTGCCATCAATGCCAATACAATGGCTAATACAATTGAATAAACCAATTTATTCTTGTAGGGCAGCGCAAATCCAAACACTCTTTTCAACTGTGTAAAATTGAAAATTTTCTTTTTATGCTCCATGCCTGCAAATTAGTTTATTTTTTGAAAACCAACTTTAACGGTTACTTAAAGCAGCTGCTTTGATATTATACGCTTTAATAAACATAGCGCCCAAATTTTTATATGGGGGAATATAGTTTTCAAACCTTTCGCGCCCCTCCCCGCTGGGAAATTTCTCCGCAAGGTCATTCCAAGTATTTATCCAATTGATGTTTCTGCCTGCCCGTAAATCATCATTGATATGTTTTAAAATAGGCTCATTTACTGTTCTTGTACCCACTTCTTTTGAAGAAACAATATGGGCATTCGGACTAGCCTTAATTACCTCTTCCAAATTATGGTAACCGCCACAAGAACCCAAAATAACAACTCTGGCAGATGCGGGCAGCTGCTTAATGGTATATTTCACATGGTAACTATGCCCACGGTGTATAACAATGGAAGGGTTGATTTGATTGGCAGAAAGATATTCTAACAAATGTGCTTGTGCCTTTGCATCGGGATCGCTACCATCCGTGTTATCTAATGGCAAATTGGCATAAATGACAATTGGCTTGGATTTTAAAGAACGGATTTCAATCCATTCTTTATTTCTACTGATTTTCCATTCCGCACTTCCTCCAAAAAGCGTCATGAAATTGGCATAAGATTCTAAACCATCTTTATCACCATAAAAAAACACCAATTGTACTACTGTATCTTTATATGAAACTACATCGGCAAAGTTTACCGAATACACGGGTGGTATGCCCAGTTTGGTAGAAATATCCGACAAACTATCTGAAGCGGAATTAAAAATGATTTGTAAGATATCGTAAATCGTTTCGCTTTGATGATTTTCCTGTTGAAGACTTTTAGCCAAACTCGCCGCAATTTCTCTATCAATCAATTTTTTAACCGAAACAGTTTTAATGCTGCCATATGAATCGGCTACATCTACAGCCTCTTCTAATACACCACTTTTATCCAAACCCCGAACAAATGCCATCATTAAACGCTGTGCATTTGAATCAGGCATCGTGGATAAGAAATAATCCAACTTATTATAGCCTGCGGCCATTTTAATAAACTTTTTAAATTTATCAAAGTTGACAGACATTAATAAGGTATCGCCGGAGGGAATAACCATTTTTTCTATCATCCGCTTAAACGTTCCGTTGTAGCTAGATGTATAAATGACATCTTCTCCCATAACCAACAAATAATACAACTCTTGGGTATTAAGGGGTTCAATGATTTTAAACCTTGCCGCATCCGTTTCCTCGTGTAGTGCATTGATTTCGTTTACAAAAACTTCTGTAGCCTTGCGTTGCAACATTGTAGTAAGATGTTGGTACGCTATAGGCGTGTCTTTCATCAACAATCTACGGGAATAGTCAATTTGCGTTTTCACAAGGGTTCTATAATAGAGCAGACTATCGGTTCTGATGGAATCTATCATTTCAATGGTCTGCTTGCCAGAAACAATATCATCAAGAAAGGGGAAATACATTCTACCATGGTTATTTGATGCCATTGTAGCGATGGTTTTTACCAGATTATCGTTGCTTCGATGAATAAGTTTGCCCAGTTTAGATTGGGTGGCAGCGGCAAAATCGTAAAATCTATTGGGATCCAATAATGCACAAGGTCGCAACAAACTATCGGCAAAAGGAACATCCAAATATTGCTCTAATTTATTCAATACTTTATCAGGGTACAAACCGCAATATTTCCTAAATAAAATCACCCTACAATCTGCAAAACCGTCGTTATCAAAAAATACGGAATAGTTAGTGTACAGTAAAAGTTTGCCTGTTATATAAGGATATCGATCTACAATTTCTTGGATGCGTTCATTTGCCCTTTCAGCATTCATCAAGGCAATATATTCATTGTAAAGCAACACAAACGTTTCTGCCGAAACTGTATTTTGATTAATTGCCTCAAAGTAATTTGCCAACATAGTAGCTATTCCTGTAAGGTACCTTACCTTCAAACGATGATCTAGTTGGGGAGAATTTTCTATTGAATCTTGTACGTTATTGATCTGACGGGTTACAAGATCTTTTATAAAATTGTTTAATGGTTCTGCTTGAATTAAAGGGAATTGTAGATTATTAACAACAGCTATTGGCAGTAGCTGTTGCTGCATTTTATCGATATCCTCATGCAATTTAATTCTACGGATATCAATTTTGCTTTCACCTGTTTCTACCGAGGCAAAAGCAAAAAACGATGCAATAATCAGTAATCCTGTACAAATGGTTTTTCTAATCACGTTGGAGAAATAAAGCAAATTTAATTAAAAATAATTGTGGAAGTGTATAGAAATACAGATATAACAATTCATTTTCCCAAATAAATTCATAATTAGATAATAATCGATGCTGGATTAATTACATTAATTTTGCTTAAATCTTCATTTATGGATAGTAAAGGGAAAAAGATACTGATTGTAGATGATGAGCCAGATATTCTTGAAATATTAGAATACAACCTCAAAAATGAAGGATATGATACCATATTAGCAAAAGATGGGGAGGAAGGGTTACAAAAAGCCAAACAGTATAAGCCAGATCTGATTATTTTGGATGTAATGATGCCCATTAAAAATGGGATGGAAGTATGTAAAATATTAAGAAGTTTACCTGAATTTAACCAAACAATCATCATATTTCTTACTGCCGTAAATGATGAATTTTCACATATTAAAGGATTAGAATCTGGTGGCGATGATTTTATTAGCAAGCCGGTAACACCTAAAATTTTGGTAACCAAGGTTAATGCATTATTTAGAAGAGTTATCCAACAAGAAACATCCAATATTATAGTAATCAATGATTTAACCATTGATCCAGTGCAATTTTTGGTAGAACATAAGGGGCAACAAATTTTACTGGCGAAAAAGGAATTTGAATTATTGTATTTATTGGCTTCCAAACCGGGCAGGGTATTTCTTCGCAATGAAATTTTAAGTCAAATTTGGGGTAATGAAGTTATTGTGGGCGACCGAACTATCGATGTACATATCCGTAAAATTCGCCAAAAATTAGATATGGATTGTATTACAACGGTTAAAGGTGTTGGGTATAAATTTGAGATGTAGTGGTTAGTGGTTAGTGTACTTGAATTGCCTCCATCTTTAGATGGGGGATGTTTTTTTTAGTAAATTGTATTTCCCCAATTATTAAGATTAAACGAATGAATGCAGTGCATCAATGATAAATCTAGTACTACTTTATTTTTATCATATTAATAAAAAACACTAGTCATTGTTTTGCTACATTCCAATGTTTAGTTTTATGACTAAGTCGATTTAAAACTGTTGAAACGCTAACACATTATAAAAGAGTACAAAAATACCCACCTTCAGCTCGGGAAAATCGAACCACATTCAAAATGAATTGATCTTCTAAGGAATAACTTAGGCATTACCCAAATGAGATTCAATTTAATTGAACTTAAATCAACCCTAGTTTTTATTGGTTTTAACTGATTC
>Ga0164294_10003938_pt1 | contig 13089 bp, 9 predicted proteins | sample GEODES005metaG_FD_111479 | JGI IMG/M metagenome (GOLD analysis project Ga0164294, IMG submission 111479) | Oligotrophic lake water microbial communities from Sparkling Lake, Wisconsin, USA - GEODES005 metaG | ecosystem: Environmental > Aquatic > Freshwater > Lake | place: USA: Sparkling Lake... | reverse complement strand
TTCACTATAAAAAAGGCAAGTTTACTAATTAATTCATCTATTGTCTTTACCATGTAGATTAAGAAATTTTGATCTTTAACTTCAGGATAATCCTTAATCGTTAGAATGTAAAAGCAAGCTTTATAATTTTGTTCAAATTTTTCAAAATTTTCACCCAAGAAATGAATAAAGGATTCAAGTTTATTGAGATTTGCTTGGATATAGTTTATAAAAATATTGAAATTCTCTAATGAAATGTCGGCTGTGATGTAATTTAAAAATGCTTCTATCTGTGTTATGAATACTGGGTTTTGGTTAAAATATAATTCTCTGCATTTTGGTAATATAGGCAAGTTTATAATTTTATTATTAGAACAATCTAATTTTTCACATTGAGGTAGTTGAGGTAAAATTATAATTTGATTATAAGAGCAATTCAATTCTTTACATTTCGGTAATTCAGGTAATTCTTTAATTTTATTACCACTGCAATCTAAATAAGTACAGTTTATATTGTCAAAATCAGATGGTAATTTGGTTAATCTTTTATTTTTATATATATATTTCATTTCTTTATTGTATGGTAATTCAATACTTTGAAGACTCATTTTTATAAAACAAAAAAAAATGAATAATAAAAATGATGGATCAGCTTACAAGAATTAAAGACATCTTTGATTTACAAAAATGGATAATGGATAGGCAAAAAAAAGATTATAAATGTAGAAATATAAGACAAGCTAATTTTGAATTGTATACACTAGGTGTAGCACCACCACAACTAATTCGTGATACTTTAATATTGGGCAGTTCAGAGATTGCTCATATTTTTAATTTACCTGACTTTGGAATTCCTGATGATTCTAGAATCATCTATTGTGGTTATCCTGGTACGGATTTTCCAGCTTTATTAGACTTGTGTCCAGCAGATACCAAGTGTCAACAAAAGCAAAAATGTGAGGATATTACCGGGATGTTTGCAAAAAATATGTTATTTTATACTTTTAATAATGATATTTTTACGAAACAAATTATATTTTCTTCGTTGGCAGAAGAGGTAAAGAATGATCTTCAAATTAAGGCAGATAGATTCGAGGTAAATCCTGGTGTAGATATTTTAAGAGAATTTTCAAGAAAAATTCTAGTTTCGTCCCCATCTGTTGTTAATCCAATAAAAACTGTTGTTTTAACTTTCGGTGGTCAGGATCTAAGCCTTACTTACTTTAAAAGCTTTCCTGACATAGAGCAAATTGAAGGTACTGATTTTATTTTACCGAATGATTATTTGAAGTACCAACTTTCGTCAGATGTAAACGCTTATAAAAATTATTTATTAAAACATAACAATAAATTTGTCGCTAAAGTAGTGGGTCTGTATATACAATTTGTACAACTTTTACTGCATCGATCTGAAAATATTAAAAGCTTACAAATTATTTTACCTCGCACAATATATTTAGATGCAAAAATAAATAGATTTAACGCGGTAAAAGACTATTTAACTCGAGGTTCTAAAGATGCTGAAAAACAACGAATTATATCGAAATTAGAGAATAATATTGTATTCAATCGATTTACAGGAATCAATCCGACGAATGGTGATCCTAATTCAATCACTTACATAAAATCTGTTTTGTCTAATTATAAATCTTTGGATATTATGCAAATGATGCAATCTTTATATGATCGATTAAATGATGATGGTCGAAAACAATTTATAACCGGTTTAGCTCATCAAACTGTAACTGTAAATGAAGTAGGAGAACGTCAACCAATTGGATTATATTATAAAGTACTTGTAGAAAAATCAATAGTGCCGAATGATCCCACTATAAAAGATTCGATTAGAAAAAAGTATTGGGAAGACTATAAGGGTAAAGTAGGACAACCTTCACCAAAAGAATTAACTTGGAAACAAGTTCCTCCAAGAATACAAAAAATATTATATTTGTATAACAGACTTGAACTAAACAAAAATACAAGTGACGATCAAATTAGAGATTTAGAATTATATAATCGGGGGGTTATTGCTTCAATCGATGATACAGATGAACATATTACAGACAATTGTAATTTTATCAAGACGGATATTTTTGTAAAAATATTTCAAGTTGCTCAAAGTGGCGGTGGTGGACAAGCAGGACAAAGCGGACAAGCAGGACAAGCAGGACAAGCAGGACAAAGCGGACAAGCAGGACAAACAGGACAAGGCGCTGGTCGTCGGCAGAACCAAGAACTAAAACAAAAGCTTCGTCGATTGTACATAGATACCTCTGATATGGTAAATGATAGGATTTCTTATCCCGAAGCCCTAAAAATGCTTCGACAGAAGCAGGATCAAACCGATCAAAATGTATTTGATCGAATCAGGAAGCAAGCATCCGCACTTACCCAACAACAATTACCACAACAGATTTTAAAACGAATTAACACAGTTTATCAAACAGCTACACCTTTTGAAAAAAAACTTTTAAAATTTCATCTTAAATTCGCATATCAAGCAGTAATAATAAAACTATCAGAATTACCAGAAGACTTGCCAACAAAATTAAAAAGTTTATTAGACTATACGATTGATAATATGACTGAAGATAATCTTGGCAAGGTAAAAAAAATGAATTTTGAACAAAAATTTTTATTATTAGAGTCTAAAATTTATAATCCATTTAATGCCATGGATTGTGAAAATATTGATTCATTGTATTCCTTGTTTAATCATCATTTAGAAAATCAACTATTTCAACTTCAAAAAGACCAACATTCATTATTGAATAAAGTTCGTGTTATTCGTTTTCCAGAAGAAGTTTTTGAACCCTATACGAATTTTACAACGAAGAAATCAATCATAAATATATTAGGTGAAAGAGTTATGCAAGTAAAAGATGATTTTCGACCAAAATTATAAACTTTTCGGTGTTACCAAAAAATTGATTTTAAAAAATTAATTTTTCACGAGATGAGAGACAAGTATTGACCCAAAATATCTAACAATTAATGATGCAAAAAACTCAGATGATACAAGACATTGAAGAATATGGTGCTCAACACACCAAAAATCCCATCGCCAAGCTTGTCATTCAAGATATATTGGCCGAGGAAGCTTTGATAAAAAATGCCGACGATTTTCAAAAAAGTTTGGGAAGGATTTGCCGAAAATACAAGACAATTTTTCCAAAAGCCGCTCTTGGAAAAGTTTACAAAACAATGGTCATGGAAGATCCTGCGCTCATCGTAAACTCTAAATTATCCATTTATTTCATGAAAAAGGCGGGGCGTAGTCGAAGTGGTATTTTGAATGTATCCGTGGTAATGCGTCCTGAAAAGTTTTCTTGCAAATACAATTGCTATTTTTGTCCTAATGAAACCATTGCGAATGGTGCCAAAGTCGACATGCCTCGTAGTTATCTTTCAAATGAAGATGCCGTGCGTCGAGCTGCTGATGTTGAATTTGATGCGATTCGACAAGTTCATGTTCGTTTGGCTGCTTTGGAAAATAATGGCCATCCCCTCGATAAGATTGAATTGCGTGTGTTAGGTGGAACATTTTCGTGTTATCCTAAAGATTATGCCTATGAATTTATTCGCGACTTGTATTATGCCGTCAACACTTTTAAAGCAGCACCTAGACAAGCCTTGACACTAGCCGAAGAACAGCATGTCAATCAAAGTCATAATATTCATGTCGTCGGACTTGGGTTAGAAACACGACCTGATGAAATAGACCCGCAAGAAATAAAACGGTTCCGTGATTATGGTTGTACGCGTGTAGAACTTGGGGTTCAGCATACGGAGGATTTTCTCCTCAAAAAACTGAATCGTGGACACGGTATCAAGCACAGTATACAAGCCATTCGCTTGCTAAAAAATGCTGGATTCAAAGTAGAGATTCATATCATGGCGGACCTCCCTGGTACTACACCCGAACTAGATAAACTATGTTATTCCAAAGTATTGCTAGGAGAAGAACTAATCCCCGACTATTTAAAAGATTATCCATGCCTCGCCGTCAGTTTTACAGAAGTCAAAAAGTGGCTTGAAAATGGCAAATGGAAACCCTATAGCGAGCGTGATATCGGTCTACTAGAAGATGTACTAGTACATCGACAAAAGATTACACGGAAAATGGTGCGTGTCAATCGCACTCAACGAGATTTTCCAAATGCCAAGGAATCTAATGATTATTTAGGATATACGAGTCAAAATATTCCGTCCGACTTGGGAGACAAGATTCACAAAAAAGCCATTAAAATGGGTATATATTGTCAATGTATTCGTTGTAGGGAAATCAAGGATGAAAGTTTTGATCCTATACAAATTAAATACTACACTCTTGAATTTATGGCAAGTGGATGTAAGGAATACTTTATTTCAGCAGAAATCCCGTGTCCAAACTCAAATTTGTTATTGGGTTTTATTCGACTTCGTATTCTGAACAAGGATCCTCTACATATAATTCCAGAGTTGCAAAATTGTGATGCCATGATTCGTGAGTTGCATGTTTATGGCCGAGTGACAACTGTAGGAGAAAAGGGGGATGGTGCACAGCATTTAGGAATTGGTACCAAGTTGTTGGCCAAGGCCGAGTGGATTGCAAAGACTCATTTTCGAACCAAAATGGCCATTATTTCTGGCATCGGGGTTCGAGAATATTATGCGAGGAGAGGTTATACTTTGGATGGAACCTACATGGTGAAACAATTGTCAACAATTAGAGATTTTACAATGATTGCGATTTTTGTTGCAAGTATTCTGTTATATCTTTGTAAATTTCATAGTCAGCTTTGTTCATGGAACCTGGGAAATTTCGTTGGTATTCATTAATTAGTTGTAAATATTCTTGTGGATTCGAAATACAGCCATCAATTTCCAACATTTTGTATAATCCGATAGATTCTACTGTAGTCACCGAAATTGCAGATATATCTGATGCATCAGACAGATCATTAGATGTTACTGAAGAAAATGATTCCTCACACTCATCGAGTTTTTGTAATAAAAGTTTCTGCAAACTTTGTTCTTGCTTTTCTTGTAAATAATTACAAATGTTTTTTAATTTTTCGTGATCATGTCTTAACACTTCTAATTGTTGTTTATTCGATTCCAAGGCAAGGCGTACTTGTTCAAGTAATAAAGAATCATTCATTTTTATAGCATTATTTCTTCTTTTTAAGTGTGGCAAGAATGAGTTTTTGATAGGTGTTGAAATTTTTAAAAGTGACTTCCTTGACTTCAGAATATTTTTTTGGTTCTACAACTTTTTCTTGAACCGGTTCTTCATTAAAGATATGGACTCTTGACTCTTTAGGTGGAGGAACAACAACTACCGGTTCAGAAACTTCCTGAGGAATGTACTCTTGTTTTTTATTAATGACAAGTTTTGGTTTTTTAGAAAGCTTGTTTCTATTTATAATAAACTGAGTGTTTACCGATGGATTTACAAATTGTGAAGCACGATTACTATCAATAGTAGATAATCGAATAGGACGAATTTGAGTAAATGACGACATTTTTATTTAATGATAATTTTTATTTTTTTGTAAAAATTCGTAAACCCAGACTAGAAAAAATTCCACTTATTTGCAAAAGTATGTACACCAAAATAAATATAAAAAAGGTAATGATGGATCCATAAACATCCCAAACATGCAGTTTTCCTCTTCGGTTATAAGATATATAAAATGAGGGCAAAGTATAAGAAATTGTAAATATGAGCATTTCAAGCAACATCTTTGGTATATAGTTTTTATGAGTGAATATTCTTGAATTTTTAGAATCAAACGTCCACCAAGTTAAAAATATCAAGATGCAAAGACCCGTAATAAATAATGTAGCGTATATTAAATTAATTACTTTTGTGACCAAGTCGAATTCTAAGCAATTTTTTGTACAATACATTAAATTATATAATCCGGAATATTGAAACAAGACATTAATACCAATAATTAAAAAAAAAGTAATCGCAAAATAAATTGCATTTGTTTTTAACGAGACATTTCGACTCCAACAAATATATGAAGTGGATAAACCAGCAAAAAATCCAACGAGTATATTTTCAACAATAAAATCATTTGTATCTTTTGTAGGATACTGTTGAATTTTAATATTTGATATTGGGTCCATCAAGTTCAAATATACAAGGACCAATAAATAAAGGAAAAAGAAGGTTTTCATTGAGATGACCCAATATAAAAAAGTAGAATTGCTGCATAACATTGAATTTATTAAATAAAAATTTTAAAATAATATTTATACATTCGTTTACGCCGCTACAATTCCTTTTATGCCATATACTCATACACCCCTCCTTTATCTTCTAAATACTCTCCCTCCACTAGATATTTGATTTGTTCTTCGATTTTAACCGAATTTCCACTAATATTCGACACCAAGTTGAAAATTTCCGTCTTGGTTATACATTGTTTTTGTTTGGCCGCATACATGATTTTGGATCGAAGAAAATAAGGAACATCTAGATCCGTGATAACTCGTTCTTGTTTTGTATTTGGATTTAGTATTGGTAGTTGAAAACGAACTAAACTTTGATTACTTGTAAAGTTTGTGTTAATTGTAAAAACATCATTAAAAGGATCTAACATGTGAGGTTCGCCTGATTTGCAAAGAATCGGAGTTTTTGGGTGGATCAATGAATGCAAGACAGCCGAAACAATATAAGGATCCAATTCAAATTTTTCAACTAGCTTGTTTTGTGTCGTAGTACCACCCCATTCTTGAATTTTCTCAAGAAACATGTAATGAATTACCGTCATTTGCATAGAGTAAGTTCGGGTCGGTTCGTAATATGTTGATTCCAAAGACACAGTCGATTGCCAAAAATTAAAGACAAGATTTCGCAAATTGAATTGAGACTTGTAAAAGGACATCACTTGCTTGGATGATTCATACAGTTCCATCGGCAAAAATTCCAATGGAAGAGATATCGGTAGATTTAAAAAAGTTTTTTCAGAAAATACATAAATATTAGTCTTGAGTTTACCATTATACTTTCGACTCAATAAAATTGCATTTCTATAGTCAATAATAAGACTTTCTAATTTATACATTAATGAATTGCTAATATATTTTTTCATTTCTTCCAAAATATTAATTTCATTCGCAACATCAATATAATCATTCGATAAAAGTCGAACCAATAAAGCCTTTCCATACAATATAACAATTTCCTCCTTGTTTTCAATCATTTGAATCAAAAAACAGTATTTTGTATTCTTGTAAATTTCCTGGGTAAAAATTTTACAAAAATTCGGAATACTCTTGATTTTAGAGGCTACTAATTCTTTGAAAAAAACCATTATACTATCAGTATTGCAAAGTGTAGTTAAATTATCAGCCAATGTATAAAAAAAGTATATTTTATGAAAAAAATTGGGTTGAAACAGGATTTCACCAACATAAATTTGCATACATTGGTTAAAAAACTCGCTGTTGATATTATATAATGTTTTTAAAATGTCAATATTGTTTTCTTCAACCAATACGGAAAATTCGCTTGCCATAGCTGTAAACATCTCTTTAGTGCGTATTGAGTTTATAAAAATATCGACCAAATCTTGTAAAAGATTTGGGCAATGAATATAGAAGCAAATTTTGGACAATTGATCGTGATGATAATTAAAGTACTTTATAAAATCTTTGACATTAGAAAATACTACATTTTTCGGTGCATAAAACTCCTTAATTCCATCCTTAAGGCTTCCGAGTAATGCTTCATTTGTAAATTCAGACTTTCTATAAATTTGAATAAGATGTAATAGATCATGATTAAATTGCTCTGAAAAAGGGTATCCCAGGGAAACTTGCTCAATAATGATTCTGGCACATTCTTTATCCATTTTGTGAAAGAATTTAGATAAAAATATATTTTTACTTCGATCTTCCAAGGGTATTGATTTAAATTTTAATATAAAAAACTTGTTCAAATAACGAAAAATAAAGTTTAGACTATTGCAGAAAAATTCATATTTTTCAAAACACTGTAAATACGAATGAATTGTAATATTTTCATCCATTAAAGTTTCAAAATCAACTATGAATTCGGTCAACATGTCTGCATGAATATTATACATTTTAGAGGCTTCATCCTTGCCTACAGACTTATCTTCAAGACATTTTTTATAGACAAAGGTATATAATTCCATCAATTTGGCATTATTCCATTGAATATTTTCATTTTTTAAAATACTGGACTTGAGATCTCGAATCTCACTTATAATTTCTGTATAATTTTCCATCGCTTATTATTTTTTTTTTAGAATTTTAAAAAGTCCATCAATTTTGATTTCTTAAAGAAGAAATTATTGGATTTCTACACATTGGGCATGTATGATTTCGGATCAACCAAGAATCTACGCAAGTTTGATGGAAATAATGGTTGCATTCCACAATTTTTCTACAGATATCTTGACAAACAAAATTATTTCTACATATACTACACATATTTTCAGCATCTTCTTCATACACAAATAATTGCGTATAACGATTAAGTTCATGCATTTGTAATCCTGTTGACATTGGTAAAGGTTCATAGCCAAAATAAATTTGCACATCTTCGACTTCAGGTGATTCACCATTTCCTCGACGCATTAGATTTTGAAATACGGATTGCAGCATTGATGTAGCTGTAGCTGGAGCTATTGTGCTAGCGGGAGCAATTGTGCTAGCGGGAGCTATTGTATTGGTACCAATGTTTGAGGTTGTTGATGCTTGTGGGCCTGGAGTTTGTACATAACTGGTTCTGGTTCGTCGTGAACGGTTCAATGTTGATTCACTTTCGGGAGAATATACATGAATTTGCAAGTTTGGAAAAAAATTCATTTGTAATCCAAATACTACCTTTTTAAATCAATTCTTGGGGACAAAAAAAAATATTTAAAAAAAATCGTTTTAAAAATAAAGTCATGATCCGATCAAAAATTTTTAGTAAACGAAATGCCGACTTGACAAAAAAAATGGAAGATATGCGTTATGATGCATTTTTATCAGCTGTCATTAACCAAGATATTGAAAAGGTTAAATCTTACATTCGAATGGGTTTATCTGTTAATCGTCGATCAAAAGACGGTGAAGGCTTCCTTGCGATTTGTTGCAAAAATGGAAATCGAGAAATTGCCCAGCTATTGGTAAATAATAATGTTAGTTTGAGTGTTTTGGAGAACAATAATGAATCTTATTTATATTTGGCTTGTAAAAACAATAACCTTGCTTTAGTAAAATTATTTGTAAAATCTAATGTGAATCCATTAATAAATAGTATTGATGATAAAAGTTGTTTAGAATGGGCTTGTCATTACAACAATCGAGAAATTATTATTGAATTATTAAGTCACTGTATATCAAAATCTTATCAATTACCTGAAAACCAATTGCAACAAGTTTTAGTATGGTCCGTTGAAAACAAAAATGTTGAGATTGCAAAAATTTTACTTGACAAGGTAAACTTGGCATCCTTGACAGCCAACAAATGTTTATTGACCATTGCGAAGAACAATCAAGACGATGAAATGATTAGTTTATTATTGTCGCGTGGAGTTGTTCCTGTTGAGACTCCCGTCAGTCAAGTTATAGAAACAGTCGAGGTTGTTGAAACAATCGAGAAGGTTGTAGTCCAGAAAGTCGAGGTTGTTGAAACAATCGTCGAAGAGGTTGTCGTAGAGCCAGTCGAGGTTACAAAAGTTAAAGAGGTTGTAAGCGAGCCCGTCAAAGTTGTTGAAACAGTCGAGCAAGTTGTCGTAGAGCCAGTCGAGGTTGTTCAAACAATCGAGGAGGTTGTCGTAGAGCCCGTTGAGGTTGTTGAAACAATCGAGGAAGTTGTCGTAGAGCCGGTCGAGGTTGTTGAAACAATCAAGGAAGTTGTCGTAGAACCAGTCGAGGTTGTTGAAACAATCGAGGGAGTTGTCGTAGAGCTTGTTGAGGTTGTTGAAACAATCAAGGAAGTTGTCGTCGAACCTGTAGAAGTTGTTGAAACAGTCGAGGTTGTTGTCGAACCAGTCGAAGAGCTTGTCGTCGATGAGCTTGAAGTGGTTATAGTCGAGCCAGTCGAGGAGGTTGTCGAAACACTAATCGAGGAAGTTGAAGAAGTTCAAGAAAACGAAGAAGAAACACCCAAGCCAAAAAAGAAAAGAGGTCCGCGTAAGAAAAAAGCAACCTAATTTTTATTTCAACTTAATAAAAATACAGCATTTTACTTATTCGCAACTAAACCCGTCAACCAACTCGATGATTGTATTTTATCACCAAGACCGTCCACAAGCTTAATACCTAATGATTCGCAAATTGGTCTTTCTGGAATCGTATCATTATTTTGATCTCCTCCATTTACAAAATGGGTAATGGGAGGATGAATAGAGGCAATCGTTTTACAAACGGTACGATCAATATCAATCGATAAATGTACCTCATCAACAACTTTTAATGATTCCAAAATTTTTCTTCTTTCAACATCTTTCATAAATGCTCTTCCTTTTTTGTTGGCAGCTTGAAAGTCATTATTGACAATGACAACTAATTGTCCATCTGGTCCGGCAATGTCTTTCGCTCTTGTCAGATATTCAATATGTCCAACATGAATAGGATCGGCGTATAAAGAAGCACACACTCTTTTAATGCTCATTTTTTTTCTACAATAAAACAATTTATTTTTTTCAAATTTGTAATTATTTTAATGCTAGGCCTTATTTAGATTTTATTGTGACAATTTTTGATCTTTTACCTCTGTATGAATTACAATAATTATCCAGAGCACGATGTGCAAGCCGATGTTTCCTTCTCAGGGTCCATGCTAAAATTTTGTGAAGATATTGGTGCTCGTGTTCGTAAATAATAACAACCAGTCTTGAGCTCCTTTTTCCATCCATAGAAGTGTATCTTGGTAAGTGTGCCTAAATCTGGCTTTCCTAGATAAATATTGAAACTTTGACTCTGATCAATAAACATTTGACGATCCGCCGCCATTTCAATCAAATGTTTTTGTGGAATTTCCCACACTGTCTTGAACACATCTTTGATCATCTTGGGAATCTCCATATTCACAATACTACCCTTGTCCAAAATAAGTGCTTGTATATTATGTTCTTTCCACGCATTTGCAGATTCCAAAATATTCCGCAAATGCTTGTTCATCACATAAAATTCTCCTGCGAGTGTTCGGCGAACATAAAAATTACTTGTCAAAGGTTCAAAGGATTCCGTATTTCCCAAAATCTGAGAAGTACTTGCTGTCGGCATTGGCGCCAATAATAGCGAATTACGAACACCCGTGGTAATAATCTTTTCACGCAAAGCGTCCCAATTGTACCCACAACTTAAATGCTTTTCCTTGTCAAATACCGACAAGAACTCAAAATGAAACTTTCCTTGACTGAGTGGACTACCTGGGAAGCTTGTGTAGTGTCCGTGAGTAAGTGCGAGCTCGTGTGACTTTTTCAACGCATAGTAATACATTGTTTCAAATATTCGCCTATTCAAGTTTCTAGAGTATACAGAATCATAGGGTTCCAACATGATCATGAATACATCCGCAAGACCTTGAACACCAATACCAATAGGGCGATTCTTAAAATTACTGCGTTTACATTCCTCCAATGGATAATCATTCTTGTCAATGACAATGTTTAAATTTTCTACCAACGATTCTACGATGGTACCCAATTTTTCAAAATCAAAATCGGGACGCAAATAAATCTCCCAAATTTCTTTAAAACCACCCACAAACGCTTCGTCTTGATAAATAATCGGATAGGTTGTCTTTCCAATCAAACGCTGAGACTCGGCACTATTCAAATGTTCCTTGTTACTTTTGTACACATACGGAATATTTTTCTTATCCAACAGGCTTTTGACCAAATCGCAATAAAAACATCCCTCTTTTCCAAATATCCAAAAATCCAAATTGGATGTAAATTTCTGCTTTATGCATGAAACCAAGGAAATACTGGCCAAATTACATACGGCATACTCCTTGTTGTCACTATATTCAATAATCTCGCAACACAGATTGGAACTGCGAATGGTTCCAAGATTTTGTTGATTACTCAAGCGGTTACAAGTATCTTTATAGAGAATATACGGCGTTCCCGTCTCAATCTGAGATTTTAATATTTCAAACCAAAGTTCTCGCGCCTTGATTTTTTCCGTGTATTTTCCATCGGTAATATAAGAATGATACAAGTCTTCAAATTCTTTACCCCACACATTCGAAAGCCCTGGAGACATATTTTCCGACATTAAATACCAATCATCATCTGTCTCAACCCGTCTCATAAACTCATCAGGCATCCACAGTCCAAAAAACAAGTCTCGCGCACGATCTTCTTCGCTTCCTGTATTACGTCGAGCCATAATAAAGTCATAAATATCACTATGCCAAGGTTCCAAATACATGGCAAAAGCTCCTTTTCGCTTTCCACCGCCATTGTGTGCAAGTCCAAGTACTGTTTGGTAATTATGCTCCTTATCGACGACTAAATCATAGAGCAAATGTTTTGTATCGGGCTTGGATTCGATGGATAAAATCTTGGCACTTTTGTCCATGCAACCAATGCGGTACTTGAGGAGGGCAAGTTTAGGAGTGTCTCGTTGGTCTGGTGATGTGTTATAAGTGTAGCCTTCCAAGAACTTGCGCACTTTGCCAAGGGGTGCTAGCGCAAATTCGATAGGAAAATCACCTGGTGTAAGTGCAAAGAAATCAATAACACTTGGTCCGTTGGCTGCATCATAAAAGTTCATATCCAAAAACAAATCCATCTTTTCATTGTTGGTATTTGCTCGCGGTTCAAAGCGAAATGTTTTTGGAAAATATCGATTCAAGAAATAAGTAAGTCGACTAATAAGTGATGCGTCATTCGGAGGTGACAACATCCACATCATATTTCGATAAAACACTAGATGGGAATACAAATACCCAAGTACAAAGCATTCTTCCTCATAGTAAGGAATATCTCTCGCTTCGGGTTGAATATAAGTCGGTTGAAATCCGTACCCAGCTTTTTCAACAGGCAAAAATTCCTTTTCTTTTGTGTAAGGATTTAACCAATACATGTCGTGCTTGCTCGTCATTATACATTTGACTCGTTCATCCCAAGGCGTTTCCACTGA
>Ga0164294_10003937_pt1 | contig 13094 bp, 8 predicted proteins | sample GEODES005metaG_FD_111479 | JGI IMG/M metagenome (GOLD analysis project Ga0164294, IMG submission 111479) | Oligotrophic lake water microbial communities from Sparkling Lake, Wisconsin, USA - GEODES005 metaG | ecosystem: Environmental > Aquatic > Freshwater > Lake | place: USA: Sparkling Lake... | reverse complement strand
GGGGGATCGACGCTCGGTGGCGGAATCACGGTCGTCCGCGGGATCGTGAAGTGGTGAGGGGCCGCCGGCAAGGCGGCGGCGCGTGGGCATCGGCGGCGGCGAAACACGAGGGTCGTCACCGGCACTACGCCATGATCTCGCTGATGACCCGGCCGTAGACGTCGGTGAGGCGGTCGTCGCGGCCCTGGTGGAAATAGGTGAGCCGGGTGTGGTCGAGGCCCAACAGGGCCAGGATCGTGGCGTGGAGATCGTGGACGTGAACCCGGTTTTCCACGGCCGCGAAGCCGAGCTCGTCGGTGGCGCCGTAGATCGTGCCCCCCTTCACGCCGCCGCCGGCCATCCACATCGAGAAGCCGTAGGGATTGTGGTTGCGGCCCGGCTTCCCTTCTCCCTCACTGAACGGCATCCGGCCGAACTCTCCTCCCCAGACGACGAGCGTCGAATCGAGGAGGCCGCGTTGCTCGAGGTCGGTGAGCAGCGCCGCGATCGGCTGGTCGGTCTCGCCGGCATGCCGGCCGTGATTCTTCTCGACACTCTCATGCGCGTCCCACGTCTCCTCGAGATGGCCGCCGCCGGAGTAAAGCTGCACGAAGCGCACGCCGCGCTCGACGAGCCGCCTGGCGATCAGGCAGTTGCGGCCGAACTCCGCCGTCGGCTCCTGATGGACGCCATAGGCCTCGAGCGTCGCCGCCGTCTCCTCGCCAAGATCGACCGCCGCCGGCGCCTCTGCCTGCATCCGATAGGCGAGCTCGTAACTGGCCGCACGGGCCGCGAGCTCCGTGCCGCCGGGGCGGCTTTTCATGTGCTCGTCGTTGAGGGCGGCAAGGAGATCGAGCTGGCGGCGCTGGCCGTCGCGGCCGAGGTCGGCCGGCACGGCGAGATCGAGGATCGGATTGCCGACGGGGCGAAAGAGCGTCCCCTGAAAGCTCGCCGGCATGAAGCCACTCGACCAATTCGGCTGCCCGCCGATCGGGCCGCCGCGCTTGTCGAGGAGAACGACATAGCCGGGCATGTCTTGGTTTTCGGTGCCGAGGCCGTAGACGACCCAGCTGCCCAGCGACGGCCGACCGATGAGCGGCTTGCCGGTGTTCATCTGCACGAGCGCCGAGCCGTGGGCATGGGTGTCGGTGTGGCAGGAGCGGATCACCGCCATCTTGTCGGCATGCTCGCGCATCTTCGGGAAGAAGTCGGAGATCGGGATCCCGCTCTGCCCGCAGGCCTTGAACGGCCGGCAGGCGGGGGTGAGCTTGCCCATCGCACGGCCCCCGGAATTGATGAACTTCATCTCCGCGGGGATCGGCTGGCCGGCATATTTGTCGAGCGTCGGCTTCGGGTCGAAGGTGTCGACGTGGCTCGGGGCGCCGTTCATGAGGAGGAAGATCACGCTCTTCACCGGCACGGCCTGATGCGGCGCCCGCGGGGCGAGCGGATTGGCCGCTGGCGTCGCTCCCGCGGCGTGGCGGGCAAAAAAGCCATCCCGTTCCAGAAGCGCCGAAAGCGCGAGCCCGGCGAATCCGGCCCCCATCTCCCAGATCGCCTCACGGCGCGAGAGGCCGCAGGGAAAGGTAGGCCTGAGGATCGGTCGGTGGGATGGCATCGGGAGGCGCCCTCGTTGAAGCCGATCAGTCGATCGAGAGAAACTCATTGGTGTTGAAGAGCACCTGGCACAGCGACGCCCACGCGAGCCGCTCGCGGGCCGCTTCGCCTGCCATCTGCGTCGTCACATGCTCGAGCGACGCTTCCTTCTCCTCCGCCGACGGCAACCGTCCGAGGACGCGCCGCCAGGCATCGTCGACCCGGGGCCCGGCCTCGGCAGCCGCCGCGAGAACGAGCCCCGCGCAAGCATCGGCCTCGCCACGCACCCAGCCGTTGTTCAACAGCGAGAGGGCTTGGAGGGCGACGATCGACACGTCGCGTTTTCCGGTCGGCACCGTCGTGTCGCACTGGTCAAAGGTTGTCATCAGCGGCACGATCAGGCCGCGCTTCGTGAACATGTAGAGACTGCGGCGCCGGCACTCCTCCGGCGGCGAGGGCTGATAGGCTTCCCCCTTCATCGACAGCCCTTCGAGAGCCTCTCCATCGATCGGCGCCTTGAAGCTCGGGCCGCCGAGGCGCGGATCGAGGTCGCCCGACACGGTGAGAATCGCGTCGCGGAGGCTCTCGGCATCGATCCGGCGCCGGTCGGCCCGCCACAGCAGCGCATTGCCAGGGTCGCGATCGGCGAGGGCCTCCATGTCGGGATGGATCGACGCCTGCCGGTAGGTGGCGCTGGTCACGATCAGCCGATGGAGGGCTTTGAGCTTCCAGCCCCCGGCGACGAGATCGGCGGCGAGAGCGTCGAGGAGATCGCGGTACTCCGGTCGCGGCCCATTGAAGCCGACGTTGTCGGGGTTGCGACACAGACCGTTGCCGAAGTGGTGCTGCCAGAGCCTGTTGACAATCACCCGCGGCGTGAGCGGGTTTGTTGGATTCGTGATCCAGCGGGCCAGGTGGGTGCGGCGGAGCGTGGTGCGGGAATCGGCCGGCGGAGGAGGAAAGTCACCGGCAAGTGCTCCCACGAAGGACGGCGCCCCCGCCTTCACCTCGGCAAGCGGCCGATGGCGATCCCCTTTTTTCAGCGCGTGAATCGGTGGCGCCTCGCGGCCGAGGTCGGTCCAACCGAGGACATCGAAGCCGAGTTGCTCGGCCGACGGGCCGCCGAGCGCCTTGGCACGGCCATTGTGAACCGGCCCCGGCCAGAAGACGGCAGCGAGCCGGTAGTAATCGGCCTGCGTGATCGAGTCGAACTTGTGATCGTGGCAGCGGGCGCACTTCACGGTCAGCCCGAGGAAGGCCGTGCTCGTGACATGGACGAGATCTTCGAGCCGGTCGTACTGATAATCCTCGGCGTCGTTCGGCTCGTCGTCCCAGGTGCCGAGGCGAAGAAAGCCGGTGGCGATCGCCGTCGCTTCCGTGCGATCGGGAAGCTCGTCGCCGGCGAGCTGCTCGAGGACGAAGCGATCGAAGGGCATGTCGTCGTTGAAGGCCTTCACGACCCAGTCGCGGTACCGCCAGGCATGCGGCTTCTCGGCGTCCCGTTCGTAGCCGTTGGTTTCGGCGAAGCGGGCGACATCGAGCCAGTGCCTGGCCTGCCGCTCGCCGAAGTGGGGGGAGGCGAGGAGCCGATCGACCTGCTTTTCATAGGCATTCGGCGCGGGATCGGCGACGAAGGCGTCGAGTTCGTCGGCTGTCGGCGGCAAGCCGACAAGATCGAAGGCCAGCCGGCGGAGGAGCGTGCGCCGGTGGGCCGGGGGGGCCGGGGCGATCCCCTCGCGGGCGAGCCGGTCGCGGACGAAAGCGTCGATCGGATGGCTCACCCCTGCCACGGTCGGCGGCAGCGTGGCGCGAAGCGGCTCGAAGGCCCACCAGTCGCGGCCGCCACGCGACTCGGTCGTTCGTTCGAACGGATCGAGATTCCTTCCCTCCGGCCAGGCGGCGCCCGCGGCGATCCAGTCCCGCAGAGCGGCGATCTCCGCGGCGGGAAGACTTCGAGCGACACCATTTTTCGGCGGGGGCATCTCGCCGGCGATCACCCGGGCAAGGAGGGGGCTGGCGGCAGGGTCACCAGGGGCGACAACCGCCCCGGAGTCGCCGCCAGCCAGCAGGCCATCGGCACGGGAGAGATCGAGCCCCCCCGAAGGATCGCTCGCTCCGTGGCACTCGAGACAGCGCCGCAGGAGCACATCACCGGCCCCAGTTTCGAAGTCGGCGGCGGCGGCTCTGCCCGCTGCCAGGCACAGCGGCAGGACCACCATCAAGGCCACGGCCGCAGAGGCCGCGCGGATTCGAACGTGTTTCCCCATACGCCCTTTATAGCACGGCTCAGTCCCGCCCCCACGCGGCGACGGTCGGGCGCCACGGTATGCTTCGGCTCCCACTCTCGTTCCCACCGCCACGCGTGTCTTTCCCATGACCCCCGACTCGGCCGACCGTCACTCGATCCCGGGGCATGCGACACCGGCCGCCCTCCCCGATCTCACCGGAAAAACGGTGTGGGTGATCGACACGCTGTCGCGCGTCTACCAACTCTTCCACGCGCTCCCCGAGATGTCGAGCCCGACCGGCACCCCGGTGCAGGCCGTCTACGGCTTCACCAAAGATCTCCTCGGGATCATCGAGAAGCGGAAGCCCGATTACCTCTTCTGCGCCATGGACGCCCCCGGCCCCACCTTCCGCCACGAGAAGCATGCGGCCTACAAGGGGACGCGCGCCGAGATGCCTGGGGATCTCGTGCCGCAGATTCCCCTCGTCCGCCAACTCTGCGCCACGATGGGGATCCCCTGCCTGGAGCTCTCCGGCTTCGAGGCCGACGACATCCTCGCCACGCTCACCGCCGCCGTCACCGCGCGCGGCGGGAGCGTGACGCTCGCCACCTCCGACAAGGACGCCCGGCAACTCCTCTCCGACCGGGTGAAGCTCCTCAACCTCCGCACCAACTCCCCGCTGGGGCCCGAGGAGCTCCTCGCCGACTGGGGCGTGCGTCCCGATCAGGTCGTCGATTGGCTGTCCCTCGTCGGCGACACGGCCGACAACGTCGCCGGCGTGCCCTCCATCGGGCCGAAGTCGGCCACCGAGCTGCTCCAGCAGTTCGGCGATCTCGATTCGATCCTCGCCCGCACGGCCGAGGTGAAGGGGGCGAAGAAGCAGGAAAACCTCCGCCTCCACGCCGACACCGCCCGCGCCGCCCGCGAGCTTGTCCGCCTCGATTCGAACGTCCCGATCGAGATCCCGTGGGAAGCCGCGAAACTCCATCGCCCCGATGCCGAAGCCCTGTCGGCCTTCCTCGAGGCGCTCGGCTTCCAGAGCCTCGTCAAAACCGCCCGACTGGCATCCACGCCGGCGCCGCCGAAAGCGGCCCCGGCGAAGAAGGCTGCCGCCAAGGGGGCCAAGCCCGCCGATGATCGTCAGGGGCGGCTCCTCCTCGGCGATGACGACGGGCCGTCCACCGCGAGCCTCCCCCCGACGTTCGAGACGCCGGCTGACGATGCGGCCCTCGCCCGGATCCTGGATGACGTGCGGCCGATGGGGCCCGTCACGCTCGCCGTGGCATTGCCCCCCGGCGCGACGCGGCTGACGGCGCCGCTGGGGATCGCCATCGTTTCGGGATCGCGCGCGGTCTGGGTGCCGGCGGCGCTCCTCTCAGGCACCGGCCCCGGCCGCGAGGCCCTCGCGGCCCTGCTTGCCGACCCCGCCACACCGAAGGCTGCCCACGATCTCAAGCGGCTGGAACTGGCGCTCGAGATCGCCGGATTCGGCTTCGCCGGAGGGGCGTTTGACACCCTCTTGGCCGGTTACCTCCTCGATGCGGGCCAGCGCAACCACTCCCTCGGGGCCCAAGCCGATCTCGACTCGATCGGCTCGAGCGACGATCTCGACGCCGTCGAGAAAGAAGTCCGCCAGACCCGCCTCGAGAGCCCCGTCAATGCTGGCGACGCCGTGGCCGCCTGTCGGGCCACGACCGACCTCGTTCCCCTCCTCGCGGCGCGTCTGGAAGAGCAGGGGCTCGCGACGCTGTTCAAGGACGTGGAGATCCCCCTGGCCTCGGTCCTCGCGGCAATGGAACACCACGGGATGCGGATCGATGCGTCGCTCCTCGAGCGGCTCTCCGCTCGCTACACCGAGCGCCTTGCGGAACTCGAGGCGGAGATCCACGCGCTGGCCGGGCACTCCTTCGCCATCGCCTCGCCGATCCAGGTCCGCGCGGTGCTGTTCGACGAACTCGGCCTGCCGGTCGTGAAGCGGACGAAGACCGGCCCGAGCACCGATGCCGAGGTGCTCGAAGAACTCGCCCCGCGCCATCCCCTCCCGCGGATGCTCCTCGAGCACCGCAAGTTCGCCAAGCTCAAGAGCACCTACGTCGATGCGCTGCCGCTGCTGGTCGAGCCATCGACGGGCTGCATCCACACGACCTTCAACCAGACCGTCGCCGCCACCGGCCGACTCTCCTCGAGCGATCCGAATCTCCAGAACATCCCGGTCCGCACCGAGGAGGGGCAGCAGATCCGCGCCGCTTTCGTGCCCCGCGCCGCGGCAAACCGATTCGTTGCGGCCGACTATTCGCAGATCGAACTGCGGATCCTCGCCCACCTCTCCGGCGACACGGCGATGCGGAGGGCCTTCGCCTCGGGAGAGGACATCCACTCGAGCACCGCCGCCGCGGTGTTCGGCCTGGCTGCCGACAGCGTGACCAGTGAGATGCGCCGGACGGCCAAGGCGGTCAATTTCGGAATCCTCTACGGCCAGAGCGCCTTCGGCCTGGCCAAGGCCCTCGGCATCCCGCAGGCCGATGCCGCCGCATTCATCGCGGCTTACTTCCGCACCTTCTCCGGTGCCGAGGCCTTCATCGACGACTGCCTCGACCGCTGCCGCCGCGATGGGTATGTCGCGACGATGCTCGGCCGCCGGCGGGCGATCGAGAAGGTCCGCGACCGGGCCGGCCGCCGGACGGCTGCCGGTGTGTTCAGCCTTACCCTTCCGGAGCGGACGGCGGTGAACACCGTCGTTCAAGGGTCGGCCGCCGATCTCATCAAGCTGGCGATGCTCCGCGTCCGGCATCGGCTTGCCTCCGAGGGGCTCGCCGCGGTGATCGTGCTCCAGATCCACGACGAACTCCTCCTCGAGGTCCCGGCCGGCGAGGTCGAAGCGGTCCGCCGCCTCCTCGTCGAGGAGATGAAGGCCGCGATGTCGCTCGAGGTTCCGCTCGAGGTCACGGTCCACGAGGGGGCGACCTGGGCGGAGTGCGAGAAGTAAACAGACTCCCTCGCCCGGTGCAGGGCAGGTGGGCTGTGGATAAAGTGCCGGCCCGACCGCACGAAGCGGTCGCGAGTGCGTAGCACTCGAGAAAACCGGAGGTTTTCCAAGTGGAAAAAGGTCATGGATGACTTTTTCCACGGGCAGCTAGTGGATGGAGGAGGGGAGCGAGCGTGATTCTCATCGGGATCATCGGCAGGATCGGCGCTGGCAAGTCGACGGTGGCCAGGCTTCTGGCAGAGCACGGCGCCCGCGTCATCGATGCCGACCGAATCGCCCACGAGATCCTCCAGGATGCGGACGTTCGCCGGCTGCTCGTCGAACGGTTCGGCCCGGGCTTGATCATGGGGGGCCTGTCGCCAGACGCGGCAGACATCGACCGGAAGGCACTCGCGGGAATCGTGTTCGGCCCCACCGCGGCTCATCGCGGGGCCCTTGCCGCACTCGAGGCGATCGTCCATCCGCGCGTCCACGATTCTATGGAGGCCATGCTCGCCGGGATCGCCGAAGAGGAGCGGAAAGGGGGCACCGAACAGGTCGTGGTGCTCGACGTGCCGCTCCTCGTCCGCGGTGGCTGGCTCGACCGCTGCGATCGGATCGTCGTCCTCGAGTGTCCCGACGACGTCCGCCGCGCCCGGATCGCCGCGCGCTTCTCCGGCCCCCAGATCGAGGCCCGCGAGGCCTCCTGGAACGAGCAATCCCCCCTGGCCTTGCCTCCCGGAAAAACGGTAACCGTGGATACATCCGGGGATCCTGCGTATACTCGAAGCCAGATCGATCGACTCTGGTCCGAGCTCTCCCGACGGTCACATTCCTGACCACTGGCGCTTCCGGAGCGGTCGTTTTTCCGTTGAATGGGGGGGATCGTTCAGCCTGCATCCCGTGCGGCTTTCCTTTTTCTCTCCTGCCGATCGCCCCCCGCCAGCCGCTCACATCATCATTCCTATCGATCGCTGCGGCCTCGCTGCGGTCTGTACGGATTCCCGCCTTTCCTCCTCGCCCCCCTTCCGGTCGCGTCGGCTCCTGTCAGGGTGCCGGCCAGCAGCCGTCCCGAGGTGCTCCATGCCCACAGATCCCTCCTTCCCTCCCGACGACGACCTCGGCGACGACCTAGACGACGAGCCGATGTCGATCGCCGAGGAGATCGCGGCAGAGGTCAAGCTCGAGGGGGAGGATGCGACCGACCGCTACGAGTCGCTGAAAAAAACAGACACGCACATCACCGCCCTGCAGAAGATGTCGATGCAGGAGCTGATCGAACTGGCACGCCAGGAACAGATCGGCGACATCACCGGGGCCAAGAAGCACGACCTCGTCTTCCGGATCCTCAAAGAGCGCGTGAAGCTCAACGGCCTGATGTTCGGCGAGGGGACGCTCGAAATCCTTCCCGACGGCTTCGGCTTCCTCCGCAGCCCTGACTACCACTACCTCTCCTGCCCGGACGATATCTACGTCAGCCCCAGCCAGATCCGGCGCTTCGGCCTTCGCAACGGCGCGAGCGTCGCCGGCCAGATCCGTCCCCCGAAGGAGAGCGAACGCTACTTCGCACTGTTGCGGGTGGAAGCGATCAACGGGGAGGATCCAGCCAAGCTCTCGACGCGGGTCTACTTCGATGATCTCACCCCCCTCCATCCCGACCGGCGAATCGCCATGGAGACGACCCCGGAGGAGATCGCGATGCGCGTCGTCGATCTCGTCGTGCCGATCGGCTTCGGGCAGCGTGGTCTGATCGTCAGCCCGCCGCGAGCCGGCAAGACGATCCTCCTCCAGAAGATGGCCAAGTCGGTGTTGGCGAACTACCCAGAGGCCTATGTCTTCATGCTCCTCATCGACGAGCGGCCTGAGGAGGTCACCGATATGGAACGGCAAGTGAAGGGGCCGTCGTGCGAGGTGATCAGCTCGACGTTCGACGAGAACGCCGCGCGGCACATCCAAGTGGCCGAGATGGTGATCGAGAAGGCGAAGCGGCTCGTGGAATACGGCCGTGACGTCGTCATCTTCCTCGACTCGATCACGCGGCTGGCACGGGCCTGGAACGCCGAGGTGCCCAACTCCGGCAAGATCCTCTCCGGCGGTATCGATTCCGGCGCGCTCCAGCGCCCGAAGCGTTTCTTCGGCAGCGCCCGCAAGGTCGAGGAGGGGGGATCGCTGACGATCATCGCCACGGCGCTGGTCGACACCGGCAGCAAGATGGACGAGGTGATCTTCGAGGAGTTCAAGGGGACGGGGAATCTCGAGATCGTGCTCGACCGTCGGCTCGTCGACAAACGGGTCTACCCGGCCATCGACATCAACCGCTCCGGCACGCGGCGGGAGGAGATGCTCATGGATGCCGAGACCTTCCGGCGCACCTGCGTGCTCCGTCGCGTCCTCGGCGACATGAATCCCACCGACGCCATGGAGCTCCTCCTCAACAGACTCTCGAAGACGAAGACCAACGCCGAATTTCTCCAAGGACTCAAGTCGTGAAGCAACAGGAGCGGCAGGCCGCACCAGCCGTGTTCGATCACGGTCGGCTGTTCGAGGGTGATTCGTCCCGCCTCCCTTCGGGGGTCCGCGTGGCGGTCGTCGTCTCGCGATACAACGCGGCCGTCACCGAGCGAATGCTCGCCGGCGCGGCACGGACACTCGCGGCGGCCGGTCTCGATCGCTATCGCCTCGACGTCGCCAGGGTTCCGGGGGCCTTCGAGCTTCCCGTCGTCGCCGATCGGCTCGCCGCCACGGGGGAGTATGCGGCGGTGATCTGCTTGGGCGCGATCATCCGCGGCGAGACAACGCACGATCAGCACATCGCCGCGGCCGTTGCCCAGGGAATCGAGGAGATCGGAAGAGCCCGCGGCACGCCCGTCCTGTTCGGCGTCCTCACCTGCCAGTCGATCGAACAGGCCGTGGCCCGGGCCGGCGGCGACGAGCGGGTGGCGGCGCATTCCAACAAGGGGGAGGAGTGTGCCGAGGCAGCGATCGAAATGATCTCGCTCCTCCACCAGATCGCCACCGCAACCGGAGGGAAGACCCGATGACCACGCAGCGCCGCAGCCGGGCCCGCGAGATTGCCCTCCAGGCCCTCTACCAGCTCGACCTCAATCCCGACGTCGCCCCCGACGACCTCCAGCGCTTCGTCAGCGGCAGGCTCCATGGCGGCCCGCTCGTTCCTTTCGCGCTCGGGCTGGTGCGTGGCGTGCAGAAGCGCCGTGACGAACTCGATGCCCACATCGACGCCCGCGCCGAACACTGGCGCGTGGCCCGGATGGCCGCCACCGACCGGGGCATCCTCAGACTTGCGGCTCACGAGATTCTCCACACCGACACCCCCCCGGCGGCAGCCGCCGACGAGGCGATCGAACTGGCCAAGCGCTACGGCGGGGAAGGCTCGGGGAACTTCGTGGCGGGGATCCTCGGCAGGATCATCGCCGACCGGGCCGGCGCCTAGCCTCCGACCGGCGGTCGATCCGCCCCACCACCGACGACCAGGGAGACGATCGATGGGCATCTTCAACTTCGGCCGCAAGGACCCGAAGGAACATCCGAGCAAGGACCAACCGAGCAAGGACCAACCGCCGAAGGACACCCCGGCGGCATCGGCACCGGCCGCCGCCGCGGACGGCGCCGAGAAGCCGCGCGGGCTCCTCGACCGCCTCAAGGCCGGGCTGGCAAAGACGGCCCAGGTGCTGCGGACCGACGTCCGCGACCTCTTCAAGCGGGAGGGGAGGCTCGTCGACGAGGACTTCCTCGAGGAGCTGCGCGGGATCCTCGTCCGCACAGACATGGGTCCGGCCGCCGCCGAGGCGATCGTCGACGACGTCCGCGAACGTCTCCGGGCCCGCGTCGTCGATCCCGAGGTCGTCCTCGACTCGATCCGCACCCAACTCCTCGCCCGCCTGCGAAATACCGAGGCTGGGCTCACCACGGCTGTATCTGGGCCGACCGTGATCCTCGTCACCGGCGTCAACGGCTCGGGAAAGACGACGTCGATTGCAAAGCTCGCGCGGATGTTCACCCGCGACGGGAAGCGCGTCGTCCTCGGCGCCGGCGACACCTTCCGGGCGGCAGCCGTCGAGCAACTCACGATGTGGGCCGACCGGCTCGGCGCCGAGATCGTCCGTGGCCCGCAGGGGAGCGATCCGGCGAGCGTCGCCCACAAGGCGGTGGCGCGGGCAGTCGAGGCCGGTGCCGACGTCTGCATCGTCGACACCGCCGGCCGCCTCCAGACGCAATCAAACCTCATGCAGGAGCTTTCCAAGATCCGCCGCGTGGTCGCCAAGCTCGTCCCGGACGCGCCCCACGAGGTGCTCCTCGTCATCGATGCCACCGCCGGCCAAAATGCCCTCTCGCAGGCCAAGGGCTTCAAGGAGGCCGCCGGCTGCACCGGGATCGTCCTCTCCAAGCTCGACGGCTCGGCACGCGGCGGCGTGATCGTGCCGGTCACGGAGCAATTCGGCCTACCGGTGAAGTTCGTCGGGCTCGGCGAGGGGGCCGACGACCTCGAGCCCTTCTCCCCCGAACGCTTCGTCGCAGCCCTCCTCGAAGGGGCGTTTGGCGCCGAGGCTTGAGGCCTCGGGGCTGCCAGGGCCGGTGAGCCGCCCCCGAGAAGCCCTTCGGCGCCTCCCCGGCGCCCGCAAAGTCTGCCACGGTTGCCCGCAAAGCCTGCCGCCTGTGCCCTCAGGGGCAATACCACCGGCACAGCTTCCCGCGCTGGGTGCCGATCAGGCAAACCTTGACGGAGGGCACGGTCCACCCGGTTTTCCGGGTAAAGGCCGGACGATACCACTGTGTCGGAATTGCCGAATCTGCGGCCGGTACTTGGCGGGCCGGTCGCAGCGGTGGTTCCGGATGGACTGGCGGTCCGCCGTATGGACGCGTCCGGCCGCACGTATCCCACTCGGAGTGAATACTCACATGAAGTTCAACTGGACAAAGCTGCCCCTCCTCGGAGCGGGCCTGACCGCGGCCGCCACACTGCTTGCTTCCACCGCCGTCGGCCAGACGACCAGCGGCCTTCCCCCCGTCGCGGCCAACGTGCCGCAGGAAGACGCCTACCAGCTCCGCGGCCTGCCGCCGCAGGAGTCGGCACAGGAGGTCGAGGAGGGCCCGACCCGCTACCTCGAGACGGAGTTTCTCAAGGAGCGCGGCATCGCCACCTACGGCTGGATCGACGCCGGCATCGGCGGCAACAACTGGGGCTCGCCGTTCAACGGCCCGATCACGTTCAACGACCGCAACTGGATGGGCCAGGTCAATCAGCTCTATCTCGTCAACGAGAAGGTCCTCGATCTCGAGGACGGCGGGGCCGACTGGGGCGGTCGCGTCGATCTCCTCTACGGTGGCGACTCGATCTTCACCACCGCCCGCGGCCTCGACGCGAACCTGCTCAATCAGTCTCCGGCCGGATTCGGCAGCTGGAACTCGAGCAAGTACTACGGCCTGGCGATGCCGCAGTTGTATGGCGAGGTCGGCTACGGCGACCATGCGGTGAAGTTCGGACACTTCTACACGATCATCGGCTACGAGGTCGTGCCGGCGATCGGTAACTTCTTCTACACGCACGCCTATACGATGCAGTATGGCGAGCCGTTTACTCACACCGGCATCCTCGACACCTGGAAGGCCACCGACAACACCACGGTGTTCGCCGGGATCACCAACGGTTGGGACAACTACAGCGACCCGATCAACATCCTCGGGATCGCCAACCCTGGCTATCCGGGGGCCAACAGCAACGCCGCGTTCCTCGGCGGTGCGTCGATCAAGAGCGACGACGAGACGCAGACGTTGACGATGACGACGTCGAGCGGCAACGAGATCGGTGGCTTCACCACCCCGCTGGCGACGATCGGCAACCGGTCGGTCCTCAGCACGGTGTACGTCAACGAGCTCAACGACAAGGTGACGTACGTCTTCCAGAACGACAACGGCTGGCAGTTCAACGCCATCGGTGTCAAGGAAACCCTCGGCCAGCAGCCCGGCACGGCAACCTGGTACGGCATCAACCAGTACATGTTCTACAACTTCAGCGACACGCTCGTCGGCGGCGTGCGATTGGAGTGGTTCCGCGACAACAACGGCTACCGCGTCCTCAGCCCGATCCGCAATGCGATGTTCGGCGGACCGTTCGCAACCGGCTACCAGGGCAACTTCTGGGAGATGACGTGGGGCCTGAACTGGAAGCCCAACCGCAACTTCATCGTGCGGCCTGAGCTGCGGTACGACTGGTATGCCCCGGACCATGGCAAGGGCCCGCTCCCCTACGGCAAGAACTTCAACGAGTACGGCCAGCTGTACGGTGGCTGCGACGCGATCTGGCAGTT
>Ga0164294_10003936_pt1 | contig 13098 bp, 13 predicted proteins | sample GEODES005metaG_FD_111479 | JGI IMG/M metagenome (GOLD analysis project Ga0164294, IMG submission 111479) | Oligotrophic lake water microbial communities from Sparkling Lake, Wisconsin, USA - GEODES005 metaG | ecosystem: Environmental > Aquatic > Freshwater > Lake | place: USA: Sparkling Lake... | reverse complement strand
TTTTAGTAGAGTGGGTCCGTCCACTTGGACTGCACTCAAGAAAGATGCATTGTTGGAGACGTTGAGTGTTGACTTTAACAGAGTCGGTCCGTCTACCTGAACAGTGCTCAAGAAAGAGGCATTATTGGTTACATTGAGCGAAGACTTTAGGATAGTGGGTCCGTCTACCTGAATCGCACTCAAGAAAGAGGCATTATTGGATACATTGAGCGAAGACTTTAACAGAGTCGGTCCATTTACCTGAACGGCACTTAAGAAAGAAGCATTCATCGAGACGTTCAGGGTTGACTTCAGCAGTGTGGGTCCGTCCACCTGGATAGCACTCAGGAAAGACGCATTGTTGGAGACGTTGAGCGAAGACTTTAGGATAGTGGCCCCGTCCACTTGAATCGCACTCAAGAAAGAAGCATTGTTGGAGACGTTGAGCGACGACTTTAGGATAGTGGGTCCATCCACTTGAACAGCACTTAAGAAAGAAGCATTGTTTGACACGTTCAGGGTTGACTTTAGGACCGTGGGTCCGTCCACCTGGATAGCACTCAGGAAAGAAGCATTGTTGGAGACGTTGAGGGATGATTTCAACAGCGTGGGTCCGTCCACCTGGACAGCGCTTAAGAAAGAAGCATTGTTGGAGACATTGAGCGAAGACTTTAGGATAGTGGGTCCGTCCACTTGAATAGCACTCAAGAAAGAAGCATTGTTGGAGACGTTGAGGGTTGACTTTAGTAGTGTGACCCCGTCCACCTGAATATCACTCAAAAAGGAGGCATTCATCGAGACGTTGAGCGACGACTTTAACAGTGTCGGTCCGTCCACTTGAACAGCACTCAAGAAAGAAGTATTATTGGAGACGTTCAGGGTTGACTTTAGTAGCGTGGGACCGTCCACCTGAACAGCACTCAAGAAAGAAGCATTGTTGGAGACGTTAAGCGACGACTTTAGGACCGTGGCTCCATCGACCTGGACAGCACTTAAGAAAGAAGCGTTATTGGAGACGTTCAGGGATGACTTTAGGACCGTGGGTCCGTCCACCTGGATAGCACTCAAGAAAGAAGCATTGTTGGATACGTTGAGCGACGATTTTAGGACCGTGGCTCCGTCCACTTGAATCGCACTCAAGAAAGAAGCATTGTTGGATACATTGAGGGTTGACTTTAGCAGAGTCGGTCCATTTACCTGAACCGCACTCAAGAAAGAAGCATTGTTGGAAACGTTGAGGGATGATTTTAGGACCGTGGCTCCGTCCACTTGAATAGCACTCAAGAAAGAGGCATTCATCGCCACAATGAGGGAAGAGTTTAGGACCGTGGGTCCATCTATCTGGACAGCACTCAGGAAAGAGGCGTTATTGGAGACGTTCAGAGTTGAATTTAGGACCGTGGGTCCGTCCACCTGGACCGTATCCAGGAAAGAAGCATTCATGGATACGTTGAGGGTTGACTTTAGTAGTGTGGGTCCGTCTATTTGAACATCACTCAAGAAAGAAGCATTGTTGGAAACGTTGAGGGATGATTTTAACAGAGTGGGTCCGTTTACCTGAACCGCACTTAAGAAAGAGGCATTGTTGGAAACGTTGAGGGTTGACTTTAGTAGTGTGGGTCCATCCACCTGGACTGCACTCAGGAAAGAAGCATTGTTGGAGACATTGAGAGATGACTTTAGGACAGTGGGTCCGTTTACCTGAAGAGCACTTAAGAAAGATGCATTCATCGAGACGTTGAGGGTTGACTTTAGGAACGTGGCTCCATCAACCTGGACAGCGCTTAAGAAAGAAGCATTGTTCGTCACTTTGAGGGTTGAATTTAAGGTAGTGGGTCCGTCTATTTGAACCGCACTCAAGAAAGAAGCATTGTTGGATACATTGAGGGTTGATTTTAGGACAGTGGCTCCATCGACCTGGACTGCACTTAAGAAAGAAGCATTGCTGGCGACGTTAAGGGTTGAATTTAAGGAAGTGGGTCCGTCCACCTGAATTGCATCCAGGAAAGAGGCATTCATGGAGACGTTCAGGGATGACTTTAACAATGTGGGACCGTTAATCTGGACTGTATTTAAGAAAGAGGCATTGTTGGTCACGTTGAGCGAAGACCTTAGTATCGTGGGTCCGTCTACTTGGATAGCACTCAAGAAAGAAGCATTCATGGAAACATTAAGGGTTGACTTTAGGGCCGTAGCCCCCTCTACCTGGACCGCATCCAGGAAAGATGCACTCTTGGAGACGTTGAGGGTTGACTTTAGGACAGTGGGTCCGTTAATCTGGACAGCATCCAAGAAAGAAGCATTGTTGGAGACGTTGAGAGAGGACTTTAGGACAGTGGGTCCATCCACTTGGACTGCACTCAAGAAAGAAGCATTGTTGGATACGTTAAGGGATGACTTTAACAGAGTGGGTCCGTTAATCTGGACTGCACTCAAGAAGGAAGCATTGTTGGTGACGTTGAGCGAAGACCTTAGGACCGTCGCTCCGTCCACCTGGACCCCATCCAGGAAAGAAGCGTTCTTGGAGACGTTCAAGGTGGACCTTAGGATAGTGGGTCCTTCAACCTGGACCGTATCCAGGAAATTCGCACTCATGGAAACGTTCAAGGTCGACTTTAGGAAGGTAGGTCCGTTAATCTGAACCGAATCCAGGAAAGAAGCGTTCTTGGAGACGTTCAAGGTAGACCTTAATAATGTGTGACCATCGACCTGGATATTTTCCAGAAACGTCGCACTATTGGAGACGTTCAAGGTAGACCTTAGGATAGTGGGTGCATTCATCTGAACGATACCTAGAAACGACGTGTTTCCTTTGACCAAGAGTCTGGACTCTAAGGATACTTGGTCTGAGACATTCAGGGTTCCTTGTAATACAGTTTGTCCGTTCGTTTGTAGGTTCGACAAGAAAGATGTATTTCCTGTTACAATGAGATTGCTTTGTAAGTCAGTTATACCCAGAACCGATACCTTTCCTGTGACATAGGCATTTCCGCTAATGTCTATCGCACGTTTGAACGTATTAAATTGAGATAATGCCTCTCTGGTCTCTACCTCTGTTGGCGTAAACCCAACCGACAGACTATTTGTAAATATGTTTCGCTCTGTCATTATTTATAATCAATATAATTTATTTCATGATTATATGATAGGGTTATGTATCGCAGTATTACTTCTCCTATTCCTTTCCTTTCAGAGAGAAGGGTTTAGTTGTTCGGTCGAAAAATGTATTCCGGGACAATCGTATATCAAAAAGGACAATCTTTTTTGTTGTTTCAATCCTACGGGTGAAAAAGAGAATCTTATCTCAAAGCAGGCTTCATATAGTGAGTGTAGAGTAGACCCTGGACCCAATCGGATGACCTTATTTGACGCATTTGGAGCTCCCACCGTTTATGATACACCGGTATCGTATAATTGTAATCCTTATAATATTTTGGTTACGAAAAAATAACAAAGGTCTATAATGACATATAAACGATGGAAGGCGCCGATCTATCGAAAGAGTTATCGGAAAAAATATGGACCCTCTTGTTTTTTAGAACCCGATACCTTGCGTTATCCAGTATGCACAAACGGTCGACTGGATTGTAAAGCCCTACGGGCTGCACGATATTATGCGAGGTTGTCGAAGAACAAGAAGGTCTTGGCAAAGATACGTAAATCCCAGAAGCATTGTCGGAACATAAGATATTAAAGGCAACTTAGGTTATTCCTATAATGAAGGTTCTCAAGCTCTGTGTAGCTCTACCTCACCTGAAGGAATTGTATGACGGACTGATTGACAAGCACAACCGAGAAGTAGAACACAATCTTTATGCAAATGCCGGCTTTGACCTGGTCTTCCCGGAGACCTTGTGTCTCATCAGTGGGACGCATAAAGTAGACCTCCAAGTTCGGTGCGCTATGTATGAGGAGGGCAAAGGACCAAGTGCCTTTTACCTGTATCCTCGGTCGAGTATATACAAGACTCCTCTGCGTCTGTCGAATAGTGTCGGCATCATTGACAGCGGGTATCGCGGCAATCTTGGAGCCGTATTCGATGTATCTGGTCCCTATGAGTGTGTAGAAGGTCAGCGATTTGTTCAGATTTGTTCACCCTCTCTTGAGCCGTTTAAAATCATTCGCGTAGACCATTTGGATGAAACGGCTCGTGGGACGGAAGGATTTGGGTCAACCGGACTTTTCTGATTCTGATTCTATTCTGGAATCTAAAATATCAGAATAGATTACATGAAATGTATGGCAGGTGAATACTCGAATGCTCTTGGTATTCCAGGACAAGGGTTTCATACACATTACGGAGGGATTGCGTTATTGGATGTGCTGGGCACGATTGTGGTTGCCGAGTTATTGTCGTATTCTTTTGGATGGAACATTTACCTGGTTCTGGTGACCCTCTTTCTGGCAGGTATCGTATTGCATCGCTATTTCTGTGTTCGGACCGAGGTCGACAAGATGCTGTTCCCTTGAGTTAAAATACTTATGTCTTATCTGGCTTCCATTCTGGTTTCATTAAATAACTTCCAGGTTGAATCTCCATAAACACATAATTTTTGGTTCCTTTAAATGTCTCATTTAAAACCTTTAGGATTTCATCTAAAATCGGTCCTAGTTTGGTCGGGTCGATTACGGGAACACTTGGTTTATAGACTAGATTTAATGCAGGCGCGAGTAAACCTACCATGAATACCTGAACCTTCCCTATATTTGTCAAAGTGGCCATGACCTTATTCGGGTCGGTCGCAAAATCCATACCCGTCATGGTCATCATGGCTTTCGTATAAAGACCTTCTTTGATATTGGGTAAAAGAGTGGTTTTTAAAAACGTAAAGCTATTCTCTATGATGGTCATGAAAGGAAGAATCACTTTATCAAACATATCTTTTTTATTCAAAATGGACAGTTGTGTAAACGAATGAATAAAAGGAGTAATCCCTCGTAAGTGGGCGAGGGCACATAAAAGCATGACGGATAAAAGAAGACTTGCCATGAACCTTTTTTCTTTTGAGATACCTTGGTTCTTATTTTTTGCAGTCATATTCATATTACGTTTGTTCGCATTACGCGTCTTATTGACTGTGTTTGTCCCTCCTATAAACTTGAACGTGTTTTGTGATTCTAATTGTAACTGTTTAAATGAACCATTTTCTTTACTCAATTCGCCGAGTAGTTGAGTTAAGGATGCTTTAATTCGACCAAAGTCATTCAATGCATTTACCCCATTTACCTCATTTCCATTTACATAGTTCACGAGTTGGTCCATCAGGCTCATTCTATACAGTATATCTATAAAATTGAATCGACGAATATAGGATAGAAAGGATGTAACATGGCGCGTATCTTCTCTATCGAAGGCAACATTGGCACAGGCAAATCAACCTTCCTTGAAATGCTGAAAACACATTTCAAGGACCGCGAAGACGTGTGCTTTCTTCAAGAACCCGTGGACATCTGGCTCAACTGCAAGGACGCAGAGGGTTCAGTGCTGGACCACTATTATAAAGACCAACGCGCGTATGGGTTCAAGTTTCAAATGCTTGCCTACATTTCGCGTCTCTCCATCCTTCGAAAGGCACTGGAAAACCCTAATACCAAGTTCATCATTTGCGAAAGATGTTTATTTACCGATAAACATGTGTTCTGCAAGATGCTTTACGACGATGGCATCATCGATGAGATTGGATATAAAATTTATCAAATGTGGTTTGACGAGTTCAATCAATATGCTCACTGTACACCCGTTTATTTACGGTGTGACCCCACGGTCTCCTATCGGAGAACACTGAACCGCGCACGCGAGGGCGAAACCATTCCTTTAGCTTACCTTGAAAAATGTCATCATTATCACGAGGAGTGGCTGAAAGACGCCATCACGGTGGACGCCAATATAGAAAAGGTAAAAACCACCCAATGGATTGCCTTGTTTGAACAGCTTATCCGTGTATCGGACGTATAATAGGATGAATTATGATGGAATCTCTTTTTTTTATTAGCACGATATAGAAATGGAAAAAATAAAAATACAAACCCTGGTGAAATACAGTGATGCCATACGTATCCTTATGCCTTTGGTCGAGAGCCCAAAAAATCATACCTCTTTTGAGAAAACTGCATCGGGCATCACGTTATTGCCCCCACTCAAAGACCCTTTATGGAAGATAGACCAGGATGCGTTGACCCAGACCATGAAATATATCTTCTCCTTGTCTCATCAATGTTTTGTCTTGTCTGTGGTAGACGGCAAGCCTTCCATGTTTAAAATTATACCAGACCTTCACGAGAGTTATCAAAAACGGTTTGACCAGGCGGTGAAAGGATTGTCTTCCAATCCACATATTACGGACAAACAACGTGCCAAGATTGAGAAGATGGTCCCGAAACGTATCATGCAGTGTGTCGTCAAGGACAGGCTGAATGTATCTATAGACGACAATGAATACCTTACTCTGTTTCGAACGTTATCGTTGCCCGATGGAATGTTTATTCTTAACCTGACCGATGCGGTGATTGTAAGGAAAGACAAAAAGCACCCCTTTCCAATGGTCATGGGAGATGTTCCCGCGCCCAAGTATACATCACTGTTACCTATCTTGTCCATGTCTGGGCAGAAAGGATATATGGATATTCCCATTCCCAATTACGATGAAATGGAACATGTCTATACCAAACCCTTGCCCTACGATACCTGGACGACGGAATGGAATAAGAAAACAGATATACGCGCAGTGTTTCGAGGTGGACCGACTGGATGCGGCTATACGGACGAAACCAATATGCGGATTAAACTCGCCTTGTTGGCAAAAGAAGACCTCTTCAAGGACCGGTTGGATATTGGTCTTACGCTAAACAAGGATTCTAAAAACCCTACCATTGATACAGGTTCAGTTCGGTTTGACCCGGTTCATGGACTGGGTATGTTAAATACGGGTATCCAACCTGGAACCTTTTTATCTATGGCAGACCAAAGTAATTATCGTTACATCCTTCATGTGGATGGTAACGTAAACGCATATCGTCTGTTGAATAGCATGACCACGGGTTCTCTCATCTTGCGTGTGACCAGCGACTATACGTCATGGGCGGAGAGATATTTACAGGCGGGTGTTCACTATCTTGCAGTTGAGCGAGACTTGTCGAACCTGGATACGTTATTGACGTATTGCGAAAAGAATCAGGACAAATGCAAGGAAATCGCGGAGAATGCCCGAGTCCTTGCTCGAAAGATATTGACCCGCGAATTCTTAGAGAATTATTTCCTGATGATGTTTAATCAATTTCGTTTGACCCGTGAAGAATACGAAACGATGCATCCCAAAGTGGAGCCTTTGTCTCTTCCTGGGGAGGACAGTCGTGTCTCGTCCGTTCGGATGGCCTTGATTGTCCCTCATCGCAATCACTTGGAACAACTCGAAAAACTAAAGACGTTACAGTCTTATGGTTTAGGTAAGCATTTGATGGATATTTATGTAGTCGACCAAAACAATGCAGAGTCCTTAAAACGTGCGTTGTTGTGGAACGTGGGATATCTTTTGGCGAAAGAAAAACGTTACGACCGTTATGTATTTCATGCGTCTGACGCCTATCCAGACGAGGCGATGTTTGCGAACTATTTTAAACATAGCGACAAGGCGATTCTTTATGGGCCAGGTGTGATAGGTCTTACGGGTGAACAATTTGAAAAAATCAATGGATTTCCGAATACCTTTATGGCTGGAGAAGAGGATGCTTTGATAAACCGACTGTCGAGACAAAAAATTCCCTTGTATAAGCCAAGTGAAGGGACCTTACTCAAGGGTGAAGTCAAAGAATTGAAACAATGGGACGAACTCGCGGAAGACATGAAGCGTTCTCAAATGAATGGAATGGAACAACTCGGAGGACTCTCCATCTATGTTCGACCCTACGAGATGGATGAGTTTGTCACTACCTATCAGGCTGAAAAAAAGGACCCCGAAAAAGAGACGAGGATTCTATTGAAAGACTATAAAAATGAACGTTCCTTAGAAGATGCTTTTGCGGTATATCCTTACAAGGTGACGTATGTCATGGATAGAAATCAACTTGCTCCCTTGCGTAAGGTGAAAGAACCAAATCCTGAACCCGTGGAGTCCTTGGAGCCGGTCATGAGAGAATCGGTAAAGGACAGTCATTTGTATGTTTCCAATCTGGTCGTGGAAACGGTCTCGGTCAAGTTTGAACATTGTGGGCGAGATATGGAAAAGTATTTTTTATTGTATGCCCGAGACAACCTGGAAGGCCGTTGTATCAAAGAAGGATACGTCCGTCCGGAAACCACCAAGGTGGTCACGTATAGCTCGGGGGGTATTCACGGCACCCTCATTGAATACAGGGTCCTGTTTTTGGTCCAAGTATGTCATCCCTATGAAGGGATGCGACTGACTTGCACCGTGGAAAGTATCTCAAAGATTGGTATACGCGCGGTAGTTCGAAAAGGAGCAAATCCTATTGTGGTTTATCTCACGCGTGAATTGAATCCGTCGATATACATGGAAGATTATGAGCTAGAACAGGTCATTGAGGTGACTGTATTGGGTCATCGGTTTGAGTTGCGCGACCCCTTTATCAGTGCTTTAGGGTTCCTCCAGAAGTAGACGATGCACCAGGGCGGGTAGACAACAAGTGTTCAACCATTCCTTTCGTTTGTTCCTATTTTCTTCCACGGACCTTTGATCCACGTCTTGATAGACTTGTGCATAATCAACCTCACGAAGATGAGACAATTCGGTATAGTCTTTTCCACGAATACGATGGTCCAGTTCCATCGCGACAAGATGGATAGAAGGGCTTAATCCACGGTAATATTGGGTCCAATTCAAATCAGTATGATTGTTTAAATATTCGGCATACAATGTATCACGCACCGTCCATTCTTTGTTTCGCAACAGTCGATGATAAGGGTCCATCAAGAAAAAGGCGAGTTCCATTCTTTCCCCTTATCAATATCATTCTATATCCTTTATCCAGGTTCGGACAAATGCATGGTCCGGGTCATGTTTTTTCTCTTGTAAAATAGGGTTCATGATGCGTTGTGCATAAGGAGCCCGGTCTGCTCCTGTCCCTGCAACCCATTGCCAATTTCCATTGTTAATGGCCGGGTCATAATCAATCAGATGTGTTGCGAAATATTGTTCTCCTTTACGCCAGTCTATCTTGAGGGTTCGTGTCAAATAATTGGCTGTTACGAGTCTCCCTCGATTGGTCATAAATCCGGTTTGGTTTAGTTGTCGCATCGACGCATCTACCAGAGGAAACCCTGTTGTTCCTTGTGTCCAGTTCTTCCATCCTACGGGGTCATCTACCCATTGAATCGGGTCAGCCTTAAAGGAACTTCGCTCTTTCAAGACTCTTGGGAAATAAAAAGTTAAATAATAAAAGAACTCTCTCCATATCAACTGTGCGCGAAATCCTTCGTCGTCATTGGACCCGTAAGCTTCTCGGATGCTCACACAACCATATTTTAAATAGGGCGATAACTGCATGGGTGTTTGCATGTCTCGAGTGAACTCGCGCTTCAAGTGAAGCAACCCTTTTTTTCTTCCTCCCTCGAGTTGGTCATGTTGGGGTATCTTGGGTTCATACGTGCTTGGATACGAGACAAACTTCGCAGTTACTGTATGCGGTTCATCGGGTGTATTCTGTAATACACGGTTTTTAAACGCCGTATACACCACATAAGGTTGTGCGTTCTTTTTTACAAAGGTTCCCATGTTGGCTAGCAACACGTCTTCTTCTCTAATACATTCAATGCCGTGACCGAGACAATAGTCCATGACCTTCTTGTCTCGTTCTATGGAATAGGGGGTATAGTCTTGATTGAATGCCAGGGTCTTCAGGTCGAGTTTCTTGAGGATGTCCAAGGGCTCGCCATAAAAGAAGGAAAGGTCGCCGCCTCGTTTCCGTAACAGGTCCCGTAATTCCATCAAGGACTCACACATGAATTGAAAACTTCTCTCGGAATAAAAAGGGTTGTGTTTCAGTTGTGTGGGTGTGAAAATAAAGATACACGTAATGGGTTCCTTTTTATTCGCGAGTGCGTTCAGACCTTTGTTGTCCAACAACCGAAAGTCTCGCCTAAACCAGAATACATTCATTCTAAAAATTGAAGAGAAACTATTTATATGTTTTCGGTAACATGAATTTCATCGAATACTTCACCACAGTCCATGCGTTTGCCCTCTTTATCGAGTTCTTCTTATATGTCAACCAAAACAATCCGGTTAGGCATGTGTTTGTGGCCATGTATGTCTACCTGTTTTACCTGTTCCTAATCGAGAAGTTCGCCATGGACCAGCTAGAAATGGATAACCTATTTATGAACAATCAGTGCCTTGTATCGTGTATGGAACCTAAAAATCACACTCATGGATAGCTCGTGTAGGTATTTACCTAACCGAGCAAAATCCTCATATTCCAGCATATATATTCCTTATTTTTTAACCTGTTACGTTTATGTATGAATCTTTCAGCGAATAGAGAAATGGAGAGAATGTTCCATGAAGAATGTATCACACGACAGGCGTTAAGACGTCGTCAGGAAAGAGAGGTTCGGAGGAAAGAGGTTCTGAATCGTTCCATTGAAGACCATCGTCGTTCCAAAGAAGAGGCGCGTGTTCGAAAAGAGAAACAACAATATGTGATTTATGAACTGTATAAACAAGGAGACTATCATAAACATCTCCTTTATTATAGAGAGCCTTATACACTTGACCTTGAATTATTCCAGCGCATTGAAGAAGAGGAACGAAGGGAAATAGAGAATCGTAGACGAGCCAAAGAGAATGCCCGCTGGGCCATCGAAGACCAGAGGACGAGTGAAGAAGACCGAGACAACCTGTTACATCGAAGAAGATTTGCGTTTCAAGAATTGGGGTTTCATTTGCGTGTCCTTGAAATCTTACAGATGACGCATCAAGACCCGCGTATCCATCACGTCATTCTATCTTATCACAAAGAAGCAGTGCTATGTGAAATGAAATGTGTCCATTTTTATCGTGCACAACTTGATTTGAGTTAATTTTATTTATATTTAAATCTCTTAGGTTTGTATATGTTTGCATCTTTGGTATGTAGAATCTTATGTCGTCGAACGGTGTATAGGCTACATCGAGTATATAAAGTTCACCCTTCTAAGCGTTAACCTCTTTTCAAAACCTTTTCTCTCTCTCTATTCATATGACAGAAGATGAACTTCGCGCTTTGTCGGTCGAGGCCATTTACCAGGAGTGCATCGAGTTGTTTCATAGTCTCGATTATTCGTATGTTCATTCCTTTGAGGATTATACGACGAGACAAACCCTTCATAAAAAATCCTATGCGTCCTTGTATCTTTATGTAAGTGAACTATGGCGTAGAAAAATGTTCCCATGTAAGAGCTTTATGGAGAGGTTTGTCTTGTATGAGCAACTGTTTCTATGCGCTGCGTGTGGCGAACGAATACAAAAGGAATATCTACCGTTGAAGCCGTCACGATTATGCAAGACCTGTATTGAAGGTTGTGTTAAAACCTTTAATTCCTCTGGCTTTGTCCTTCAATACAAAGACCAACAATATTATTCCAGCACCCCTGAACTGATTAAACAACAACAGGTTAGTTATTACAATGACTTGACAAGAGAAATCAAACATCTATCCATCTATCTGCTTCAAGAGGACAACTTTTTGAAACAGACATCTCGAATGAGGCAATCTTTATTGAATTCCCCAGACCTGACAAAAGAGTTGAATGAACTTCTGGAAAGTATGTTAGAAACCGAAACAATGTCTACCTTAAAAGAACATTTGTCTCCGACCCAGTATCGATGGATAAAAATGGACATGTCGGAACTGTCCCCTTCGGAACAGTCTGAGTTATATGAAGCGTTGAAGGGTATAGAAAAATCGAATAGTAACATTGTATCATAATTATATAAAGATTATACCTCACCCTAGTTAATGCGTCTTTTACATATAACCTTCCACAAAGGATGCGAGTTAGAAATAGAGTATGTCTTTAAAAAGCTTGGACATGATTTGGAAGTCATGTATTTTGATGACGGCATCACGAAAGGAAATGATTTGTATAAAATAGACCATGATAGGGCCCAAAACTGCTGGGATAAACATCATGCCTATTTTCATACATTTGATGGTATCATCACTTCCGATACCTGTCCAACATGTCGACCGTTTTTACAAAACAATTGGTCTAAATTGTTGATGATTTGGATATGTAACAGGTTTGATTATGAAATTAAACCAGAAACGATAGACCCTGAATTTTATCGTTTGTTACGAGATATCCCCAACCGAAAGAATGTTTTTATTTTTGGTTATTCAATGATTGAACCCATATACTCGATACAAATTAAAAACATTGATATTGGTCGTTTCATCATAAAGCCAATAGGAAAAAATCTCATATCAGATGATAAACATCAAACATACCAATGTGAAGAACTATTTTATGTTCCATCCTATCATAATGAAACAAAACTAATGAATTTATCGGAACATTTAACTACGTTGGGTATTCAAAATAAATGTGAAAGGTTTAATCATATATCTGAATTATTGGTATACAAAGGTATCATTTGTATACCTTACGCATGGTCTACGTTTGCACTATTTGAACGAATGCAACATGGAATGGTGACTTTTATACCTACCATTCGTTTTTTGATGGAGCTCTTTACGATTGGTGCTCCGAATGGATGGTTTCAGCCACCTTTCCATTCTTATACGCCTGAATATTTTCAACCTGAACTATTGACATTGTCTGAGTGGTATTGCGAGGAAAACAAAGAACTGTTTGTCTATTTTGATACATGGAACGATTTACAAGAAAAGGTCAAGACAACCGATTTTATTAAAAAAACTGAAACTATTCTACTTTTTGCAAAAGAGCACCAGGATGAAATGTTAGGAAGATGGAAACAAGTTTTAGACCTTTATTAATCAAAATTATAATGGCCTTAAACCTATATAAAGCCACCATCCCACTATAATTAAATGTTCCAAGTGAAGTGGTTCAACAAGCGAAAGGGCTACGGCTTTGTGTCGGGAGATTTGTTCGTGCATCATTCGGACATCCAAGTGTCAGGGTATAAATATTTGAAGAGG
>Ga0164294_10003935_pt1 | contig 13099 bp, 13 predicted proteins | sample GEODES005metaG_FD_111479 | JGI IMG/M metagenome (GOLD analysis project Ga0164294, IMG submission 111479) | Oligotrophic lake water microbial communities from Sparkling Lake, Wisconsin, USA - GEODES005 metaG | ecosystem: Environmental > Aquatic > Freshwater > Lake | place: USA: Sparkling Lake... | reverse complement strand
TGGTCGCAAGACCATCGAAGATGGACTGCGTCAAGCCCAAGGGCGGAATGATGACATGGGGATCGGGTTGAAGAAACCAGCCACGATGGAGGTCTAGGCGAGTCCGTCCGCCGCACGATGAAGCCTGGTTGGTAATGGTCAAAGGTTGATAGGACTCGGGGTATTCCCTAGTAGGCCCGCGTAATCTCATTTAATTCGACTTGCTTCATCCATTTCGGATTGTTAGAGCCTTGTCCCACTCTGCATGTCCCACTATCCTCTCAGTGCTGTACCAATTATTTTTGTCGGAAGCAGACTCACCTTGATCCAGCCGCAGTGGAGTCTGTCTGCATCGTTTTCTGATGCAGACTGGTCTTTTTTAACATTGTCAAAAAGGGATATGTATGAAATACAACCGACCACACGCCACGGCCAGCTGGGGCACGATGGCGAAGGACTGGGAAGCCGGAATCGATTACCCCAGGTTGATCCGAGAGAGGTTTCAGCGCGCTCAGGCGGCTGTGAAAGCTGCAGGGCTTGGTGGTGTGCTGTGCTTTAACGTCGATAACGTACGGTACATAACCGGCACGCACATAGGCGAATGGGCGCGTGACAAATTTGACCGTTACGCACTGTGCCCGGCTGATGGACAACCCTACCTTTGGGATCCGGCGCCTCCAGCCAAGCGGATTTCTTCGCCCTGGATTGCCGACCGAATTGGCTCACCGATTAGCACGCTGCAGGGGGCGCTGCCGCCATCTATGAATGTGCAGCAGGACTTTGCGCGGCAGATCAAAAAAATGCTGGTCCATTACGGCATTGACAAGCGACCGCTGGGTGTGGACCTCATGGAACTAACCATGCTGCGTGCGCTGGAGAAAGAAGGCATTGAGGTCGTTGACGGTCAGCAGGCCATGCTGGATGCCAGAGAAATTAAGACCAAGGATGAAATTGAGCTGCTGAAGGTTGCCGCAAGCATGGTTGACGCAACCTATGTGGACATCGCCAAGGCGATCCGTCCAGGTGTCCGAGAGAACGAGTTGGTCGCCATAGCGCATGATCGACTCTTTCGGCTCGGTTCGGAGCGTGTGGAATGCGTGAATTCTGTTTCCGGACCGCGCGGAAAACCCCATTCGCACACTTTTTCGGACCGAATTATCCAGCCGGGTGACATGGTGTTCTTAGACCTCATGCATTCGTTCAACGGGTACCACACGTGCTACTACCGTACGTTTATTTGTGGTCTGCCCAATAAATACCAAATCGAGGCCTACGAACAGTGCTCTAAATGGGTAAGCGACTCTATTGACGCCATTCGACCAGGGGTTACCGTCGACGAGGTGTCCTCAGTGTGGCCCATGGCCAGTGAATTTGGATACAAAGACGAGGACGAGGCATTTTTATTGCAGGTGGGCCATGGCATCGGCCTGTCGCTGTGGGAGCGGCCAATCATCACCCGACGATTTCGCGGGCAGAACACGGTGCTCAAAGAGGGCATGGTTTTCGCGGTGGAATGTTGGAAAGGTGCCGAAGATGGCTCCGGCGCTGCGCGCATTGAAGAGGAAGTGGTCGTCACCAAGGACGGTTGCGAGGTCATTACCAACTTTCCGTCGGACCGCCTGATTTCTTGCGGATTACCGGGTTGTGACGTGTGGTGACTCCAAGCAAAGCAAAAGTCGGATGGATTGGCCTTGGCAAGATGGGCTTGCCCATGGCTCAGCGGCTTATCGCTGAAGGATTCCTGCTCACCGCCTACAACCGCTCAGCTGGTCCCGTCCAAAAGTTGTGTGCCTCGGGAGCGCAATCGGCCAGTTCACCGAAAGACCTGGGCGACATGGATACCGTCTTCACCATGGTGGCGGACGATGTAGCGCTGCGAAGCGTGACTATTGGAGATCAGGGTTGCTACGATCAACTGCGACCTGGGGCTGTGCACATCGACATGAGCACAGTGTCCCCCGTGCTCTCCGGTGAGCTCGCGATTGCTGCCCGGGCTCGGGGTATTTTGTACTTGCGTGCCCCCGTCTCAGGCAGCATCGCTGCGGCAGCGAGCGGCAGTCTTATTGTTCTCGCATCGGGTGACGAAAAAGCATATGAGGCTGCCAAGCCATTACTCGAGCTATTGGGAAAAAAACATCACTACTTGGGAGACGGCGATCAGGCTCGCTTCCTGAAACTTGCCATCAACTTGATGCTGGCTGTTACCGCAGCCATGTTCGGTGAGGCCATGGCTCTTGCTAGCAAAGGACAGGTTGACTGGCGCCAAGCAGTTGCGGTGATGAACGACAGCGTCATTGCATCCCCCTTAATTGGATACAAAGCGCACATGGTTGCCGAGCGGGACTTCACGCCCATGTTCACTGTCTCACAGATGGCAAAAGATCTTGATTTGGCCTTGGCTGCTGCGCACGAAGTCCATGTTGCGGCACCAGTCCTGGCGCTAGTGCGCGAGGGATTCCTTGCCCTTAAAGCCCAAGGCAATAGTGAGTTAGATTTTTTCTCATACGTAAGTTTTGTTGAAAGTCTTGCGAACGATTCGAGTATCTTGCCGCGCTGATGGCGTTGGAACCTGACGTAGATGAATCGCATCCCGATCACCGTACTCACCGGGTTTCTGGGCAGTGGCAAGACAAGCTTGCTCAACGCCGCCCTACGCCAGTCCAACTTCTCACGCACGGCTGTCATCGTCAACGAATTTGGTGACGTAGGTCTTGACCATGAACTTATCGAATCCAGTCGGGATGCCGTTGTGCTGCTTGACCGTGGCTGCTTATGTTGCGCGGTGAAGAGTGACTTGATCACTACGCTTATTGACCTCTATGAGCGCCGTCGCACTGGATCCGTTCCCTCTTTTGAGCGTGTTGTTATTGAGACATCCGGCCTGGCCGAGCCCTCGGGAGTGGTTTCTGCCATTACCGGAGACCTTGCAGTTTCTGCCCAATTTGCTCTGTCTGGAATTGTCACTACGATCGACTCTGTTAACGGCGCATCAACCCTGGCAGAGCATGATGAAGCACAACGGCAATTGGCGCTTGCGGATCGCATCGTCGTTACAAAGACCGACATTCAACCCTTGTCGCTTGAGTTGCGACAGGCCATCGACGCTGGTAACTGCATGGCGACATGGGTATTGGCGAGTGACGCGAATGCCGCAGAGCTACTGGATTTCGACTCAGCGCCCTTTCTTACGCCCGTGACTGCATCACGGCCTGCACATAGGCTGCGTTTGCGCATACGCACCTTGACTCTTGTGCGCGACGAGCCAATTGATCCGGAAGTACTTGAGTTCTTCTTAACTGCGCTCGAACAAAGTGCAGGGCCAGCATTGCTGCGGGTTAAGGCCTTGGTATGCCTCTCAACGCAACCCGATCGCCCGGTTGTCGTTCATGGCGTGCAAAGGCTTGTGCCTAAAGTTGTGGAGCTCGATAGCTGGCCCAGCGAAGACCACAGAACACGCATTGTGGTGATTGCTATGGACGAAGCCATTGATGATCTTGCTGAATTGTTGGAAGCGGTTGAGGCCTTGATCCGCCGTACCCGGTCTGCACGCTTGAATGCAAGCGCTGTGGCTTGATGGGGAGGGTTTTGCTTTAAGGACGCTGTTGCGCTCTGTACAGCGCCGCGTCCGGCAGGTCAAAGCGCGACAAGGGCGACGCGTTATTCAAACAGTCCACCCAGCGATCCAGGCTGCGCCAGGTGCTCGGCTTGTCAGAGCGGTGTACGCACAAATGTTTTTGACCTGTACCCAAGGTGAGTATGACCGGCCAGCCCCCAGGATACCCAATGATCGAAGCCCCCTGAATCGCCAGCGCCTCTAACAACCTGCGGGCCATGGCAGTGTCAATCGTCTCGGTGGTCATGGCGAAAATCTTCTAGTTCGATTGGTTCATTACTTCGTAGCATCTTGCAGATGTTCTAGTGATTTCGCAAGATGTAGGCTAGATATAGGCTAGATGTATGGCTGCATTGGGCGCAACCCTTTCGAGGTCATGCTCCGGGAAACAGCGCAAGACAACGGGGCTTTTCAGGCGCATAGTTAACGGCCTCGCGGTCACCAACGCCGCGCTCACCACAGTAAACTGCCTGGAGTTGTTTGAAGCCTTCGGGCCTGGCCCAAAGCCCCTTTCCCTCCACCCGTATTCCGCCCCCAAGTCCAGCCCCGGCGCTGGCTCCCGCTAGCTTGTCATGCAAAAAATCATCGCGCAGATCGCGCAAGAAATCCGTGTTCGCCCTAACCAAGTCGAGGCTGCTGTGGCCTTGCTCGACGGGGGTGCCACCGTGCCCTTTATCGCCCGCTACCGCAAAGAGGTGACCGACGGGCTGGACGACATTGAGTTGCGCGAGTTGGAGGCGCGTTTGTCCTATTTGCGCGAGTTGCGCGACCGCCGTTTGGTGGTGGCCAAGGCCATTGACGAACAGGGCAAGCTCACGCCAGCGCTGCGCGCGGCCATTGAGGCCGCTGCCACCAAGCAAGAACTCGAAGACATCTACCTGCCCTTCAAGCTCAAGCGCCGCACCAAGGGCCAGTTGGCGCGAGAAGCCGGGCTCGAGCCCTTGGCCGACGCCTTGTTCACCAACCCGCATTTGGTGCCCGCAGACGAGGCGCTGGCCTATGTGGTGCCCATGCGCCCCGTGGTTGAAGGCGAGGACAAACAAACCGATTTCTCCACCGTGCCCCTGGTGTTGGACGGCGTGCGCGATTTGCTAAGTGAGCGTTGGGCCGAGGCGCCTGCCGTGGTGCGAGACCTGCGCGCCTGGCTGTGGGACCAGGGCTTGCTGCAAAGCAAGCGCATTGAGGGCAAAGACGAAAACCAGCCCGAGGTGGCCAAGTTTCGGGACTACTTTGCCTATGACGAGCCGATTGGCCGTGTGCCCTCGCACCGGGCGCTGGCGGTGTTTCGCGGGCGCGCGCTGGACATTTTGGACGCCAAGCTGGTGCTGCCCGACGCCGCGTTTGCACTCGCCGCACCCGAAGCTGCTGCGCCCAAGGCCAAGGGTCCGGTGGTGTCCCTCGCCGAGGCGCGCATTGCGCTGCGCCTGGGCTGGAGCCATCAGGGCCGCGCGGCGGACGACCTGATTCGCAAATGCGTGGCCTGGACCTGGCGCGTCAAGCTCAGCCTGTCCACCGAGCGCGACCTGTTTGCCCGCTTGCGCGAAGACGCCGAGGGCGTGGCCATCAAAGTGTTTGCCGACAATGTGCGCGACCTGCTGCTGGCTGCACCCGCCGGGCCGCGCGTGGTGATGGGCCTGGACCCGGGCATTCGCACCGGCGTCAAGGTGGCGGTGGTGGACGCCACCGGCAAGCTGGTGGACACGGCCACCGTCTTCCCCCACGAGCCGCGCAAAGACTGGGACGGATCGCTCCACACCCTGGGCGCCCTGTGCCAGCGCCACGGCGTGAACCTGATCGCCATTGGCAACGGCACTGCTAGCCGCGAGACCGACAAGCTGGCCGGTGACCTGATCAAGCTGCTAGCCAAGGGTGGCGGCGCAATCGACAAGGTGGTGGTCAGCGAGGCCGGTGCCTCGGTCTACAGCGCCAGCGAATACGCCAGCCAAGAAATGCCCGACGTGGACGTGAGCCTGCGCGGCGCCGCCAGCATCGCCCGGCGCCTGCAAGACCCGCTGGCCGAGCTGGTGAAGATTGACCCCAAGTCCATCGGCGTGGGCCAGTACCAGCACGATGTGAACCAAAGCGAGCTGGCCAAAACCCTGGCTACGGTGGTGGAAGACTGCGTGAACGCCGTGGGCGTGGACCTGAACACCGCCAGCGTGCCGCTGCTATCGCGCGTGTCGGGCCTCTCGGGCACCGTGGCCAAGGCCGTGGTGCGCTGGCGCGAGGCCAACGGCGCTTTTGCCAACCGCCAGCAGCTGCTGCAAGTGGCGGGGCTGGGCGCCAAGACTTTTGAGCAAAGCGCGGGCTTTTTGCGCATTCGCGGCGGCGACAACCCGCTGGACATGACCGGCGTGCACCCCGAAACCTACTCGGTGGTGGAAAAAATCATCGCCAAAGCGGCCACGCCGATTGCCGCGCTCATGGGCCGTGCCGACATGCTCAAAACCCTGCGCCCCGAGCTGTTTGCCAATAAAAAGTTTGGCGTGATCACCGTGCAAGACATATTGAGCGAGCTGGAAAAGCCCGGCCGCGACCCCCGCCCCGACTTCAAGGTGGCGCGCATGCAAGACGGCGTGAACGACATCAAAGACCTGATCGAGGGCATGATTTTGGAAGGCACGGTGAGCAACGTGGCCGCCTTTGGCGCCTTTGTGGACCTGGGCGTGCACCAAGACGGCCTGGTGCACGTGAGCCAGCTGGCGCACAAGTTTGTGAGCGACGCGCGCGAGGTGGTCAAAACCGGCGATATCGTCAAAGTGCAGGTGGTGGAAGTGGACGTGGCGCGCAAGCGCATTGCGCTGACCATGAAGCTGGGCGAGGCACAGCGCAACACGGGTGAGCGCGGCGCCCCGCGCGACAACCGCTTTGAAGGCGCTAGCCGTGACCAGCGCCCCCAACATCGCCCAAGCCAGCGTGCGCCCGAGCCCCAAGGCCCTAGCGCCATGGCGTCGGCGTTTTCCAAGTTGCAGGGTTTGCGCAAATAAGGGCCGGCCATGGGTATGCGCGCACTGCAAATTTATGCCGGTCCCCGTGCCCGGGCGCACCTGGCGGCACACGGATTGCTGCCCGCGCATGTGGGTGTGGTTCCGGCGGCTGCGGGCGGGCCGAAGGGGCTGATCCTGGGGCCGCTGGACCGCTTTATCTTTGGCCAATGGCTGCCGCAAAGCAGCCAGCCGGTAGCGCTGGTGGGCGCCTCCATTGGCGCCTGGCGCATGGCCACCGCCTGCCTGGACCACACGGTTACAGCGTTTGAGCGCCTGGAGCGCGATTACATCCACCAGCACTACGAGCTGCCCGAGGGCCAAAAGCGGGTGCCAGCGCAACAGGTCAGCGCGCAGTTTGGCCGCAGCTTGCAGCAGTTTTTCGGCGGGCGCATGGGCGAGGTGCTGGGCCACCCGCGTTACCAGTTGCACATCATTACCTCGCACGGGCGGCGTTTGCTGCAGCGCGAGCACCCGCTTTGGACGCCGGTGGGCTACGCCGCCGCCTTTTTCAGCAACGCGGTGCAGCGCCGTGCTTTGGGTGGGTGGCTGGAGCGGGTGGTGTTTTCAGCCCAAAGCGCTCCACTGCCCTTTGCCACCGACGACTTCGCTACCCTGCAGTGCGCCCTGAACGAGGGCAATTTCATGGCCGCCTTGCAGGCGAGTTGCTCGATTCCTTTTGTGTTGCAGGCGGTGCATGACATTGCCGGTGGCCCGCCGGGGGCGTATTGGGACGGCGGCATTACCGACTACCACCTGCATTTGCGTTACGCCGGGTTGCTTGCTGCAACGCATGGGGCAGGCGATAGTGAGGCGAAAAACAGTGCTGCGGGTGCGGGCGTCGTGCTGTACCCGCATTTTCAACAAGCCGTGGTGCCAGGTTGGCTGGACAAGTCGCTCAAATCGCGCCACCGGGCCACGTCGGCCTTGGACTCGATGGTGGTGCTGGCGCCGCGTGCAGAGTGGGTGCAAAGCCTACCCAACGCCAAGCTGCCCGACCGCACCGATTTTTTGCGCTACGGCAACGATCTGGCCAGCCGCGTCATAGCCTGGACCGCAGCCACCAGCGCCGCGCAGCAAATGGCCGATGAATTTGCCGCCTGGCTGGACGCGCCGGATATGGGGAAAGTGCTGCCGCTGTAGCCTGCGGCGCCGGGACTGCTCAGACCTGGGGTGGCAAAAAAACCGATAGCGTGCGCATGCCCGCCACGGTGAGCAGCAGCGAACCAAACAAGTGCAGCGCCGCCGTGCCCAAGGCCAGCGCATACTTTTGTTGCCCCAGCATGGCGATCACTTCGGCAGAAAAGCTGGAAAAAGTGGTGAGCGCACCTAAAAACCCGGTAATCAGCGCCAGGCGCCACACCGGGTCAAGCTGCGGCAGCGCCTGAAACAGGGCGACCGCCAATCCGACCAAGTAGCCACCAATCCAGTTGGCTGCCAGCGTGCCAAGGGGCAGGGCGGTGCCGGGAGCCACCATTGGGTTCAGCCACAACCCGAGTTGCCAGCGCGCCAGCGCGCCAAGGCAGGCACCGATGCAAATGGCGATGACGGCTGACATGCGGGCGCGTTCTTCGGGGGGTGCTGGAGTCAGGGTTTGACTTTGGCTGACGGTTCAAAGGCGGCGCCGTTGACGGTCAAACCCGCCTCAGACAACCGCTCTGCTGCGTTGGTCTTGAAACCTTTGACTCGGCGCAGAAAGTCCGCCCAGTCCTTGAACGGTGCCTGCTCGCGCGCTTGCAAAATGCGCGCGGTGCTGGCCGGGCCCAGGCCCTTGACGCTGTCGAGTTCGGCCTCGGTGGCCTGGTTGATCTCGGTTGCGCCAATGGACGCAGCAGCCAGCAGGCAGGCCAGTGCGCCAGCCCAAAGGCCGTGCAGCCGCAGGGTGGTCTCCCGGTCAGGCATTGGCAGACAGCCACTGCACATACCGGCCGACGCCGGTAGCGACGTCCGCAAATACGTGATTGCAGCCGCTCGCCCGAAGCGCGCCCAGGTCAGCCTGGGTGTAGCACTGGTATTTGCCGCGCAAGGCGTCGGGGAAGGGGATGTACTGGATCAGGCCCATGGCGGCGATGGTTTCCAGCGCGAGCGGCACATGACCGTCTTGCGCGCGCAAGGTGTTGACCACTGCACAAGCCACGTCGTTAAAGGGCTGCGCGCAGCCCGAGCCGAGGTTAAAAATGCCGCTTTGCGCGGGATGGTCAAAAAACCACAGATTGACCGCGACTACATCGTCCACAAAAACAAAGTCGCGCATTTGGGCGCCAGACGCATACCCGCCGTACTCGCCAAACAGTTTGACCTGCCCCTCAGTCTTGAACTGGTGAAACTGGTGGTAGGCCACGCTTGCCATGCGGCCTTTGTGCTGCTCGTGCGGGCCGTAGACGTTGAAGTAGCGAAAGCCCACGACCTGCGTTTTGGCCTCCTGCAACTGCTCGCCTAGTTCGCGGCGCATCACCTGGTCAAACAAGAGCTTGGAGTAACCGTAGACGTTAAGCGGCGCCTCAAACGCGGGTTCTTCTTTAAAGGTGTCCGAGCCGCCATAGGTAGCCGCCGAGGACGCGTACAAAAGCCGTGCGCCTTGGGCTTGCGCTGCGTAGAACAAGCGCTTGGAAGTCTCGAAGTTGTTTTCCATCATGTACTTGCCGTCAAGTTCCATGGTGTCGCTGCAGGCGCCTTCATGGAAAACCGCCTCCACATGGCCGAAATCACGGGCTGCAAAGGCGGTGTAAAAGCGGTCTGCGTCCACATAGTCGGCAATTTGCAGGTCGGCCAGGTTGCGGAACTTGTCGCCTTGCGTCAGTTCGTCCACTGCAATGATGTCGGTGATGCCGCGCGCGTTGAGCCCGGCGATGATGCGGCTGCCAATAAAACCGGCGGCGCCGGTGACCACGATGCGCGTCATGCAAACAACTCCTGGTAGGACACCGTGGCGGTGCCAAATTTGCCAACCACCATGCCGCCGGCGCGATTGGCCCAAGGTAGTGACTCGCGCAGGCTCAAACCCGCTCCCACCAGCGCGGCTATGGTGGCAATCACGGTGTCGCCTGCACCGGTCACATCAAACACCTCGCGCGCTTGGGCGCTTACATGCAGCTCGCCCTGGGCGTCAAAAAGTGTCATTCCTTCCTCGCTGCGCGTGAGCAGCACCGCGTCAAGCTGCAGCTCCTGGCGCAGGGCATGGGCCTTGATGCACAGATCGTCTTCATTCTTCCAGGGGCCGATCACCTCTTGCATTTCAGTGCGGTTGGGGGTGATGGCGGTGGCGTTGCGGTAACGCGAATAGTCGCTGCCCTTGGGGTCGATCAAAATTGGTTTGCCGGCGGCGCGGGCCTGGGCAATCATGTCGCCGACATGGGCTAGGCCGCCTTTGCCGTAGTCCGAAAACAGTACGCAGTCGCACTGAGGCAGCAGCGCGCTGAACTCGGTGGTTTGGCTGGCCAGAATTTCACTTTTCGGGGTGTTCTCGAAGTCCAGGCGAATGAGTTGCTGCTGGCGCCCGATGATGCGTAGTTTGACCGTGGTGTGTAGCTCCGGGTCGCGGCCGAAGTGGGTTTTTATGCCGGTTTTTTCCAGCAAGGCTTCGAGCTTGCGGCTGGCCTCGTCGTCGCCGACCACGGTCAGCAAGGACGCCTGTGCGCCCAAAGCGCCCACGTTAAAGGCCACGTTGGCAGCGCCTCCGCCGCGCTCCTCTTCGCGGGTGATGCGCACCACCGGAACGGGGGCTTCGGGTGATATGCGTTCGACCGCGCCGTACCAATAGCGGTCGAGCATGACATCGCCCACAACGAGGACTCTGCTGGCCGACAGCACGTCGGCGGTAATGGGTTTACTAACTAGGGGTTTCATAACTCTTCAACCCGGCGTGCGGGGTAGCTGTCCCAGGCCTGGCAGCCGGGGCAGTGCCAAAAATGTTGTTGGGCTTCAAAGCCGCATGCGGCACAGCGGTAACGTTTGAGTGGCTTGACCGCATGGTCTAGCGCGCGCTGCACCTGGGGGTGAAACTGCTCGTGTTCGAGCTTCTCGCCTGCGATCCACTGTGCTGCCGCCACCAAAGACGGTTGGCGTTCCAGGTGGTGCACGTACCAGTTGCGCGCACTGGTGTGGGCGGTGGCCGCCTCCAGGGCCACGATGGCGTCGAGCACATCGAGCGAGGCGTTGTCTTCGTAGGCGGCTTTGAGTGCATTCAGGGCCAGGTCCGGCGTGGCGCAGGCCAGGGCATAGACTGCCAGCGGCGGGGCCATGAGCGCAAGCGATCCCGGAGCGGCTTTCATGGCGGTGAGCAGGGTTTGGAAGGCCTTTTTCGGCTCGCCCTGCGCGTTTTGGAGGTGTGCCAGATCGATGCGAGCGCGTGCCGCATTAGGAGCAATATCGATGGCCTGCTCCAGCAGCGGAGCGGCGTCGGAGTGGCGTTGCGCTGCTGTTAGCGCTTGGGCTTGCTCGCAGAGGTAGTGGGCCAGGCGAACAGAAAAACTTCCTTGGCCCGAGGCTTCTAGCTTGGCGGCAACGGCAGCGGCAAGTTCCCAGTCCCGCGAGCGCTCGTAACTGGCCAGCAGGGCGATGCGCGCTTGTTCTTCAAAGCGTGTGCCTTCGAGTAAAAGAAGTGCGCCTTCAGCACGGTCCAGCAAGCCAGCTTTTAAGTAGTCCAGTGCCAAACCATGCTGCGCTCGCTGGCGGTCGTCGGCACTGATGTCGCCGCGAGAGAGCAGATGCTGGTGTACCCGTACGGCGCGTTCGTACTCGCCCCGGCGGCGGAACAAATTTCCCAGGGCGAAGTGCAACTCCGACGTGTCTGGGTCGTTTTGTACCGCTTCAATGAATGCGTCAATGGCCAGGTCTTGTTGCTCGTTGAGCAGAAAATTCAGGCCCTTGAAGTAGGCTTTGGGCGCGTGGCGGTTTTCCAGGCGGAGCTGGCGCAGATCAAAGCGCGATGCCAGCCACCCCAACAAAAAGGCCAATGGCAGGCCCATCAATATCAGGCTGGCGTCAAAGTCCATTGGAGAGGGCGCTACGGTTTGTATCGGCAGGCGCCACGTCCGGTGCGGTGGCGGGGGGCTGGTCCAAGCGGCGCCGTGCCTGCGCAGCAGCCCGCCGCTGGCGCCACCAGCGCGGAACCATGCCCAGTACGCCGATCAATAAACCGGCAGAAAAAACAATTAACACCAGAAGCACCAAAGGCGCGGTCCATTGGTAGCCAAAGAAAAAATGCACCGTTACGTCACCTTGGTTGTTCAAGGCAAAGGCGAACAACGAAAAAAAAATGGCCGCTTTAAGCAACCACTTTAAAAGCCAAACGATGGAGGTCATGTGATTCCTTGCTTGGGCGCGATTCTATTGGCCCCGGTGCGTTCAGCGCACTTTGTGCTCGGGCGTAGGCGCGGTGGTCTGATGGTCCACGGCTTCGCGAAGCGCCTTACCTGGCTTGAAGTGGGGAACACGGCGCTGGGGAATGGCCACGCTTTCGCCGCTTCGCGGGTTGCGACCCATGCGGGGCGCGTGGTGGTTGACCGAAAAGCTGCCAAAGCCCCGAATCTCAATACGGTGTCCGCGAACCATCGCCTCATTCATGGCGTCCAGAATGGCTTTTACGGCAAATTCTGCGTCGTGGCGGGTCAATTGGCTGAACCGGTTAGCCAGTTCCTCGACCAGGTCGGAGCGTGTCATTGGGGTGGTAAAAAAAGTAAAAAAACGACCGGAGCAAAGCGTCCGGTCGTTCCTGGTTTTCAACGCAGCGGTTTAAGGCTTAGTTGTTGTCCAACTTGGCACGCAACAAAGCGCCCAGGCTGGTGGTGCCAGCGTTTTCACGGGCAGAAGTCTGGCTCAGGGTCGCCATGGCTTCGTTTTGGTCAGCAGCATCCTTGGCTTTGATGGACAACTGGATGTTGCGGGTCTTGCGATCCACGTTCACCACGACAGCGGTGACTTCGTCGCCTTCTTTCAGTATGCTGCGGGCATCTTCCACGCGGTCGCGGCTGATTTCCGAGGCGCGCAGGTAGCCGATGATGTCGTCGCCCAGGTCGATCTCAGCGCCCCGGGCATCCACGGTCTTGACCTTGCCGGTCACAACCTGGCCCTTGTCGTTGATCGCGGTGAAGGTGGTAAACGGATCGGAGTCGAGCTGTTTGATACCTAGGGAGATGCGTTCGCGGTCCACGTCCACCGCCAAGACCAAAGCCTCGACTTCCTGGCCCTTTTTGAACTCGCGCACAGCGGCTTCGCCGGTTTCGTTCCAGGACAGGTCGGACAAATGCACCAAACCGTCAATGCCAGCGGCCAAGCCCACGAACACGCCAAAGTCGGTGATCGACTTGATCGGACCCTTGACGCGGTCACCACGCTTGGTGTTTTGTGCAAACTCTTGCCAAGGATTGGCTTTGCACTGCTTCATGCCCAGGGAAATGCGGCGTTTGTCTTCGTCGATTTCCAGAACCATGACCTCGACTTCGTCGCCCAGGGCCACGAGTTTGGAAGGTGCAATGTTCTTGTTGGTCCAGTCCATTTCGGACACGTGGACCAGGCCTTCGAT
>Ga0164294_10003934_pt1 | contig 13102 bp, 20 predicted proteins | sample GEODES005metaG_FD_111479 | JGI IMG/M metagenome (GOLD analysis project Ga0164294, IMG submission 111479) | Oligotrophic lake water microbial communities from Sparkling Lake, Wisconsin, USA - GEODES005 metaG | ecosystem: Environmental > Aquatic > Freshwater > Lake | place: USA: Sparkling Lake... | reverse complement strand
GTTGGCAACTTCTTCACCAACTCTCTTACGCCATGCCTTGATGGCTTCTTTCTTTTGCGCCCCTAGAACGGTGGTGACAGATGGCAACCTAGTTCCATCAGGTAAAGAGTAGTATCTTTTACCATCAGGGAATGTGGTTGATTTGAGGTCTTGCAGAGGTTTTGGTGGGCAATATGTAAACATAATGTAATCCTATCATAAAATTAATACTTTGGCAATACTACTTTGGTGTGTTTGATAACAATTTAGGCCAAGTATCTGACCACTTTTTATAAAGGTCATTGCTTTGTTGTAGTGTTAAGTCTTCCTTTTTACAGAAGTCTTTTTCATATAGGTCTTTTAATTCATTTGTTCTCGATGCTTGTTGTAAAATATTATTTAATTCCACAACGACTTCTGGTTTAACATTTGCATTGGCAATAATAAAATAATCAGAAACAAAACTTTCAAATCCATTAATACCAAGTTTTGAAAAAGCAGGGAAATTTTTATGTGAAGTGGATCCAGATGTACCAATTACATTCAATTTATTCAATTCAACCCATTGGATTAAATTTGCCGGCAAATCAACACCCAAATCTAAATTTTTAGCCATTACTTGCTGAGTTATTTCTGGAGTTCCTTGAAATCCAACAATAGTAACTTCAGTATTAGGTAATAATTTTTTAAGTTGTTTTGCTTGTATTTCAGTTAAGCTTCCAATTATTGCACCAATTGTTAAAAATTTCTGTTTTTGTAATTCTTCAAAATTTTTATATTTTGCACTAACAATCACATGAGGTTGACCAACACATTGTATTAATACTGGAGTAAAATCTTTAAAGTTATAATTATTCTCTGAGTAGAGTATTGGACGAACAAAAAAACTACTAGAGTGTGCTGTTAAAGCCAAGTTATTATTAGAACTTAGAGTTTTTACAGCAATACTTCCTCCAGCACCAGGCTTATGTTCTAATATAAAGGTATACTTTTTTTGGTCTTTATTTGCTTGGTCAATAATCAGTCGAACAAAATTTGATTGTGTGCTTGAAATTGAAAATGGCCAATAAATTGGCACAACAGTTTGAGCATTAACAGTAAAAGTCACCAATGCCAATAAAATTACTAATATATTTTTCACAATATTTCCTTAAATTTTAAAATCAATTTCAACAATATTTTTAAGCCATTTTAATTTTATTTAACAAATTAGATTCAAAAAATGTATCATATTTGGTATATAAATTTTGTGTCAATACACGCATTTTATCAATTTCTTTTTCAGACATTTCGATAATTTCCATATTAGCATCTACACATTTTTGTTTTTGTTTTTGTACATCAGCAACACTATCTCTACGTTCTTGTCTAGCCGTATTTAATGCAGCTGTTTGAAATATTTCTCTAACTTCATCAGTCAGACCATTCCAAAATTTATTAGACACAATAATACTAGTTGCCAATAAACTATGGTCAGCTTCACAAACACTATTAAACGCTTTATCTTGTCCACTTGCAAAAATACGAATAAATGTACTTTCACCACCATCAACAGAACCATCATGGCCAGCTTCAGTTAATTGTTCAATTGGCATATCAACAGGCTCGGCACCCAAAGATTTAAAAATGTCGTGGCTTACTGGATTGTTACTGGTACGAATTTTTGTACCTTTGAAATCTTCAACTGTTCGTAATTCAACATTAGACGGGATACACTTATAACCACCAGAATATGTAAATGCTAACCCTCGAACACCACTATTCTCCGACAATTTATTTAACATAGATTTACCAATTTCACCCTCAAATACTCGGTCTACATGGTCATGGTCTTTAAAAATGAATGGCATATCAATAGTCCATAAATCTTTATTATATTTACCCAATATGTAAGTATACATTTGGCATAAATCAATATCTTCACCCATCACTTCTACAAGCTCATGGGTTTTTAATTTCATTTGATTTTTTTTATTATACTCGGTTAATGTGGAAATTTCAACTTTATATTCACCTTTGGTTTTTTCAAATATCTCAGTAGAAAACCTTTCGGCTGCAGCCAAAAATAAATCGACTGGTTCATGAGCAATTACCCAATTTAATATAGTTTGTTTCATCTTAATCTCCTATGTTATTATGAGTATTTATTACACTTTTTTTCAACTAGTGGATGATTTTTTATATAATACTCAAAAAATTCACCATAACTTTGTTTAGGATACATTGCAGGTACACCATTAGAAATACATTCAACTTTAGCATCCAAGCTTGGATTTATAAAACAAGCAAAGGAATAACGGTCATTCTTTTCAGGTGGCAAAACTCTATGTGGTGTTGCACGAAATCTATTATTAGTCCAACGAGATAAAAACTGGCCAATATTCACCACAATTGCATTTTCTGGTATTTGAGGGTAAAACCATTGGCCATGTTCATCCATAATTTGTAATCCTTGTTCATCAGGAATTGGTAGAAAAGTCATAAATCCTGTATCAGCATGAGCCCCTAAACCAGACTCATGAATAATGTTAGAATTTTTTTGAGGATACTTTGCAATTCGAATGTGACTGTATGTTTCTTTAAAATAAGGTTCAAAGTAATTGATTGGCAAATCGAGCGATTTAGCCCACAGAGGTAACAGTTTAAGTCCTAAATTTTGAATGGACTGTGTATAAGTTTCTACAACTGTTTTAAACTCTGGTAAATTTTTTGGCCAAATGTTTCTAGAATAAAATTGTTTACCCAATATTAAATTTGGATGATTTGTAGGATAATCTGTGGCGGCTATAAAACATTCAACGGTGTCTGGTTTAGAATAACTCTTATCAATCCTTCTTGAAGGAATATAACCACGAAGGTGTTTTGTTACCCTAACACAAAGTTTTTCTTCATCGGATAATGAATGGAAATCTTCAGTAACTTGATACATTTGTTGTATTAAATCATTAGATATTCCATGATTGGTGATACACAAAAACCCAAGGTTCTCACAGATATTTTGTAATTGCTTAGCCAATGGATCTATATTGTATGATTTATCATTTAAAAATAGATTAAGGTCAATTACTGGTAATTCACGGGTATAGAAATGATTTGAGTTCATTTATTTAAAAAATATTAGCCTTAGTTACAAAATTTATAGGTGCAATTTTTTGACCGTTCTCATAATTAAACAAGTGGTCGTCTATACCCTCAATCAATTCTAGTAATTGTTTATTATAATATTCTCTAGTTTTATCAGTAGTTATGTCTTTATCAAAAACCCATTGTGTTATTGGAGAATAAAATATATTTCCTGATTTTTGAGCTTGCCAGATATTTAAATCCCATGTTTCATATAGAATCTTTTTAAAAAAATCTTTGTGCATATCATATATGTGAATACCATCTCTGGTCTTTAATAATAAAGACGAATATAATTCTGGTGTTTTCATAGCTTCAAGTAAAGCATTCTTTATAACAAAACACATTTTCTGATTTAACTTTGGATATCTCCATGTATAATAAAAATGTTCTGTGGTTATTTCGTCTGAGGATAAATTACCTTGATTTATGAAACCATTAGAAAAATCTTCAAAAACAGAATAAAATGCCTCACTCATTGGATTATAAGCAATTCTAGGTTTGTCTAGACCAGTTATTACAGCTACCTTGCCATATTTGGTCTTTTCTCTAGCAATTTCATATAATGTATGATACCTAGTAAGAGGATTGATGGTATTAGGCCTCATATATTTGTATAGTTCAGAGTTATCGATAGCTTCAATACATTTTTGGGTGTCAGATTGCAATGTAATTTTTATTTCAGGATTTGTTATTGAAAGTCTTTTTAATATTGGTTCGGCTGCCATAAACCACTCAAAAATTATGTGTTTTGGATCTTTTATATTATTAAATTTATGTTTGAGTTTTTCTATAGCTTCAATTGGATATTCACAATAAATTTCATCCAATTTAATGTTGTTATTAATAAAAGAATCTAATACATTTGTACTATCTGCACCTCCACTAAAAGACAAAATCAAATAATCATGACCATCACGAATTTGTTGAGCTCTCTGCTTGTACATTTCTTGTAAACTATCAATTGGTTCTTTTGACCAGTCTAGAGATTTGTAAATAAAATCATGAAAATGGTAAGTTATTTCGTAATTTTTAATTGACGAAGCATACCTCAAGCATTCAAATTTATTAAAGAAATATTGATTATTAACTTTCCAATAACCACAACTTTTTTCTAAACTAAATTTTTCGGCTAATATTAAAGGATTTTGAGTTTGGTTTGCCATATTATTTAAATGATCCAATATAATAAAATTTACTCATGTAATGTTTTGTTCCTTTAATTGAACCATTCGTATCATAATCAATAAAATTTGATATTTTAGGTTTTAAAGCTTTTAGTCCATCCAACCATATGGCATATTCTTTACTATCCGACATTCCTTGAGTGAACCAATAGTCCCATTCACAATTCCAATCTTGCATTGTTTTATTAACTTGAAACCAATTATTATCCCATGTTGTGTATATTATATTTCGTAATAACATTTCTTGAACTTTTCTTCTAATAGCCATATCTGAAGATTGCCATATTTTTTTTATAGTAGAATTTGATTTTAAATATTTTAAAACTGTATGAGATTGTTTACACAATAAATCACAAGTATCTGGAGACCAATAAAACATTACATTTGTTATGTTTGAATATTCATTAATATCTTCTTGTATCGAAACAATACCTGTTGTTTTGTCGATAAAATATAAGTATAACTTATCGTCCTGAATGATAAGTTTTGGTTTATCAATTCCAATAATATAAGCAATCCTGTTTGATTTGTCTAATCTCTTTCTGAGTTCTGAAAAATATAATGGATTAAATTGAAATGCACCTGTTGCATTAAAAACATCATTTCTGGTATTAACCCAATCAACATTTAAATTATTAAGTAGAGAATCTAATATTGATTTGGATGTATCCAATAAAGTTATTCTTGTATTTGGTGACTTGTTCTTTATGTAGTCCAGTCGATGTTTTGTATGTAGACCAAATTCGGCATTATTATTCCAGGCGTCTTTTACTTTTACATCATTTACGATAAATTTTGAACTAACGTCTAGAGCCCAATTTGTTACTATTTCATCAATAAACAATCCTTGGCGTAAAAAACTTTCTAAAATATTATTGCTATCCGAACCACCACTATAACTTAAAATAACATAATCATATTCTTCCCTAATTTGTCTAGCTCTCAAATCATACAATTGGTCTAAATTCAATTCAGGTTCTACTGACCAATTATATGAATCGAATTTTTCATCATTAAAGTGCCATTCGATAGGTAAATTTTTTGGATTAGCATAGAGCATCGCCTGTAATTTTGAACCAAAGACAATTTCATTGCAAGTGTAATAACCAAGTTTTTTATCCATAATATTACTTTAAATTAAAATCACTAGACACAAGGTGCAATCTAGGTTTATTTGAACAGTTCATAAAAGTATGTGGCTTTGTGGTATCTACCCAAAAAAGATTACCAACTGGTAAATGAATAGCCCCTTCGTCTTTAAAAACAAAATAACATTCTTTATTGGTTATCAAGGGTATATGAAATCTGGGGCTATAGTCTGTATGTATAGCATAACATGAAAAAGGTGATATCCACATTAACCTTGTTCTCTTGAAATCATACTCATTGATAATATCTTCAAAAGGAGTATTTTCAAATAATGGATTGATTTTAACATTATTCAACCAAGATTCAATTGTGTGGTCCTCACTAGCATCAGTAAATGGATCACCAGAAAATCTATATTGTAACCCAGCTTGTTTAAACCTACTAATATTTTCAGATCCTGGTTTAGGACTTAATATTTTATTCAACCATTGTATTTTAGGTTCTAAATCAAAATAACATAAAAGTAATTTTTCAAGATTTTTAATTTTTATGTTATGTAATTCTTTTACGAGTTCATTGGTTATCATTGTAAAAATCCCATTTCAGTAAAGAAATCGTTATTGGTTTGATTTAATATAGTTTGTATAGTTTCAATGTCTTTATTGGATAAATTTTTACCAAACAGTATCACCCAATTATCATCATTTGATATTTTGCCAATAGATTTATAAGAAGTGTTTTGTAAAAAAGAATTGGCGCCGTATGAGACCACAGCAAAGGTGTCTACTGTTCCATTTAATAAGTCTAACATTGCTTGAGAAGCACCTTTGTAAGGCACAGGTAAACAATTCAATGTTTTTTCACATAATCTAACCATAGCTTTATGGCTGGCAGTACCAACACCACCATGAGCAAAGTTAATTTGCCTTTTCTGTGATAGTTCAACCAAATCTCTCATGTCTTTAATTGGTGAAACCTTAGACACAAAAACTATATTAGAAAATGCACCTAATTTAAAAACTGGTTTGGATGTTTTATATAAATCATTATTTACAATAGTATTATTAGAAATCATCAATGATGGTTGCATAGATTGATTCATATAATTGTAACCAATGGTGTGTGCGGCACCTGGTTTATTAACAATAGCAAACTTTAGACTACTTTGTTCTTCGAGTTTTGAAATGAGTTTTCTTGTGATTGTATCATCAGGACCACCAACAGCGGCAGCCACAATGAATTCAATTGGTTGAGCTTGTAGATTCACACAGAATAATAACAACAATAATAATTTCATATATTTCGATTAGTTTTAAATACTATATCCCAAATAGAAGTAAACAACCCATAATTACACTCACCATTCTTATGATGATTTAAATGCCATTTACCAGAAGTTAATAATGGTATATTAAAATCTTTATTATGTTCCACTCTTTCTTGTATAAGAGAAGCCCACAAATAATAAAATATAATTAACCACCATTGACCAGTTATATATGATATTATACAGGTTGGAATTACTTCTGTCAACCATAAATCAATCGTGCTTTCTTTTGTGTCATTGTATAAGAGTAAATTGTTCCAATTCCACTTGATTGTGTTTGTATTAATTACTTTGTGGTGATTAAAGTGATAGGTTTTTAATATTGGAAGTATGTGTGCTGCACGATGAATCCAATATAAACATAATGTCCACAAGAAAAAATAGAAAACAAAAGTCATCATACATTCTCATTAAATATTTTAAATATTTCGTCTTTAGTCCAAACATGGTGATAATGTGGTATAACTCTTTTACTATTTAACATTTGAATTACAGAATTAACTACCATACTATATTCAGCTTTAATTTTATTTCTATGCTCAATATTGTATAACTTAGACTTAAAAATATTCCATTCCATGCCAATATTATCTTTTACATTTTGTATGATTGCATATGTTATTTCAGGTGAATACATTAAAAAATCAATTGTATCTGGTATATAATAGTCATATTCATTGGCATTAGCAAATTCAGTTTCATTAATTATTTCATGTCCATCACCCATTATGTGGTTACCTATAATTAATGTTTCATTTTTAACAGCTTTATGTGCAAAGTAAACTTGAGTTGAATGTATACCTACTCCATTATATTTCAAATATATTTCTTCATAGAATGTTTTTATGAATTCTTCTGTTGTTGGCTTTATAACCACAGGATCAATTTTCAATTCTTTGCAAGTTTTATATGCATACACATTTTCTCTTTCATTGCCATAACATACTATAATTGGTGTAATTGGAATATTTAAATGGTGGAATAATCTGAGTATATAATCAGAGTCCATTCCACCACTAAAAGCCAAGTAAAGAGTTTTATATTTTTGATAGATTTCAACAGCGGCTTCTTCACAAGCTCTATTGAAATCTATTTTTTGAAATTGCTGAGGGTTTAAATATACTTCAAATTTTGAATTTTTATTTTCAAATCTATCATTTAAATTGGATGTGCACCAATCATTTTTGGTTATCATAACATATTATAATAATTTTAAGATTTACCTATACCACACACAATAGTTTCTATAACATAGGTAGTATTTGAACTGTAATTTGCATATTTGGATTGAATTAAAGTTCTTCTTTCTTTCATTAATTCGTTAGCACTTTGACTTTGAAATAAAATAAAGAAACAGTTAATTGCATTTTCTTTTGTATCGAAAGGAAATGTTACAATTTTGTGTGTAGTATTTTCTGTTACCGTAACAGAATCTACCGAACAATTAGAATTTATTAATTGTGTCCGCATCTCGACAGCAGAAGGAATCATTATATCATTCCATTCTTCTGTAGTAAAATGTAACGTATTACTTGTTTCTTGTATACTTTCCCAAGGCTTGGTGTCGAGCCAAGGAGAATTTTCGTTGTCTTTAGTTTGATATAAAATAATGTTATTAGCCATGATTATTTCCTTAATATATATTTTTGTGAGTGTATAAGTCTATTTAAATTTGATAATCCAATTTTATTATGTATGTTTTTTAATCCAACTTTATAAAAATCAAATATTTCAGAATTTACATTGTTTACCAAAAATTTATCTCTCAAACTTAAATACAATGAAGGACTTTTGCTAGATTTGTGTAAAATTGGTGTTTTTAAATTATAAATTTTATCTTCAACAGGTAAATTAATTTTTTCACAATGAATCAATGTGTATAACTGTTTTACTAATATTTCTATAAAATTTGGATCCCAATAAAAATTAATCCTATCAATATTTTTATTCTCTTTAAGAGATGTACCTGTACCATAATTTAAAACTGTTACATCACTAAATGAAAAACACGGTTCAATATTAGTTGTATAATTGAGAATTGGCTTATCTTTTCCCCATACCAAAGCAACTTTTTTATCCTTCATTTTATCTGGTACAACATAATTTTCTATGTCGTACCAAAACCAATTGTGTGGGCTATATCTACCTATAATTTCCTCAGACCATTGTTCACCAAATTGGTATATTTTAAACTGTTTAACATCATCAAACATTTTACTATAATCGCATAATTGGCATATTGATGTTAGACCTAATTTTTCTATATGTGGAAAACTATTCAAGTATAACTCTGCATTATGATTTTTATCAGAATATTTGTGGGGGTCTTGACTAAAAGCACCTACCATTACAATTTTATCAATCTTTATATTATTATAGTAAAATGTTTCTAGTATATTAGTTGAATCTACTCCACCACTATAAAACAAAACAACATAATCATATTCTTCTCTAATTCTTAAAGCTTGTTCTTTATAATAAAATTCTAAAGTCTGTGGAGGTTCTATGCTCCAATCAATTTTTTTGTAAATATCATCATAATAATATAGAAATAACTGTTGGTTAGTGTTTTGTGAATACAGTAAAGCTTCTACTTTAGAATAAAACTTTTTGTTGTCTTTTGTATAATAGAAAATTTCATTATTAAATTTCATTATCCGATATTTTTTTCATAAATCCTTCAACATCACCACTTTCAATTAAATTTTTGATTGCTAAATCTGTAGGATTACCTGTTGATACACTAACAACTCCTTCAGTCGCTACTATTGTTGGTTCTTCTTTTATATATTGTTTTAGATAATCTGGAGGTTCTATTTTTGTTGTTACAACCATTCTTTCTAATTGACCTTTTGGTTTAGCAAATTCAATCATTGTATCAATTTCTTCTTTACCTACAAATTTACCATCAACAATCGGTACATCAATATTATACGTCAGACCTTGAGGAAAATCATCAGTATAATATTTGACCGTTAATGAACCGGTACTAATATTAAAATTTACAATCTCATGTTTAATTTCCATTTATAAAATCTCCTGAATTTTTAATTTTCTGCACCATAAATTGAACCACTTTTGGGTGAAAAAGTAATCAGAGATGTGCCAGTAAATGCCGCACCTGCTCCACCACCACCGCCACCACCTGAGGATAAGTCATTTACTGATCCTGATACATAAGCTCCGCCGGTAGTACCAGCAAAACCGGCAGTACCTGCAGAAGCAAATAATCCACCATTGCCGCCGCCGCCACCAAATGCGTAAGTCTGTTGTGTGCCATAACTTGGATGAACATGGCCAATTCTTGCACCGGCTCCACCATAACCAGGAGGACCACCATTGCCGGCAGATCCACCTCCACCTGAGGCTGCGTTATTATAGTTTTGTGGTTCAGTACCATTGAAATTAACACCACCGCCACCGCCACCACCAGAACCACCACCATATCCTGCGCCACCGCCACCTCCGGCAGCACTGCAAGAATTGACGCCAATTGTCTGATATACGGGATCGAATATAGTACGTTTACCTGTACCTCCGCCTCCACCACCGCCACCGCCACCTGATGTTACACCTGCGTGTATAATTGTTACAGGCACACTAACAGCTATAGCAGTTCCTCCACCACCTCCACCAGAACCAGATCCATAGTTGGCTGCCGGTAGCATATCTAACGGATTTGGTCCAGATCCAGGTCCACCGTCACCACCTCGACCATAGACGCCCCCAGATTGATTAAATGTAACTCCTCGGGGAAAGGAACCATTAATTGTCAACGAAGCTGTTCCAGTTGAATTCGAATAAATGGTTCCAATATTAATCATTGTGAGCACCGCAACTCCGTCCCAACCAGCTGCAATTGCAGAATCCCGTAAATTTATGTTGGCGCCTTGAGTACCAAAAGTAAATGAATGTGTTTTATTCAACAAACTACTCATTGAAAATTGAGTTCCACTTCCTCCAACAGCAGCTAATGACCTGACAGCAGCATCATTTAAATTAATCGATGCTGTAGCAGTCCTACCAAGTTCAGTATTAACTTGATTTAATGATAAATTATTGGCAGGAAGTGTCATATTTTAACTATTGTAGTAAGAAGTTGGTTGTCGAGCATCTTTAAATAATCCTCTTTTATTTATGTCTATAATGTAACTATAAACCAAAGAGTGTAGATAATCTTGATCCTCTAATTCCAATGTCACCATACTACCATCAGGATAATTACCATTTTTACAATACTTGATTAATTTGTAATCATACTTCAATTTACCATCTTCCAATTCATCACCAAAGTATAATGCAGATGTACCAAAATTTGTGATAATAACTTTGAGTCCTTCATAAACACCAGAAATGACCTCGATAAGAGGTTCTGCTAGAACATATCCTTCATCAGTTCTATGTAAATGTTTATATGTAAAATCCTTATTTGGAATAAGTTCAGTAATATTGCTCATAGTTTGATATTTATGTTAGTTGTAGTACGATATCCTATGTGGATCGAATGATGAGGTAGTTACTTTCTCCTCGTATTCTCTGACGTTTCTTGATAATTCTATTAATTCTTCTTTAACTTTTTCTTTGTTGTTATACTCATGATATAGGCGTTCTCGTTTGGTCATCGTTCGCTTTTGGCTCATGGAACTCCTTAAGTTAGTTAGAAATAATTTACCACTCCCTTGGCATCTTGGTTTTGTGGCTTTTGTGTAATGTATTACCTGGAATAGTATCTTTCATCCGTTGAATAACACCTTGTTCAAAGGCCTTATCAGCTGTCATAGTACCTGGAACAGACATACGACCAGCATCAGAGAATACAGGTAGATTTTTGGCCATAAAGTGTTGTTGTAGATGCGGATTCTTTTCTTTAAAAGAACGGAGAATTGTGTGGGACATTTTATGTTCTTCAATTTCATTTGTCTCAGTATTTAAGAAATCATATGATGGCATAACAGGACTCTTTCGCTTGTTTTAACATATCAGTCAACCATTTTGGTCGTTCTCTACTATTTATCTTACCTGACCATGACCATAGGTGTTCTTTATTCATCACATAGTATCTGCGATAGGAATTAATAGAATCACCTGGCACTTTAACATCTTCAGGCATGGCTGGTGTTGGTTCGGTGAAATCTCTAGTACCATCAATATTGGTTGGTGTAGTTTGTAATCTATTCACCAAGCCACTACTTTCACACTTATGTACCTTGCCATAACGATATGTATATTCTTTACAACATTCAACAAGTAAAGTATACAACCAATGGTAATTCATAGCAGATTGGCGACACCAAACTGCCGAAGGATGATTAAGGTGAGTAGCAGAATACAACACAGACTCACGGTCATCAGGAAGAACATATCTAGTTTGTTTACGACCAGTTTTACCGAGGCCAATAGACATAGTACCATCAAGAAAACGGTGAGCAGTAGAAAGAAGTTGAGCATATTCAAGGATCATTTTTATACAATGTTTATCAACGTGCATTTGAGCACAAACTTTAGGGTCTTTATCTAGGTAAAATATATTCATAACATTCTTAATAGTCCAACAGTATCAATAGTAACTAACAAAAGATAGTTAGCCAACATTCCAAACGATTTGCGAGTAAAAGAAGCCCAAGCATACATAGCGCAGCCAAGTATCCAAATAGGATATAAGACCAGAAGCGGAGGATTGGGTACAGTAAAGGCCATCGTGATTGAGCAACCAATACTGATAGCCCAAGCAAGCAACTCAATAATAAAACGGAAACGATTACTATACCAATCACTTTTAATCCATTCAAATGTGTTTAGAAATACATCATTCACTTTAACATTCACTACTGTCTAGTTTTTTAGATGCGGTTCTAGCCTTGTCGAAGAATTGGTTAACATCATCTAAATCACATTCTTCATCAACGAATTCAGTAGTTTCAGCAAAGTCATTCACAATATCTATTTGACCATCAAACACATAACCACAACCTCTGAGGAACATTTCAAACTGTTCTAGTATATCAGTCAAAGTTTCGGCTTCAAATTCTATTTTTCTCTTAGACGATACTGCATCTTGAAACGGCATAGGCTCATACTCACCGGTAAATTTAAATTTCATAATTTTGGAATCTCCATGGCAACAGATTTTAAGGCTTTAACTTTCTTAGCAATATCTTCAGATGAAACCATCTGCATTGCTAATTGCTGGAAGTGTGTGTAACTATTTTTGACTTTCATTGAACTTCTACCACCAACAGCAGAAGCATCAGAATAAAACAATGCACAACCACCTTCAAGTAAAGGAGCAATTTCAATAATTGTTTCCAGATTTACAATCACATTACATCCTTTTTCTACTGATTCTACTTCAATGAATAAACTCATGTTGCTTCTCCTTGGTTAGTTGTGCTACGCT
>Ga0164294_10003933_pt1 | contig 13103 bp, 9 predicted proteins | sample GEODES005metaG_FD_111479 | JGI IMG/M metagenome (GOLD analysis project Ga0164294, IMG submission 111479) | Oligotrophic lake water microbial communities from Sparkling Lake, Wisconsin, USA - GEODES005 metaG | ecosystem: Environmental > Aquatic > Freshwater > Lake | place: USA: Sparkling Lake... | reverse complement strand
GGCCCTGGGGTTGTTGGCGGCGAAGGGGTCGACGGCGCCGATCGAAGGGCCCGTGGGGCGGCCGGATGGGCGCGTGGACCTGTGGCTCACGCCGATCCGGGGGCGCGTCCTGAGGGTGGGGGCAGAGCCGGTCCGGCTGGGGGTGCGGGCGGCGTAGGCCTTCGGCAGGCGGGGCGGACGTGCGGCTGGCGCAGACCGGGGGGAAGGTTGCGGCGGTCGGGAATGGGAGCTTTGGGCTGGGGCTCCGGGTGGCTTGGGGGCTTGGCGTGGGCCCGTCGGAGAGCAGTCGGCTAAGGCCAAGGACCGCATCCCCGCGGTGCTCGCCTGCAATCCATGCCATTGACCACATCGGCAGGCGCGCCCCCCGAAGAAACGACGCCTTCAAAACCTGTGGCGAGGTAGCGCGAGCAGGTCGGCAGAACGCCCGCCTCAGGGTCAACCTGACCGTGCCCACCACCCAGGTCCGCCTGGGGCCCTGTCCTTTGACGCATTGCAGACGTTCCTGGGCGTGCCGATGGCCGGCCTGCTCTCGCCCCTGGTGCGCACCGCGCGCCACCTGCGGGCCGGAGAAGGGGACGCCATGCTCGACGTGTACCCACTCGCCATCCCCGAGGGCGAGGGGCTGAGCATCCCCGTGAAGCTCGTAGGAGACCTAGGCTTCCGGAACTATCGGGGCCTGCTCGTGATCATCGTGCCGGCCGCCGTCGCCGAGGTCGTGCGGCAGGAGCTGGCCGAGGAGATCGCCAGCAAGGAGGCGGCCGGGCCGCGCTTCGTGGAGGCGCTGGGCGGGGGCGGGTACGTGGCGGAGTTCGCAGTGCGGCTGCGCCCGGGGATGCGGAAGGCGGTGCCGCTGGGCCGGTGGGGGGAGATCGGGGTGGAGGCGGGGGAGCACAGTGAATCCGCGTCCATAGCTCGACATCAGTCGGCAAGGCGATAGGTGCGCAGCATGCGCCCTCTTCCTCCGCGCTGGCTCCCCTTCCGTCGCGCCGCGCGACGGAAGACTGCACGCGTGCTGAAGCTGATGCTCTGCCTGCTGCTCGTCTTCGGCATATTCCCGGGCAGCGACGAGCTGGTCGAGACCGTGGTCCACTTGGTGCACGACGGCCACCTGCCACACTCTGAGCAGCATGATCTCCAGTCCACGTCAGAGGACTGCGGCGATTCGGACGAACACGGCTGCACCCCGCTGGCACATCACTGCCAGTGCTGCTTCTCGGTTTCGGCGATCCCTCTGCGCTTGCCGGACCTCGACGCGCAGATCTTCCATCCGGATCGGGAGAAGTACCGCTCCCACCATGCGCGGGGCCCGCCCAATCCCGGCGTGAAGCCCTTCCTGCGCCCTCCCATCACCTGAAGTCGGTCTCGACGACGGGCTGAGCGCGTTCGTGCTCGGCCTCATGACGTGCGTGCCCATGCGGGCCACGCGCGCACCCGAGAACTCCCACTTCAGGTGTCCCCTTGAACTCCGCACCCCGCGGGGTGTCTCTCGCGCTCGTGTTCGGCCTCTTGCCGACCTCGGCGTGGGCAACGCCCCTGTCGGCCGACGACGTGGTCCGATCCGCCTTGTCGCGCCACCCCGACGCCGTGACGTCGGCCTCCGCGGTCCCCGCCGCCGAAGCCCGACGTCGCGAAGTCGGCACCTTCCTTGCGAACCCCGAAGCCTCGGTCGGAGTCACCGTCGACGGCGGCCTCGTCCAGGGCTCGCTGAACCAGCCGATCTCGATCACCGGCGAGGGCTGGCACGCGCGACGCGCCGCGACCGCCGGAGTCGACGCCGCCGAAGGTGACGCCCGCAGGACCGACCTTCGGGTCGCAGCGGAGGCACGCGCCACCTACGCCTGGGCTGTCACCACGCGAGAGCGTTGGCAGCTCGCCGACGAGGCGATGCGGCAGTCCACCCACCTGCGGCAAGCCGTTGAGGCCCGCGAGGCGGTCGGCGAGGCCCGCCCCTTGGACGTGCGCCTCGCGCGCCTGGCGGAGGCCGAGGCCACCGAGCTCGCCATCCGAGCGCGGCGTGAGCACGCCGAGGCGCTCACTGCCCTGTCACAGTACGCGCCCGACGCGGTGACGGCGGAGCTTGCCGACGATCCGCTGGCCGTGATCCCGACGACCGCCGCCACGTCCGAGCGGTCGGACATCCAGGCGGCAGAGGCCCGGCTCCGCGAGGCAGAGGCCGCGCTCCGTCGCGAGCGCGCGGCGGCGATCCCGATCCTCGGCGTCGGCCTGTTCTTCGAGCGGGACGAAGCCCAAGGCGGTCCCGCGGACATCGGGCCACAACTCACGGTCGGCGTTCCTCTTTGGACCCGCAACCAGGGCGGCATCGGCACTTCGCGCGCGGAGCTGGACCGCGCTGGTGCCGAGCTGGAGAGCGTGCGCGCCCGCGTCGGCGCCGAGCTGGCCGTGCTGCCCGAGGTCGGCACCTACGCTGCCGAGGCGCTGGGCCGTCTCGGCGACTTCGAGCAGGACGCCCGTGAAGCCCTGGCCAGCATCGAGCTCGGCTGGACCACCGGCGAGATTGGCGTCTCCGAGGCGGTGCTTCTGCGCCGCGAGGTGCTCGACGGCTGGGTGGCGGCGCTCGACGCCCGCCAATCCACCGTCGAGGCCCGCCTTGATGTCCTGCTCGCCAATGAAGACCCCAACCTGATCCCGGCGGACTCCGCCCTGGAGGACCGATGAAGACCCTGTCCCGAAGCGGAACCGCCTTCGCGGTCCTCGCTCTCCTGATCGCCTGCTCCAGCTCCCCAACGGAGGAACACTCCGAAGAGGCTGAGCAAGACCACGACGAGCATGGCGATGAGGTCGTGTTGGGCGCGACGGCCCTGTCGAACGCTCGGCTGCGCGTGGTCGAGCTGGCCCCGAGCGCGCTCGACGCCGAGACGACCGTGCCAGCCCGCATCATGCTCGACCCACGGCGCGAGGCCCGCGTGTCGGCGGTGACGGCTGGCACCCTTGAGCGCATCCTTGTCCGGCCCGGCGACACGATCGCGACGGGCGGCTCGCTCGGCACCGTGCTCTCCCCGGAGCTCGGCACCGCGATCGGTGACCACCTTTCCGCGACCGCCCTGCTGGAGACCGCGCGCGCCCGTCGCGAGCGCATCGAGACCCTTCGAGCCGGTGGGTTCTCCTCCCTCGCCGAAGTGGCCGAGTCCGAAGCGAACTACACCGTTGCCGCCGCCGAGGCGGAGGCCGCCGAGGAACGGCTGCGCGTGTTCGGCGTGTCGCCCGAGCGGGTGCGGCCCAAGGAGGGCGAGCACTTCTCCTCGCGCTTCGCCGTGAAGAGCCCGATCGACGGCGAAGTGCTGTCGATTGACGCGTCGCTGGGGGCCTCAGTGGACTCGGGGGATCCCCTGTTCCATGTCGGCAACCTCGACGAGGTCTGGCTGATCCTCGATGTCTACGAGCGCAGCCTCGCCAAGGTGCAGATCGGGGCGCCGGTCTCGTTCACCGCGGACGCCTATGGCGACGAGGTATTCACCGGCACGGTCGACCAGATTGCCGGCTGGCTCGACCCCGACAGTCGCACCGCCGAGGTGCGGGTCGTCGTGCCCAACCCGGAGCACCGGCTCAAGCCCAACATGTTCGCCAACGCGCGCCTGGCGCTGGGCGGTGAGGGTCACGGAGAGGGCCTCGTGATCCCGGCCGACGCAGTCCAGGATGTGGAGAGCCGACCGAGCGCCTTCGTGGAAGAGGCGCCCGGCCGCTACGAAGTGCGACCTGTGCGCACACAGCCGCTGCCCGATGGCCGCCTGCAGGTGATCTCTGGCCTCGAGGCCGGCGACAAGGTCGTGTTCGAGGGTGCCTTCACCCTGAAGAGCGAGCTCGCGAAGGGTGAGCTGGGGGAAGGTCATGCGCACTGAGTCCCCTCGGATCTCCGAGAACCACGACGCCCACGAGGCGCTGCTGTCCGGCGAGGGCACCGGCTTCCTCGATCACGTGCTCGCCTGGTCCCTCCGCAACCGGCTGCTCGTGATGGTCCTGATGGTGCTCGTCACGCTGTTCGGTGTGCGGGCGGCCTTCCAGCTGCCGATCGACGCCGTGCCGGATGTCACCAATGTCCAGGTGCAGATCCTCACCGACTCGCCAGGCCTCGGGCCGCTCGAAATCGAGCGCTTCGTGACCTACCCGGTCGAGGGGGCGATGTCGGGCCTGCCCGAGGTCGAGGAGATCCGCTCCTTGTCCCGGTTCGGCCTGTCCGTCGTCACGGTCGTGTTCAACGAAGGAACCGACATCTTCTGGGCGCGCCAGATGGTGTCCGAGCGCCTCAGCGAGGCGCGCGACGCGATCCCGGAGGGCTTCGGCGAGCCCGAGATGGCGCCGATCTCGTCAGGGCTCGGCGAGATCTTCCAGTTCGAGGTCCGCGGCGATGGCCTGCCGGAGAAGGACCGCTCGATGGTCCTTCGCGACGTGCTCGAGTCGCAGATCGCACCTCGACTGCGGTCGGTGCCCGGGGTGGTCGAAATCAACACCTTCGGCGGCGAGCTGCGCACCTACCAGGTCGAAGTCACGCCCGAGCGCCTCTCCAGCTACCGGGTGTCCCTCGACGACCTGTTCGTGGCCCTGGCGGAGAACAACACGAACGTCGGTGGTGGCTACCTTGTCCGTGGGCGGGAGCAGACCCTGGTCCGAGGCGTCGCCTTGTATGAGGACCTGGATGACATCCGCGAGGTCGTCGTCACCACGACGCCGGAGGGCACTCCCATCACGGTCGGCATGCTCGGCGCGGTCGAGTTCTCGCCGATGATCCGCCAGGGCGCGGTCACGCGCGACGGGCGTGGGGAAGTGGTCACCGGCATCGCCATGATGCTGATGGGCGGCAACTCGCGCACGGTGTCGGCGGCACTCCAGGAGGCGGTCGACGAGCTCGGGCCGACCCTTCCCGACGGAGTCACCATCGAGGTGTTCTATGACCGCACCGAGCTCGTCGAGCGGACGATTGGAACCGTCGAGAAGAACCTGTTCGAGGGCGGCGTCCTGGTCATCGCGGTGCTTCTGTTCACGCTCGGCAACATCCGTGGCGGCCTCATCGTGGCCTCCGCCATTCCACTGTCGATGTTGATCGCCTTCACCGGGATGAACGCGTTCGGGCTCTCCGGCAACTTGATGAGCCTTGGCGCCATCGACTTCGGACTCATCGTCGACGGATCAGTCGTGATGATCGAGAACGTCGTACGGGTCGTAGGCGAACGGCGAAAGAAGGGGCTCCCAATAAATGACGCGGTGATCCTGGGCGCGGTGCGCGAGGTCGCCAGCCCGGTGACCTTCGCCGTGGGCATCATCATCCTCGTGTACTTGCCGCTATTGGGGCTCACGGGGATCGAAGGGAAGATGTTCCGGCCGATGGCGGCGACGGTCGTGTTCGCGCTGGTGGGCTCTCTGGCCTTGGCGCTGGTCCTGATGCCCGTGCTCGCCTCGACCTTCCTCAAGGGGGCGACCGAGCACGAGACCTGGCTGCTGCGCCTGGCCCACAGGGGCTACCGCCCGGTCCTCGACTTCGGGATGCGGCGGCGCCGGCTGGTCAGCGCCATCGCCCTGCTCGCGTTGCTGAGCTCGGGGGTCATGGGCTCCTTCCTTGGCGCTGAATTCGTACCCAAGCTCGACGAGGGCGCGGTGGCGATCCAGATCATACGCCCGCCCTCGGTGTCCTTGGAGGAGTCGGTCACTCAGGCCGGGGCAGTCGAACGCTCCCTGCTGGCGAGGTTTCCGGCGGAGATCCGGACCGTGGTCAGCAAGACGGGGCGCGCCGAGATCGCGACCGACCCGATGGGGGTCGACTTCAGCGACCTCATCGTCATGTTGAACCCGCCCGAGGACTGGAAGGAGGCAGAGGACAAGGAGGGCCTGGTCGCCGCGATGGAGGCGGGTCTCCGGGAGGACGTGCCCGGTGTGAACTTCGCGTTCAGCCAGCCGATCGAGCTTCGCACCAACGAGCTGATCGAGGGCGTGCGCTCGGACGTGGCGCTCATTCTCTACGGCGATGATCTGGGCCAGCTCAAGGTCACTGGCGATGCGCTGGCGGGCGTGCTCGCCACGGTGCCCGGCGCCGCGGACGTGAAAGCCGAGCAGGTGGCGGGCCTTCCAATGTTGCGCGTGGACGTGGATCGCGAGGCGATCGCCCGCCTCGGGCTCAATGCCTCGGACGTGATGGACGCGGTCGAGACCTTGGGTGGCCGGCCGGTCACCCAGGTCGTGAAGGGCCGGCAGCGCTTCACCGTGCAGGTTCGGTTCGCGCCCGAAGTGCGCGCCGATGAGGCGCGCGTCCGCTCGATCCTCGTGTCGCGGCCCGGCGGTGGGTCCGTACCGCTCGATCAGGTCGCGGACGTGACCGTCGAGGAGGGGCCGCTCCAGGTGAGCCACGAGAGCGGGCAGCGACGCCTCACCATCGAGACGAACGTCCGCGGACGCGATGTCGCGTCCTTCGTGGCGGACGCCCAGGCCGCCATCGCCGAGGCGGACATCGTCCCCAAGGGCTATGTGCTGGACTGGGGCGGGCAGTTCGAGAACCTCGCCAAGGCATCCACGCGCCTCTCCATCCTCGTCCCCCTCGTGCTGGTGCTCATCTTCGTCCTGTTGCAGGCGAATTTCGGCTCGCTCAAGACGACGATGCTCGTGTACGCCAACGTCCCGCTCGCCGTGACCGGAGGCGTCTTTGCGCTGGCCGCGCGCGGTCTTCCCTTCTCGATCTCGGCCGCCGTCGGCTTCATCGCCCTGTTCGGCATCGCGGTGATGAATGGCGTCGTGCTGGTGACTCAGATCCGCCAGCTCCAGAAGGAGGGTAGGGACGCCGAGACCGCCGCCCGCGAGGGCGCCGAACTGCGCCTGCGGCCCGTGCTGATGACCGCGCTCGTGGCGGGCCTCGGTTTCATCCCGATGGCGCTCGGCCACGGCGCGGGTGCCGAGGTCCAGCGTCCGCTTGCGACCGTCGTGATCGGCGGGCTCATGACGAGCACGGTGCTGACCCTGGTCGTGTTGCCAAGCCTGTATGCATGGTGGCTGCGCGATCCCGTCAGGGCCGATCCAGCCAACGGAGGTGAATGATGGGCGAGTTCAAGATCCACGGGATGGACTGCGCCGAGGAGGTCGCCACCCTCAAGGACGCGCTCCGTGAGCTCGTGCCTGAGGACCAGCTCGGCTTCGATGTGCTGAATGGGAAGATGTCGGTCCCTGAATCGGTGCCGGTGGCGCGCGTCGTCGCCGCGGTCGCCGCCACTGGGATGCGCGCCGAGCCGTGGGTGCAGGCGCGCGAGCCCGAGGCGGGCCATACCTGGTCCTCGCGGGACGCACTCGTCGTCGCAAGTGGTCTCGGTACCGCCGTCGGGTTCGGACTTCACGTCGCGATGGCCGGCCTGACCTCGGCGATAGGCTCCGAAGGTGCGGGCCTCGCCGATGTGGTCCCATGGCCCGCGCGGATGGCCTACGGCCTCGCCATCGCGGCGGGCTTGTGGGTCGTGCTGCCGAAGGCCTGGTACTCGCTGCGGAACGTCCGCCCGGACATGAACCTGCTGATGACCATCGCCGTCGCGGGCGCGGTGGCGCTCGGCGAGTGGTTCGAGGCGGCGACGGTCGCCTGGCTCTTCTCCCTGTCGCTCGCGCTCGAAGCGTGGAGCGTCGGCCGAGCGAGGCGCGCGGTGGCCGCGCTGATGAAGCTCGCGCCGGACCGCGTGCGCCTGGTGGGTGACGACGGCGATGTCGAGGTGGACCCCGCCGAGGTCGCCCCTGGGTCCCTGTTCCGCGTGCGGCCAGGCGAGCGCATCGGCCTCGACGGCGTCGTGAAGCGGGGCGCTACCGAGGTGGACCAGGCACCGATCACAGGCGAGTCGGTGCCGGTGTCGAAGCAGGTCGGCGATGAGGTGTTTGCCGGCACGATCAACGGGTCGGGCGTGATCGAGGTCGCCTCCACCCGCGCCGCGGGCGACACCACGCTCGCGCGCATCGTCCGGCAGGTCGGCGATGCCCAGGCGAAGCGGTCGGTGTCTGAACAATGGGTGGAGAAGTTCGCGCGAATCTACACTCCCGCCATTCTCGCCCTGGCGATCGGCGTCGCGGTGATGCCGCCGCTGCTCGGGGGCGAGCCGTCGGTCTGGGTGTATCGGGCGCTGGTGCTGCTCGTCATCGGCTGCCCCTGCGCGCTGGTGATCGCGACGCCCGTGGCGATCGTGGCGTCGCTGGCGGCGGCAGCCCGCCATGGCGTGCTGCTCAAGGGCGGGCGGGTGGCTGAGATTCCCGCGCGGATCCGCGTGGTGGCGCTGGACAAAACCGGCACCTTGACCGAGGGTCGCCCGCAAGTCGTCGAGGTGGTCCCTCTCGCGGAGCACGACGAGGCCGGATTGCTGTCCCGCGCGGCCGCCTTGGAGGCGGACTCCCAGCATCCCATCGCGCTCGCCGTCCTGGCACGCGCCCGCGAGCTCGGGGTGCCCATCCAGGCCGCGAGCGACGTGACGGCGATCCATGGAAAGGGGGTCGAGGGACGCATCAAAGGGAGGCAGTTCTGGCTCGGCTCCCACCGGTTCCTCGAAGAACGGGGTCAGGAGACGCCCGAGGTGCACGAGCGCTTGGAGGCGATGGCGCGAAGCGGCCAGACCATCGTGGTCGTCGGCAACGAGACCCACGTCTGCGGCCTCATCGCGGTGGCCGACCGCGTGCGTCCGGAGTCGGTGGCGAGCGTGGCCGCGCTGAAGGGCGCCGGGGTGACCCGGGTGGTCATGCTGACGGGCGACAACCGTGGCACCGCCGAGGTCGTGGGGCGCGAGGTCGGCGTGGACGAGGTCCAAGCCGAGCTGCTCCCCGAGGACAAGGTCCGTGCCGTCGAGGAGCTGGAGCGGGACCACGGCCCTACCGCGATGATCGGGGACGGTGTAAATGACGCCCCTGCGCTCGCGCGAAGCACGCTGGGCGTCGCGATGGGGGCCGCCGGCACCGACGCCGCGATCGAGACCGCGGACGTGGCGCTGATGGGCGACGACCTCAGCAAGCTCGCCTGGTTGATCGAGCACTCGCACGCGACGCTGTCGGTGATCCGGGTCAACACGGCGTTCGCGCTCGGGGTGAAGGCCGTGTTCGCGGTCCTCACCTTCGTCGGCCTCGCCTCCCTATGGGGCGCCATTGCCGCGGATATGGGTGCGTCGCTGCTGGTCGTGGCGAACGCGCTCCGCCTGCTGCGGCGCTGAAGGAAATCCGATGTCGGACGACGCCGGACGGCGATTCTGGGAGAACAACGCGGCACGCTATGACCGGTCGATGGGCCTGCTGGGCGGTCCTCTCCCGCGCACGGCGGAGAGCTCGTCGCAGCCGCGGTGTCGGGGACGGCACGTGTCCTCGAACTCGCCTCGGGCACGGGGCTCGTGAGCGAGGCCATCGCACCCGTCGTCGGCGAGCTGCTGGCCACGGACTACGCCGCAGGGATGGTCGAGAAGACCAGGGCGCGCGTGGGTCACTTGCCAAACGTGCGCTGCGAGGTCCGCGACCTCTACGCGCTCGGGGAGCCAGAGGGATCATTCGACGCCGTGGTGGCGGCCAACGTGCTGCATCTCCTGCCAGACCTGCCCGGCGGGCTGGCGGCGATGCGACGGGTGCTCCGCCCCGGTGGGCGCCTGGTCGTGCCGACCTACTGCCATGCGCAGGACGCCCGCGCGCGGCTGGTCTCGGCCGCGCTGGCCGTGGTGTCCTTCCCTGGGCGGAGGCGGTTCGACCTGGCCACGCTGCGCGTTGCCGTCGAGGAGGCGGGCTTCGCCGTCGAGCAGGAGGAGCTGATCCCGGGGCTGCTCCCGGTCGGGTTCGTGGCGGGAGTCGTCACCCCAACCTGAGAGTCCCCTCGAACGCGAGCATCATCTCGGCCGACCACCCCTCCGGGTTCAGCCAGAAAGTTCCATAAGCATTCGGTGACCCCGGCGCTCATAGCCCCCTTTCCTCGTAGTCGGGCGGCTCATCCCCGGGGTGGCGGGTGGCGGATGGTGGCGGATGCTTTGGGGAATCCGGCTGTAGAAGCGATCCCACTTCCTGCGCGCCAGCGGCCAGGGGAGCGGCAGCCGAATCGACAGCAGAGCCGGAATTCGCGCCACCCATCCGCCACCCGCCACCCGCTTGGACGGCGCCGTCATCGTCCCGCCGCAAGCGGACCCCTTCCCAACAGCGGACCCCCTTGGAGCCCTTCGCCGCCGAGAAGCCGTGATCTTGGAGAGCCTTTGAGAGGGCCTTCTGGGAGCACGGCCGCTCGCCATTGGCCTCGCACCACTGGCAGTAGGCCTCGTAGAGCTCTTTCGCGGTGATCCGCGCGCCCGCCTTGGCGATGCACAGGGCATCGAGGAAGCCGCTAAAGACGTCCATCTCCTCGCGGTAGGAGTCGGTGGCGGCCCGCACCTCGTCCGGCAGGGCCAGGCCTTGCTTGCGCCAGGCGAGGCAACCCTGCACGGCCCAGGTCAGGATGCCGGGCAGCTCCGCCGCCAGCCGTTCCCCCAGGCGGGGATCCCGCTCGGCCTCGGGGATGGTGACGGTGAACGGCACAAGGCGGATGCGCCGCCAGATGCCGTGATCGCCCCCGGCGATCGTGGGCTTGTGGTTGGTGGCCAGCCAGAGCTTGAACTGGGGCTTGAACTCGAAATACTCCTGGTACAGGAAGCGCGCCGTGATGGTGTCGCCGCCCGTGAGCTGCTTCACCACCGACTCCGCCAGAGCCTTGCCCGCCTCTCCCTCCACCGCGGAGACGAGGCGCCGACCCACGAGCCGGGCGATGTCGTTGCGCGCACCTTCGTTCTCGCGCTTGGTGAAGGTCGTGAACTCAGCGCTGGCGCTGTAGTCGCCGGTGAGCCCGCGCAGGGTCTCCAGGAAGGTGCTCTTGCCGTTGGCGCCCACGCCGTAGAGCATGAACAGCACATGCTCCCCGGTTGCTCCGGTGAGCGAGTAGCCCACCGCGCGCTGGAGGAAGGAGACCAGGCCCGCGTTGCCGCCCATCACCCGCAGCAGAAAGCTCTCCCACTGCGGGCAGGTCGCTCCTTCGTCGTAGGCGACGGGGCACTGGTGGGTGAGCCAATCGAGCGGCTCATGCGGGCGAAGCACGCCCGCGCGCAGATCGAGGGTGCCGTTCTGGACGTTGAGCAGGAAGGGGTCACAGTCGAGAACGTCCACGCCCACCGGGAGCAGGTCCTGGCCGATCTTGACCATGGCGCCGAGCCGTGCGGAGGCCTCGCTCGCGACCGCGTGCTTGCGGTAGCTGCGCTGCACCTCGTCGGAGGGCACCTTCAGTGCCTCGGTTGCCACGGCGCGCAAGGTCTCAATCGCGGCGCGGGTGGCCTCGCCTGACTTGTCCATCGACCAGCGCCCTTTGCCGTAGACGAGCCAGGCCCCCCAGGCATGACAGTAGGCGAAGCGGTGGCCTTGGTGCGCCTTGAACCGCTCAGCGTTGCCGGCGTCCGTGAGGTTGAGCGCCAAGAGGGGCGAGGCGGGGTCGTAGCGGAGCAGGCTGTCGACGATGGACGCCACCTCCTCACCATCGAGGGGCGGCCGGCAGCGCGCGGCGTTGGCGGCGGCCAGGGCGCTGGTCAGCTCATCCCGGCCGGCGCCGCCGCGGCGAAGGACCCCGCCGAGCTTGACGAGGCCGGCGTTGCGCTCGCCCTCGGCCAAGGTTGTGCTGGAATGGGGTCCGTTGTCGGGGGCGGACGAAGGTGCGGGCCGCGGAGCTGCCTCCAGGGCCCGGTCGACGTCGATGGGGCGGCCGTCCCCGCTCCGCATCCAGGCGACGGCTTCGCGCTCCGGCGGGCAGGAGGCGACGTACCAGATGCGGCTGATGTCCTTGGCATTGGGATCGGCCCGCCCCCCGAGCGCGCGATCGACGGCTTCCCAGACCCGGGGGTATTCGGCGGGCAGGATGGGCCGGGACACCCACAGAAGCAGCCGGAAGCAGTGGTCATCGGGGCCCCGGGCGAGGTGGCTGAACGAGCTGTACGCCAGCCAGGCCCACCCGCACGCCACCACTTTGTCCAGCAGCGTCTGCGCCTGCTCGGCCGACTGGTGATCGAAGTCCAGCACCAGCGCCGTGACGTGCCGGACACCCTTCTTGCCCCGCTGCGCTCCCGGCTCAAAGACGACGGCGGAAAAGACCGGCGTGCCACGCTTCTCGGTGCGCACACAGTGCCGCTTGCCAACCAACTCCACGGCGAGGCCATCGAAGGGCACCGGGACGCGGGCCTGCTCATCACGAAACTGAACGCCGATGAGCGCGGCTTCCTCAATCCGAACCAGCGTGAGGGGAGGCTCCAGGGGGGTCAACGTCGCGCCCCCCCACCCGATGCGCCCCGGGCCCTTTGCCGTTGCGCACGCCGCCGCCTCTCTGTGGGACCTGGGTATGCGTCCCGAAGTGTGCGGCGCGTGAGGAGCGCGTCAACGTCGGCCGGGAAGCCGTCGCAAAGGACGTAGGCCGCTCGCGGCAAGGCGGCAGGTGGGCACCAGGGAACCGGAAGCGGCCCCGCGGGCATGACGCCTTCCCAGCAGGCGAGGCCCTCCAGATCGGCCTGCAAGGCGCTCCAGGCTGCACCATACTCGGTCGACAAGAGGGGGCGGCTGAGCGGCACCACCACGACGAAGCTCGCTTCGTCTTCGTCCGCCCCCTCGTGGAGGCTGTACAGCAGATGGGCGAGGCGCAGGCCCTTGAGGCGCCCCACCACCAGCTCAGCGGCCTCGGGAGACAACGCCCGATACCGAAGCACGAGGGCGGTGACCTGCACGAGGTGCAGGCCGTCGCGCGGCCCGTCCTGGGCGCCAACGCCGAAGGCGACCGTGGGGAGGCCAACCGCAGACCCCACCGCCCGGTGGGGCGGCAGGGCCCGGCCGAGGGGCACCAGGCGCACGGCGCCGACAGCGTCCTCCCCAGCGAAATGCAGGATCGGAACGGCCACATGGGCGAGGCGGACGATCGAAGGGCTCATGGGCCCCCTCCGGTCCCGGACGCGCGGGCCTGGCGGTCCCACTCCGCGAGGAGGGAGAAGAAACCCACGAGGTTCCTGGTGATCTCGCGCCCGTCCTCGCGGGTCAGGCGTCGAGGTGACCGTGGCTGAAAGAGGGAGGCAGCCTCGTCATGCAGACGGGTGCTCTCCCCCGCTCGGGAGGTGACATTG
>Ga0164294_10003931_pt1 | contig 13110 bp, 11 predicted proteins | sample GEODES005metaG_FD_111479 | JGI IMG/M metagenome (GOLD analysis project Ga0164294, IMG submission 111479) | Oligotrophic lake water microbial communities from Sparkling Lake, Wisconsin, USA - GEODES005 metaG | ecosystem: Environmental > Aquatic > Freshwater > Lake | place: USA: Sparkling Lake... | reverse complement strand
GAGGCCAAGGCCGGCACCTTCCCGCTCGAGGGCAGCACGATCGTCGCGGTGTTCCGTCAGGGCGGGAAGCTCTGGGTCATCGACAACGCCTGCGCCCACGAGGACGGCCCCGTCGGCGAGGGGGACGTGTCCGGCACCTGCGTCCGTTGCCCCTACCACGACTGGGAATACGACTTCACCACGGGGGCGTGCCGCACCGATCCGGAGCGCGCGCTCGCCACCTTCTCCGTTCGCGAGCGCGAAGGGGTCATCTGGGTGGGGCCGCGCCTCACCGAGGGCACCAAGGCGCGCGGCGGGGACCACAACGACGGCCTGGAGACCATCACGCGATGAGCAAGACCATCGAGGGCGCGCTGCGCCAGGGCATCACCTTCGACGAGCTCCTCGCGGCGCTCGGCGGGCTCTCCGACGGGGGCAAGAAGCTCCAGGTCCAGGTCCAGGCGCGCTGCGTGCCCTACCTCCGCCACAAGGTCGTCGGCTGGGTGGACGGTCCGCCGACCTCCTCCGTCGTCTTCGTGCTCTCCGGCGCCGACCCCAAGGGCGGAGCGTGGCGGCGCTTCACGCTCTCGCGCTCCGAGGGCGCCTACGAGCTCGCCTGCTTCCCGACGGCCTTCCACAACGAGAAGGATCCGCTCTCCCCCGGCATCCCGCCCAGCTCCAGCCGGCACCAGTAGCCGCGGTCAGCCGCCCGGGCCGCGCTCGGGCGGCACGATCCAGAGGGGCGCGCTGACCGCCCAGGCGGCGTCGGGTGACCAAGGTACGGCGTTCGTCCCGCGGGCAACCGCCACCGCCCATGTCGCGCCGACCGGCACGGCCCATCGCCATGCCCCGGCGCGGCGCACAGAGTGGGTGCTCGCGCTCACGTCGGTGATGAGGTCCACGTTGTCCATCCCCATCCACGTCGGCGCGTCGAGCCGCACCTCGATCGTCCGCACGCCGCGGGCGACCCCCTCGTCCCGGAGCGCGAGCCGCGGCCCGGTGCCAGCGGTCGTGCGGCCATCGACGATCCCCGCCTCGTAGGCCGGGAGGTTGCGGTCGGCGTCCACGCCGATCCAGGTGCGCGGGCCGAGCGGCGTCACGTCGATCCGCTCGGCGAGAAGATCGAGGTAGATGGGGATGTCCTCGAGGCCGTCGATCCAGATCGCGTCGGGTCGGGGGTCCCAGTCGTCGGGGTCGGCCTGGGTGCGCGCGCGATCCACCCACGGCGGATCGACGACGGTGAGGCGCGCGATGGACTGGCCGCCCTCCGTGGCGGCGAGCAGGTCCAGCGCGTCCAGGCCGCTCCAGGGCACGGCGCCGTGCGCGGGCTTGCGGCTGTTCGGCGTCCAGGGCCACGACCAGACGGCCTCCGCGGCGCGGGACCCCGCGACGACCGTGATGGCGTCGTGCGCGCCGACCGAAACGCTCGGGATCTCGTCGTCCGCGATCAGCACAGCGAACTCCACGCCCTCGGCCGCGAGGTCGGTGGCGGCGGCCTCGGGGGCGGCCGTGGTGGTGGCGTCCGGAGCCACGAAGACGGCGGGCGCGGCCAGCGCGACGTCATCGGGCTGCCAGGCGCGGTGCAGCGTCACCGTCGCGGTGGTGTCGGCGCCGGCCCACGGGAGCTGGACGGCGGTGTAGGTCGGTCCGGCCCAGACCCAGATCGGTCGCGGGCTCGGTCCGAGCGGCACACGCCCGCCGCCTCGCGGGAGCGGCCACGCCGTCGCCCGGTCGGTCACCGCGGCGACGAGGTCGTTCCCGTCGGCGTCCTGGACCCGCACGTCGAGGCGGGCACACGCGAGCGTCGTGACGCCGTCGTACGCGCACCCCTCGCGCTCTCCGACGAGGAGGGCCCCGGCGGGCACGCGCCCCGTCGCGCGCCCGTCCTCGACGACGAGGCGTGCGCGCTCGACGCCGTCCTCCAGCGCGAGGACCTGATCCGCGTCGACCTCCAGGTCCACGTCGTCCCCGTCGGGCCACAGCCCCTCGCGTGACACCGCGGCGCGCGTCACCCCGGTGAGCTCCACGGCGCTCCCGCCGCCGGCCGGCGTCCCGTCGAAGCCCACGAAGCTCCCCTCTGTCCCGAGCACGGTGGCGGCGGTGCGATCGGCCCCCACCCGCCCCTGGAGCACGCCCGTGCCGGCGGCCTCGATGGTCAGCGCGTCGTCGTCTGCGCCGAGGCGATAGGTGACCCCGGGCAGCACCAGCCGGGCCTCGTCGTCCTCCGTGAACGCCTCGATCGTGCGGCGGTCGCCGTCCGGCAGGTACTCGAGCAGCACGTCGATCCCATCGGGCGCGGCCGCGTCGATGAGCGAGCCGCCGTACTCGTCGAGATGGGTCAGCGCGGCGTAGGTGCCGCGGACCACGTAGCGGGCGTGGGCGTTCTCGATCAGCCAGTCCCCCGAGCGGCCCTCTCCCCCTGGAATGAGCTCGTCGCTACACGGGATCTGTCGAGCGCGCACTTCGCCGGGCGCGAGTGTGCGCGGGTCGCACACCGTCGCTTCGGCCCCCGTGGGGGGAGCGGCGCACGCGGCGAGGAGGAGCAGCATCGCTTCCCCGCTAACCGGGGGAGGGCTCGTGCCTCGCCCCGGAGCGGCGGAGAGGGCTACTCGGCGGGCTCCGCGAGGCTGCCGTTGAAGCGGAGCGCGGTCGGCACGAGGCGGACCTGCTTCGACCAGCCCTCGGGGATCTCGCCCATCGTGTAGACCCACACCCGCTTGTCGCCGGGCTTGAGGGGCTTGGTGTACTCCTCGGGGAGCGACATGCCGCCCGGGCCCGTGGTGCCGGCGAGCGGGTAGCTCTTCGCGACGAGCTTGCCGCCGCTCGCGTCGAGGAGCTGGACCTCGAGCGTGAGGAAGTCGAGGGTCTTGTCGCCGGTGTTGGTGACCTCGGCGGTGAAGCCCCAGCCGTCCTTCGGGCCCTTGGGGTCCTCGGCGAGGTTGACCTCCTCCACCTTGACCTCTCCGATCTGCAGCTTGTCGATGTACCCGGCGACCTCCACCCGGGCGCTCGCCTTCTTCCGCATCGAGGCGTCCGCCGTCGGGTTCTCCTTGATGAACGCCTCCCAGGCCGCGGGGGTGTTCTCCGCTTCAGCCGTCGCGAAGTGCGCGAGCGCGCGGGCGGCCTGGACCTTCGCGAGCGAGCGCGACTTGGGGTAGCGGGTGATGACCTCGTCATAGTCGGAGAGCTTGGTGCTCGTCAGCGCGCGCTCGACGAGGAGCTGCTCGAGCCGTGTGTCGGCCGCGAGCTTGTCGGAGCCTGTCGGCTCGGTGGCGAGGTAGGTCTCCCAGGCCTCGATGGTGTCGACCTTCTTGGCGTCTCCGAACGGATCGGCGCACGCGGCGAGGAGAAGGAAGAGAACGATGCTACGCATGAAGAGCCTCCGGCGCGGATGATACCACACCCGGGCGAAGGCTCCCGTTGCATCGGGCATTTGGCCCTGCCGGGCCGGGTCAGCCGCCCTCGGAGCGCTGCTTCACCCAGGTGACGGCGTTGGTGAGGCCGTGCTTCGAGATCATGTCCTGCGCGAAGCCGGGGATCCAGCCGGTGAACCGGATGTCGACGGAGTACTCGAGGCGGCTCTTCACCGCGCCGTCCGCGGCGGCGGGGAGGGGGGTGACCCGCCAATAGCCCACGGAGTCGTCGAGGTCGGAGAGGCGGTCGTAGTCGAGCGTCCACGTCAGCCACCCGGCGGTCGGGTTGTAGGTGTGCTTGACGAAGTACTCGACGTTCATCCCAAGAGGATCGAGGACGAAGCGCGTGTAGATGTTCGCGCCGTCACGACGGTACACCTCGCACGCCTTCACGTTGTCGACCCACTCCGGGTACTTCGCGTAGTTGACGATACGGCTCCAGATGGTGGGGGGCGCCGCCTTGATGTCCATGAAGGCGACCCCGTGGCCGCCGTTGCCGGTTCGAACTTGCTTGAGCACGAGCTCGCCCGCCGCGAGGCGGGTGGCGTCGTCCGCGGCGAGGGGGACCGCGGGCGGGGCGCCCTTGTACGCGGCCACGACGCCGCGGTGGGTGTGCGGCGCGGCGGGGTCGGCAGCGAAGGCGGCGAAGGCCAGGACCAGGGCGGCGAGCATCGGGAGGCTCCAGTGCGTCCGTCTCCGGATAAGGATCGGGCGCCCTATTTTTTTACAAGTGAAGCGCGGACTCGGGTGCTATCCTGCAACACCTCGTCGGAGAGTCTATGCGTGCCCTTTTGTCGTCGTTTGTGCTCCTGGTCGGCTGTGCAGCGGTGGAAGATGCCAAGATGGACTCGGACGGGGACGGCCTCCTCGATGAAGCCGAGCTCGCCGCGGGCACCGACCCCGAGAGCGCCGACTCGGATGATGACGGTCTGGACGACGCCGCCGAGGCCGACGCCGGCACCGACCCGCTCGTCGCCGACTCCGACGGTGACGGCTACCTCGACCCCTGGGAGCTCACCGAGGGCTCCGACCCGATGGACGACCAGAGCCTCATCTACGAGGGGCACTGGCCGTACAACCCGAACAAGGACGCGATCGAAGATCCGGGCTGGGACGAGCGCGCGCGCAAGGGCAACACCCTCCCCCGCTTCGCCTGGACCGACCAGTTCGGTCAGCAGGTCGACATCTACGACTTCGCCGGCCAGGGCAAGCCCGTCGTACTCGATCTCTCCGGCGCCTGGTGCTACTGGTGCCAGCAGGTCGCGAAGCTGATGGAAGGCCGCCGCAACGACCTCGCCGGGTACGGCTGGGACGACCTCCACACCAATCTCGAGGCGGGTGACTTCCTCTGGGTGACCGTGCTCGACTCGGACGTGTCCGGCTCCTCCATCGACTCGGACGAGGTCGCCGAGTGGTACGACACCTTCACCAACACCTACGTCCCCGTCCTCGCCGACGAGCAGATGGAGCTCACCGACTGGATCAACCCCTCGGGCTACCCGACGGCGATGCTCCTCGACGAGAACCTCGAGATCACCGTATTCGACAAGGCGGACTACACCGCCGTGTTGACCGCCCTCGCTGAAGAGTTCCCCGCCGCCGAGTAGGCGCGGGTGGCGATGGGGCGGGGCCATCGGGCCTCGCCCTTTTCGTTTTTGGGGCGGTCTTCCGGGTCGGGCTCCTCGCCGCCTGTGCGCGCCTACCCGCCGGACCCGGTCCCGCCCGGTCGCGTCATCGCCGCGGGATCGAGCAGGGCGTCGATCGTCGCGTCGGGGAGTACCTTCGCCGCCTTGGCCACCTCGCGCACGCCGCGGTTGCTGCGCGCGGCCTCCTTCGCGAGGTCCGCGGCGCGGTCGTAGCCGATGGCCGGGGCGAGCGCCGTCGCCAGCGACAGGTTCCGCTCCAGGGTGCTGGCACATTGCTCGCGTTCGGCCTCGATCCCGTCGATGCAGCGGCTCGCGAAGGTGCGCGCGCCGTTCGCGAGCAGCGTGATCGATCGCAGCAGGTTGTCGGCCAGCAGCGGGAGCGCCGTGTTGAGCTGGAGCGCGCCGCCCTGGGCGCCGAGGGTGACCGTCGTGTCGTTCCCGATCACCTGCCAGCCCACCATGGCGAGCATCTCGCACATGACCGGGTTGACCTTCCCCGGCATGATCGAGCTCCCAGGCTGGGTGGCGGGGAGGCGCAGCTCGGCGATGCCGGCGCGCGGACCGCTCGCGAGCAAACGCACGTCGTTCGCGATCTTCACCAACGAAACGGCGATGACGCGGAGCTGGCCGCTGGCCTCGACCACGGCGTCTACCGCGCCCTGAGCCTCGAAGTGGTTGGCGGCCTCGACGAAGGGGAGCCCCGTGTCGACCGCGATCCGCGCGATCGCCTTGCGCGGGAAGTCCTTCGGGCAATTCAGGCCCGTGCCGACGGCGGTTCCGCCGAGCGCGAGCTCGAGCAGGGCGTCCCGGGCGGCGCCGGCACGGCCGATCCCGAGCTCGATCTGGCGGGCCCACCCGGCGAATTCCTGGCCGAGCCGCACGGGCGTCGCATCCATGAGGTGCGTCCGGCCGGACTTCACCACGTCGTCGAAGGCGGCGGCTTTCGTCGTGAGCGCCGTGCGAAGGTAGCGGAGCGCCGGGAGGAGATCCTCCTGGATCGAGAGGGCGGCCGCGACGTGCAGCGCGGTCGGGACGATGTCGTTCGAGGACTGGCTCTGGTTGACGTGATCGTTCGGATGCACGGGCGTACGGGTGCCGATCTCGCCGCCCATGAGCTCGATGGCGCGGTTGGCGATGACCTCGTTGGCGTTCATGTTGGTGGACGTGCCGGAGCCGGTCTGGAACACGTCCACCGGGAACTGGGCGTCCCAGTCGCCATCGGCCACCTCTTGCGCGGCCGCGCCCACCCACTCGGCCACGTCTACGGGGAGGAGCCCGAGCTCCTCGTTGGTGAACGCGCACGCGCGCTTCACGATGCCCATCGCCTGGATGAAGCGCCGCGGCAGGCGCTGGCCCGAGATGGGGAAGTTCTCGATCGCGCGCTGGGTCTGCGCGCCCCAGTAGGCGTCGGCCGGGACACGAATGTCTCCGAGCGAGTCCTTCTCGATCCGATGGCGCACCGGGCCTCCTCAAGGGTCGGGCCCTCCTATCCCTGCGCCGGTTAGGGGGAGGTGTGGCAGACGGTACACCAGCGGACGTGCGGCTGATCGAGGTCTACACCTCCGTGCAGGGGGAGAGCACCTGGGTCGGCCTGCCCTGCGTGTTCGTGCGCTTCGCGGGCTGCAACCTGCGGTGTACGTGGTGCGACTCCGTGTTCACCTTCACCGGCGGCGCGCGCGAGCCCATCGACTCCGTGGTCGACAAGGTGCTCGCCACGGGCATCCCCCTGGTCGAGGTCACCGGCGGCGAGCCCCTCGTCCACCGCTCGGCCGCGCCGCTCATGCAGGCCCTCCTCGACCGGGGGCTCACCGTCCTCCTCGAGACCAGCGGCAGCCGCGACATCTCCGTGGTGCCCGCCGGTGTCCACATCATCCTCGATCTGAAGCCACCGGACAGCGGAGAGGAGCGCGCCAACCTGTGGTCCAACGTGCCGCTCCTCCGCAAGAAGGACGAGGTCAAGTTCGTCATCGCGTCCCGACGCGACTACGAGTGGTCCCGCGACGTGACGCGCGAGCACCAGCTCGACCAGAAGGTCGGCTCCGTCCTCTTCTCTCCCGCCTGGGGCCTCGTCGATCCGCGCGCCCTGGTGGACTGGATCCTCGCCGATCGGCTGCCGGTGCGCTTCCAGGTGCAGATGCACAAGTACGTGTGGCCGCCCGAACAGCGAGGGGTGTGAGATGGACAGCATCAAGCTCGGGATCGACGGGATGAGCTGCGGGGGCTGCGTACTCTCGGTCGAGAAGGCGCTCGGCCGGGTGCCCGGCGTCAAGAAGGTCGTCGTCTCGCTCGACGCGAAGGAAGCCGTGGTCGAGGGCGACAAGCTCGAGCGGCAGATCCTCGCCGACGCCGTGACGGACGCCGGGTACGACGTCCGATAGGCCGCGGGCTGTCCCGCCGGGGCGCTCGGCAGGGGCCGCCCCCCGCTACTCGTGCGTGAGCCGGTAGTTCAGGACGAGGCAGGGCACCGGCCCCGGCAGCTTGCCGAACGTGGCCTCCATCTTCTTCGGGTCTCCCTTGAGGGCGGCGTCGCACGAGAGGACGATCGCGCGGGCGATCACCTCGGCGGTGCGCTCGAGCACCCACGGGCCGCCGGACGTGTCGGCGACCACGACCGTGGGGGACTGCTTCACGAAGTCGAGGGTGATCTTCGAGGCTTCGGCGTAGCGGGTGCCCGGGATGTCCGCCGCGAAGATCTTGGCGACGCGAGAGACGGTCACGAACGGGCTGTCGATGTCCGGCACGAACTTCGCCGACCGACCGACGGTGTCCTCCAGCACGGAGACGACCTTGGCGATGGACTCGCGGTCGTCGTCTCCGTCCGCGCGCACGCAGGTGTTCGTGCCCTGGCGGATGGCGTCTACGCCGCTCGGGATGTTCGTGTCGAGCGGCGGGAACCCGGCGGCGGCGGCGGTCTCGGACAGGAGTTGGGTGCGAGCGACCTCGTCCTGGGAGATCTGGGTGGCGTCGCCGCTGACGTAGGCGTCCAGGGCCACCGTCGAGAAGCCAAGGTTCTTCGCCTGCCGGTACGTGAGGCGGGCTGGACCGCGGCCGCAGACCTCCTTCTCCTTCGCATCGAGCAGCTGTCCCCACTGACCTTGGACGCGGTTGCGCGTCGCGGCGAGGAAGGGGAGGAGGCGCTTGGTGTCGGGGTCGAAGTTGTCGGACTTCTCGATGCGCTCGCGCATCTTCGCGAACTCCTCCGGGCGCGAGGAGTCCTCGTACAGCCAGGAGTATACGTCCGGATTATCAAGGATCTTCTTGGACTCTGTCTTGACGAGGCCGATGAAGGCCTTGTCCTTGTTCATCGCGAGGCCGACCGACCGCACCCCGGTGATGGTCACCGCGAGCTCGTCGAACTTGAAGTTCTCGACGTCGTTGCCGATGCTGCCTGCGTAGGCGAGGCTCTCCTTGCAGGTCTCGGCCTCCTCGACGGCCTTGTCGGCGTCCGTCTTGAACTTGAAGGCGGTGCACGCCGACACGCCGGTCGAGAAGTACCCGAAAAGCATGATCGCGCCGAGGATGATGATCCGCGGCTGCCAGATCGCGCCGGACTTGATGAAGTACATCCCGCGCATCGCGATGGCGACGGGGGAGAGGGTGTAGAGGCGCGCGAGGAGGAGGTCGAGGCCCGCGCGGCCGAAGCGGCCCGCGGTGAGGTTCTGGGGACCGCGCCGGGCCGGGGCGCGCGCGGCCTTCATCTCCGGGGGAAGGTCTCCGAGCTCGATGAAGAACCGGGGGCCTTCGGCCGTGACCAGCGAAAAGGAGTCACCCGGCTTGACCGCGGTCGGGGCCTGAACCTGGATCGGCCGGCGGGCGTCGCCTTTCCAGAGGAACACGGCGGCGGTTCGCTCCGAGGGCGCGAGGATCATGCTCGCCCCCCCCTGCCGGATGACCTTGCAGTGCTCCTTGGAGACGCCGAGCGACTCCGGGAGCGTGATGTGGCAGCGCTCCTTGTTGGAGCCGAGGCGCGCCTCCAACCCCTCGAACGGCCCGAACCGGGTGCCGCCGAACTCCGGGGACAGGACGAGGTAGAGGACGAGATCGCCTTGTGCCATGTGCGCTCCGCGGCGGAGTATACGCCACCCGTCCGGCCCCGACCGTGTGCATGCGCGCCCCCGCGGCCCGCATCCCCCGCTTCGACCCGTGATAGAATCGGCGCGCCGTGAACATCTTCCTCATCCCCTACACTTGGATGCGACACCTCTCGCTGGCGCTCGTGTGCTCTGGCGCCGCGCTCCTGGCGTGGTGGCTGGTGCTGGCGCTCGCGGTACTCTTCCCATTCTGGACGGTGGCCTGGGACGGCGCGGTCTACCTCACTGCTCTCGTGACGGCGGTGGCCGGCGCGTCCACGCTCGCGGAGGCGTCGCTCCGGCGTGAAGCGGTGTGGAAGCGCACGCTTCGGACCGTCGTGAGCGGCAGCGTCTCGGGCGCGCTCGCCCTGGCCGGCTATTGGAGCTGGACCAGCGTCGCCGGCCCTATCGCCTTCGACGACGCCGGAGAGGCCGACCTCGGTGAGCCCACGCTCGTCTCCCTCCGCTACCGCCTCGCGGCGTTCATGGTGTGCGGCCTCTTGACCGCCGTCGGGCCGCTCGTGCTTCGGCGTGGCGCGGGGTTCTTCTCCCACCTCGGGGCGGGCGCTGCCGCGGGCCTCGTCGCCGGCGCGACCTGGTACGTGATGGGCTACCCCAAGTCCTCGTTCATCGGGCTCTCGGACCTGTACCTCGCGAGCGCCGGCGGCGCGCTCGCCTTCGGCGGGACCTTCGGCCTCCTGGCCTGGGGCATCCCCGACAACCTCTACGCCGGCTGGCTCCGCATCGTGAGCGAGTCGCGGCACGGTCGCCGCATTCCGGTCGACAGCCCGGACGGCGGGGTGCGCGAGCGCTTCGTCGGCCACTTCCCCCGCGGGCTCGACCTGTTCCTCCCCGCGGAGGACGGCGTCATGGAACTCCACGTCTCCGTGATGGTCACCCGCAAGCAGGAGTACCGCGCCCGCGGCCTCACGCTGAAGCCTACGCTCATCCGTCGCTTCCTCGAGCGGATCGACTTGCGGTACGACGCGCGGCGCCCGGCCCCCCTGGAGACACGGCTCTCCTCCGGGGACAGGATGCTCCTCGGCCCCGCGAACGACCCCACCGTCGTCGAGTTCATCATGCTCCCGCGGGAGGAGCGGTGAGGCTTCTCTCCCTCCTCCTCGCCTGCGCGCTCGCGGGGTGCGGCCAGACCGACCTCGCGCCCGTGCCCGGCACCACCGTGCGGGTCGCCCCGCCGACGGCGAGCGGACAAGGAAAGCAGGCCCTCGAACTTCATATTTTCGCTACGGAAGAGGAATGCTACGCCACCGTCAAGGAGGAGGACGTCGCGAACTGCCTCCCCTTCGTGGACCGCGCCTCGGGTCAGGTCCGCGTCGCGTTCCAGATGCGGGTGGACGGCGAGGAGTGGAAGATCCCCCTCGCTGAAGACAACATGGAGATCTTCCACAAGAACCAGCGCGTGTTGCGCGAGGGCCGGAACGACTTCCAGATCGTCCCGCACGAACCCGCCCGTGCCGACCAGCTCTTCATCCTCCTCATCGACAGCTCGGGCTCCATGGCCATCGTCGACGAAGAGGGCAGCGGCCGCACGCGGATGGACAAGCTCCGCGCGGCGCTCCTCCGGAACGACGTGGTGGACGCCTTCTTCCCCACCGACGTGAAGACCGCCGTTGTCCCGCTCATCTTCAAGGGGTCGGGCGTCCCGGAGCCGCTCGGGGGCAAGTGGGTGGTCGACAACAAGAAGGACTTCCGGCAGCTCATCAAGACGGAGCTCCAGGTCGGCTCCGGCTTCACCTACTTCTACAACGCGGTGGACTGGGCCTCGAGCACCCTCCTGACGAACCCCGAGATCAAGCGCGCGGTCGAGGTCGGCAAGCAGGCCCCGACGATCATCGCGCTGACCGACGGCTTCAACAACGAGCTCCCCACGGACGTGTGCGGGGACAACGCGCCGCGCCTCGAGAAGATGCTGAAGCGGCTCGACGGCGTGCGCCGCGGCGAGGCGTCGGACGTGCGGAACATCCCCACCGTCTACACGGTTGGCCTCGGGCGATCGGCCTGGCGCGGCTTCGAGGTCCCGGATGACCTCAGCGTCTCCCCCCGCTTGATGTGCAAGGGCTTCGCCGATCAGGTCATCAACGGCGGCGTGGAGACTCGCGGCGTCGACAACGGCGCCCTCTCGTGGATCGCCAAGGTTGGCGGAGGCAACTCCTTCATCAGCCGCACTACCGAGGGCCTCGCGGACGCCTTCAAGGCCGCGGCCGCGGTGCGCTTCCGTTGGTTCGAGGCCCGCTACAAGGTCGATCCCTTCTACCTCCGCCGCTCCTTCGAGACGAAGCTGCGCCTCTCGTCCCTCCTGCGGAGCGAGGGCGCCGTCTGGATCCATCCGAGCGGCTGGTTCGACGCCCCTCCCGGCGTCGCCGGGCCGGACGGCTGGGTCCACGCCTCGTCCTTCCGCGAGACAACGACGGTGCTGCTGCCGGTCCTCGGGCTCCTGGTGGCGCTCGGCTACCTGCCCGCCGCGTGGTTCAACGTGCGGCGCGCCTTGTTCTCTCGCGTCGCCCGCCGGAAGAAGGGCCGCTGAACGGAGGAGGGCCCCCGGTCCCTCTGGCACGGGTTGCGGCCGGGGTCGCGATGCCGTACGATCGGACCGCCATAAAACTGGACTCCGCGTGGCCCGCTCCATCAAACAGTACGAGATCACCGGAGAGCTCGGCTCCGGGCATTTCGGCAAGGTGTACCTCGCCGTAGGTGAGGTGCCTGGGCGGGGGATCCACCCGGGGAAGCGACGCGTCGTCGCCGTCAAGAAGCTCCGCGAGCCGAACCACGACTCGGTCCGGTTGCTCCTCCAGGAATTCGCGCTCCTCGATCAGGTGAAGCACCGCAGCATCGTGCGCGTCTTCGAGTACCTGGAAGACGAGGATGCCGTCGTGATGGAGGTGGTGCACGGCGTCACCCTCCGCGAGGTCCTCGACGCATGCGCCAAGTCCCGCGAGCAGGTCTACACCGAGGCCGCCGTCGAGATCGGCTGCGAGCTGGCGGACGCGCTCTATCAAGCCTACACGACGCCCGGCGACAACGGGGAGCGCCTCCAGCTCGTCCATCGGGATCTGAAGCCCGAGAACGTGATGTTGACCAAGGCGGGCGAGGTCAAGATCCTCGACTTCGGCCTCGCGCGCGTCGACAACGCCGACTTCGCCCGTGACGACCCCAACCGCATCAAGGGCACCCCCGTCTACATGGCGCCCGAGCAGGCGCGGGGTGAGGACATCGACCACCGGACCGACCTCTTCGCGCTCGGGCTCATCCTCTACGAGCTCCTCATGGGGCGCCCGGCCTACCGCGTCCCGATGGACGCCCCTGACCCTATCGCCGCGATCTACGCCGCGATCGAGGGTGGCGAGCTCTCCGAGCAGTGCCGGGAGCTGGAATCGAAGCTGCCGGGCATGGGTCCCCTCGTAGCCAAGCTGCTCCAGGCGCGGCCGCGCAACCGGTACCAGACCGGTCATGATCTGCTCGTCGACCTTCGGCGCCAGCTCTACAAGGATCGTGGCGTATATCTAAAGGAATTTTGCGATTTCTTCTACGGGAGCCTCCATCGGCTCCCCGATCTGCCCGACGCTGACCCAGGGCAGGGAGGTACCCGGATGACCACGAACGACAAGGCTCCACGGAAGAGCATCGAGGATCGCCTTCGCGAATCGATGAACCGTGACGCCGCGCCCGCCCCCACACCCGCGCCGGTCGGGCCGGAGGCCACCGGCCCGAAGGCTCCTGTGCCCGTCCGCCGCGTGCCCCCCCCCGTGCGCCCCGTGACCCCCGTGTCCGCCGCGCCCGCGCCGTCCCCGGTGGTCGCGCCGAAGATCGTGCCCCGGAGCGCTTCCGCGGCGCGCCCCGCGCCGAACGTGCAAGAGGACGACCTCCCGCCGTCGGTGAAGGGCAAGCCCGGCTCGCCGAAGCCCCCCGCGCCCGCGGCGCGAAAAACGATGGGCGCGCGCAGCCCCGACGAGACCGGCATGCTCCAGATGGTGCCGCTCTCCG
>Ga0164294_10003927_pt1 | contig 13117 bp, 8 predicted proteins | sample GEODES005metaG_FD_111479 | JGI IMG/M metagenome (GOLD analysis project Ga0164294, IMG submission 111479) | Oligotrophic lake water microbial communities from Sparkling Lake, Wisconsin, USA - GEODES005 metaG | ecosystem: Environmental > Aquatic > Freshwater > Lake | place: USA: Sparkling Lake... | reverse complement strand
TGCAAAATTCCTGCTATACTCCAAACCACAATGGTAATGGCGTAGCCAAGCTTTGAGCCTATTTTGTCAATGATTCTTCCACTGATTAGCAAACCAATTGCATAGGCTGCTGTAAAAGCCATGACTATCCTTGCAAAATCAGTTTCTGTCCAAGAAAACTCTTTTTCCAAAATTGGTTTTAGCAAGCCAATCAGCTGCCTGTCTAGATAGTTTATCGTAGTTGCAAAAAATAGCAACGCCACAACAACCCACCTATATTTATTATTCAAGATTGTTCCCATTTTTCCATGAATGTTTTGAAATGGTTAAAAATGTTTGCTTCATTAGAAGTTTTAATTAGTTGACTAGGAAACAATGGGCTACCAATTCCAAAGGCATCGGCACCGGCTTTTTTATAATGAGCGATGTCATCACTGCCAATGCCACCTGTTGGCATTAGCCGTATTTGGGGAAACGGCGCCTTAACAGATTGAATGAAGTCTGGACCTAAATGTGATGCTGGAAAAACTTTTACCATCGATGCACCAAGAGACCATGCCGTATATATTTCTGTTGGTGAAAATGCCCCAGGAAAAACCGGAACATCATTGGCAACACATTTTTGAATCACATCTGCAACAACGATAGGAGTAACAATAAAATCTGATCCAGCATCCAAGGCTTTTTGAAGATCAATTAAATTACACACAGTGCCAGCTCCAATATTAATAGAATCGCCAAAAACTGCTTTGGCTTTTCTGATCATGCTTTCTGCTCCTGGGGTATTCATTGTTACTTCAATGGTTGTAAAACCTACCTGAACATACAAAGGCATTATCCGCTCAAAAGCATCCGAACTGATGTTACGAATAATCCCAACAATAGGTACCTTTTCAAATTTGATCCATGAAAACATACATTTATTTATTTGGAATTATTTAATGTTAAATTTCGAAAGATTAACTGACCTGCAATAGTTGCCTTATCAGTCATTTCATTTGACAGTATCGTAGTTCTTTGCATTAGTCCCAACTCATGCAAACCCAGCTTATAGAAATTGTGTAAATTACTGCTGCTGCATAAAATGATGGGAAGCTCCTCTGTATTTATCAAACACCTCAGTTCAGACCCTATCAATAAGCCACTTAGGTAAATGCTATTTTGCCGTTTATCCAGCAAACCGAAAAGTTGGTTTGTTCTTACAGAAAAAAGGTTGTGTAGAATGGAAGAATCAGAAGATGCTCGGATTCCTTTTCTAAAAACATTTGCATCATCTTCAGATATTAAACCCAACTTAGAACTATTAACAGAATCACTCAGGATGCTATGATTGCTTAATAAACCATATACTTCACCGGTCATGAAAGTTTGAAAGTTCGTCATGTCATTCCCATGGATGTAGATATGTTTACAATGAGTACCTGGGAATATCAAAATTGCTTTTTCAGGACGTAAACCATCTTGCTCTAATAAAGAAATCATTCCGAGCACTTGTGTTTCTTCTCCACGCATTACATCATCAACACTTTTTACACCTGAGATCAAGACAATATCGTTCTCAAAATAACTGTCTGCTGGTACACTTATTGTCAAAGCATTGCTTCCATCCAAAGAAAATGGAAGATGTGCATAGTTTACGACAAGCATCCCAATTGATGAAGACGCCATGCCTGAGATAATAATGGGAATTTCATTCAAGTTGATTGACAACAATTCAGCCAGAGCATCTACCTGCCTTTTCAGCTTTTGACGAAAATATTGTTCTCGTGTAATAGGATTTTTTTCGGCATGTGCTTGCCACAACCTAAAAGTACTGGCAACACCTTCCCTTGTATTTACTTCGCCTTCCACTTTTTGTTCAGCAATGTTGAACAACCTTAATCGGAAGGAAGAAGTTCCCCAGTCACACCCCAGCAAAAATTTTTTATTCATTATGTATATTTATTCCAAAAGGAATACATTTAAATTCATTTAAAAATTGCTTGGTACCAATCCATTTTACGCTATACAAAACACACAGAATGGTACCAAGCAATTACCTATCATTACAAAGAAATTAAATTTTACTTACTATCCCACCAAACTTTTGAATTTAAATCATTAGGGCCTTGATTCTTGATGGCAGAGTTTAGGTTCTCCTGGTTCGTTATTGTTTCACTATCTGGGTATGGTAACCTGCTAATAAAGTTCCCTTTGATTTCAGATCCTGGATATGGATTTTTTGTCAAAGCAGGAAAACCACTTCTTCTAAAATTTGCGAACGTTTCTGAACCATTGATAAAAGAGGCTACCCAATATTGATTGTTTATTTGTTCAAGCTGTTTTCCTGCTTGAAGGGTATTAGCATCAACATAGGCCTGGATTTTATCAGCCGCGATGGCAGCTTTGATATCATACTCAGCCATTTGAAGCATATGGGCTCTTATACCCAATTTGTATGTAGCATCAGCATCGCCGGTAGTCCATCCCCTAACAATAGCCTCTGCTAAAAGCAATTGGGTTTGTCCATAAGTTAAATGATACTCTGGTGCATCTGTTTTCAATATGGTTGTCAGGTTCACTTGAGAATAATCATACAAGCTCGCTGCCCCAAAAGTTGCAAACGTGTTTCTAATTGAGACGTCGTCATAACCCATTGGCATTCCAATTTGAACAGTTGGGTCAGTTGTGGTTCTCGGAGCAGCTTGTTCTGCACCCGACTTAGCACCTACATGCCTTACTGCAATAGATTGCAAACGAGGATCATTGTTGTTTTTCAAGAAATCTACAAATGGTTTTGCCAAATAAAAATTGGCCTTCTCTCTTGCAGTAAGATGAACAGCAATCCAATTTTGATACAAAGATGTATGACGCATAACGGAGTTGTCTGCATTCGATTGCATCAAGCCACCAGCAACTGCTTTCTTTACATAGGTTTGTGCAGTAGCAGGATCAATTCTAGTTAATCTCATAGCAGCCCTTAACAGCAAAGAATAGCCGAATCTTTTCCATCTAACAATATTTCCGCCATAGAGAATATCTCCTACTGAGGTTGGTTTGCTTGCATCCAATGCTGCAGAAGCTTCATCCAATTCTTTTAAGATGTCCTTGTAAATCAATTCTTGTTTTTCATACTTTGGCTTTGAGATACCCTCCAAAAATCCTTTTGCAGCTTCATTATAAGGTATATCTCCATAAGTATCCGTCAAGATCATAAATGCATAACATTTCCAAATTCTTGCTTCATTATACAAGTTTGTCTTGCTTTGATCGCCCTTTGTTTTGTCTATTACATACACCACTTGTTTTAAAACACTTTGATAGAAATTTACCCAAACTGGTGTTGCGTTAGACGGATTGAAGATGTTGTAATTACCCCCAGAAAGAGAACTTCCAAAAGGTGTAATAATTTGTTGAACAATACCAAAATCATAGCACAACATTTGAAGCGTAGCGAAATTATCTCTGTAAGTAGCATCTATGATGCCCTTGTTCATTACAAATTGAGGATCGAGTGAAACAGGATCCACCCTATTGGTATTGAGGTTATCAAAACCCTTTTCACAACCTTGGAACATAAATCCTAATAGGACTAGTCCGCTTATGAATAATTTTTTCAGTTTCATGTCTGTTGATTTTAAAATTTAATATTGAGGTTGAATCCTATTGTTCTTGTAGGTGGCAATGGTGTCCAAAAATCAAGCCCAGTTTCATTATCAGAGATATTCGCAACATTTTCTGGATCCATGTTGTCTGTCCACTTCTTCAATATTAGCACATTGTTTGCCACAAGATTCGCCTTGATGCCCTTTATGAACTTAATGCTTGCGAGATACTTAGTAAAGTCATATCCCACTGAAAGCTGACGTAATTTCCAAAATCCTGAATTGAACACAAAGTCTTCATTTACACCAAGCACGTTGGGTGTTTCATAAAATGGTTGTATGTCAGATTTTGTTGTATTCACACCTCCATCTTGATTTACACCTTTTCCAATTACAAATCCCTCTGCACGTCCGTTCAAGGTCATTTTGTGAAGACCATGACGAAGGGCGTTCATGTTTGAACCAGCGATCATTTTAGCACCCAACCTAAAGTCGATGAGTGAGCTTACTTGAACACCATAAATTGTAAAGGAGTTGGTAATTCCACCAAAGTATTTAGGGAGAATATTTCCTACGTAAGCAGGTATATCATTGCGAAGAGGCCTACCACTTGCTTTGTCAAACACTTGATTGCCTTTTGCATCCCTTCTATATAGGAAAGTATACAAAGCTCCAACAGGCATGCCTACAACCTGCTTAATTACACGGCCTCCGCCACCACCTACAGAAATTACAGTATCAGATGCAGACGAACCCAACTTCAACACTTTGGATGTATTATATGCTCCATTGAGGTTGACATCCCAGGTGAAGTTCTTTGTTCTGATTGGAGAAAACGTAAGTTGCATTTCCAACCCTTTGTTCATGCTTTCCCCTATATTAATCAACTTATTTGTAAATCCAGAAGCATCTGAAATCTGGGCAGCCAAAATCTGGTCTTTTGTAATCTTATAAAAATACGAAAGATCGAGCCCTACCCTGCTTTTAAACATCTTTAACTCTAAACCAACTTCTGATTCAGAAACACGCAAAGGCCTTAAAGCAGGATTGGGAACGAGTGTGGTATTGATACCACCCACAGGAACTGTTGCACCTGAAGGATTGGGGAAAAGGTTATTATTCACCCCAAAATATAAAGCATTTGAATATGGCGCCACATTGTCATCTCCCACTTCTGCATAAGCGGCACGAAGTTTACCATAGTTTATCCAAGACGGCATTTTAAATTTCTCAGAGAAGATAAAGCTGCTCGTTACTGATGGATACAAAATACTTCTTGCATCTGGAGCCAATGTTGAAAACCAATCATTTCTTGCAGTTACATTCAAAAAGAGGAAGGTTCTGTAAGAAAACTCTGCTGACCCATAAACAGAATTTACGCCACGTTCAGACTTACTATACAATGGATCTTTTGCTCTTCCATTCATGATGGTATACAAACCAGGTTGAACAAAATCTTGAACAGTAACACTATTGTATTCGGTGCTCCTATACATTTGGTTTCCACCCAATGTTAAATCAACTCCAAAATCACTGATTTTTTTATTTGCGCCAATAAGAAAGTCATAGTTCCTTTCTCTAAACCTACGCAAATCTTGCGTATAAGAACCATTGATAAATCCGGTTGGAGCTGCCGGAATCGGCGCATATCCATTTGGAATGTTATAGTCTTGATACCTAGCATAATAGTCTTGCGCAACACGTCCTTGTGCATAAAGCCATTTATTGATTTGGTACTTGATGGAAATATTACCCAGCAACCTGTCACGCTTGATATTTTCAAACCTTTTATTGAGAGAGTAATATGGATTATTTCTCACGAGAAACCTAGACATTACAAATTCATTGCCATTAGGTAAGAGTTGGTTTTGCAACATGGCTTCAAATGGCATTGACGTTGACAATGTATAAATCACTGTAGGAATTGCCATGTCTTGCGTATTCACCTGAGGAGGGTTCTTGTTGTATTCGTTTGAATAATTTACATTACCCTGAACAGTGAGGGCTTTATTTATATTCTGACTGAAACCCAAGTTGATTGTTTTCTTGTTAAATACATTGTTGGAAAGTATCCCTTGGTTTTCTGAATTGGACAATGAAAGACGAAATGAACCATTTTCATTTCCATTAGACAAAGTAACAGTGTTGGTCATATTTGTTCCAGTACGGTAGAATTTATCATACCTATTGAATACTGGTTCATACGGCCAATCTTCTCCATCAAAAAGGACTTGCCTCATCCCTGGTTGAAATTTTTCACCAAAACTCCAAACAGCAGATTGAGGATAAGCAGTTGTTGGCCTAACTCCTCTTTCACCCTGACCATATTCATACTGAAAATCAGTAAAATCAAGAGCCTTGTCTGTAGTATAATTGGCATTGTATTCAATTCCAATTCCTTTTCCAGAGCCTTTTTTTGTAGTTATCATCACCACTCCATCTTTCGCTCTTGAACCATATAGGGCTGAGGCAGTAGCTCCTTTCAAAACAGTAATTGTTTCAATGTCGTCTGGATTAATGGATGAAAAACCATCGCCACCATCAGAGCTGTTGACCTGTCCTGCCCTTGCTCCAATTCCACCGCCCAAACCATAGGTAGTGTTGTCCATCGGAACACCATTAACTACAATGAGAGGTTGGTTAACACTATTAAAGGAGGATTGGCCACGAATCCTAATCTTTGTTGAACCAGTTGGCCCAGTTCCCATCGTGGAAATATTTACCCCCGACAATTTACCTTGTAATGTACTCATCGGGTTGGATGTTCTGTTTGTAGACATCGCTTCTCCACTTACAGTTGCTGTAGCAAAACCCAAGCGCTTGGCTTCTTTTTTGATGCCTAACGCGGTTACCACAACATCTTGTAAACTTTTAGGATCGCTAGTCATTACGACATCAACTTCCTTAGCGCCAGTTAACTTAACTGACTTATCTAAAAAACCAACATAAGAAAAAATCAATGTTGCGTTTGATGATGCTTTGATGGCATAATTACCATTCGCATCTGTAATTGTTCCCTGACCTGTTTCTGAAATTTGAACATTTACACCAGCTAGTGGGTCTTTGTTTGAACCGGTTACCTTTCCGGAAATAGTCACTGTCTGTGCCAACACAAAAAATTGACAAACCAGTGTGAAGAAGGATAGAAATAAAATTTTCTTTTTCATTTAAATGGCTTTACAAGTGAATCAAAATTGAAGGTTTATATAAGAGAAAGTTTTACCAATTGTGAATTGCTCCATCTGGACTCTTTAAATATGGATGAGGATATTTTGTATTTGATGTTATTTCAAATAGCAAATCCGCCTTTTTAGGATTGAACTTAACACCCAAGCCAGGAGCTGGATTGAGATAAATTTTTCCTTTATTGAAGAGGATATAATCATCGTTAAAGTAGGCTGGACGCTCAACTTCACCACCGGCTAATTCCATTAAACAACGAACAGGACTGCTTGAACCTAAAACATGAGCAAGGCTTGCTGTTGAAAGCGGACCAGTAAAATGGGGGATCATTCCCACATAATGAGTTTCGCACATCGAAGCGATCTTTTTAAGCTCTGAAAGGCCTCCAGAATTAGGTAATGTAGTCCTTGAGTAATCTATCAGACGACTTTCAATCATTTCATTGATGTCCCATCGATCTCCAAACTGTTCACCAACTGCAATTGGAACTGATGTAAGGCTTCTTATTGTTTTATACACTGCAGGATTTTCCGAACGGATAATATCTTCTATAAAGTAAGGCTCAAGGTTTTCGATGGCTTTGCAAATCTTCAAACCATCTTGTGTATCAAAACGGGTGTGTAAATCAATTGCCCAATTACCACTTCCGCCAACAGCAGCATCTAATTTTTTACAATGTTCAATTGTTTGTTTGACGTTGTCATAAAATTCAAAAGGCGTTTCACCACTGCCACCTGTTGGACCAGTGCGGTATGTTCTGAAACCTGCAGCAATACAATCTTTTGCTCGATCATATTCAGTAGCACCAGTTGAATTTTTAAATCCGGTAGCATAACAATCTATGTATTCTCGAGTTGCGCCACCCATGAGTTCATATACCGGCACATTTAACGCTTTGCCTTTAATATCCCATAGCGCCATCTCTATTGCACCAAGTCCATGAAGTTTTTCTCTTCCTGGGGGGTAAAACATACCACGATACAGATACTGCCAAAGATGTTCAATTCGAAAAGGATCGGCACCGATAAGCATTTGAGAGCATTGCTCTACCATGTCTTTAGTTCCTCCTTCTCCAATACCGATAATTCCCCCATCGGTTTCTATTTCTACAATACCTCTGGCCTGATTGAACAAAGGTTTTGTGTAACCTGGCGCAGCATAATACCTGATTTTTTTAATTTTCAGATTTGAGCTCGCCGTTTGTGTAAATTCTTTGGGACTGGCTTTTAAGCCTGAGATTCCACCCAAAATGGCTCCTGAACCCATTAATGCTGTTTGAAAAAAATTCCTTCTTTGCATGCAATCGTTTTAAATAGTTAAACTTTTGTTTTTAGTGTTTTTTCAAGTTTTAATTACCAGTTGTGGATTGAGCCATCTGGACTTTTAAGATACGGATGTGGGTATTTAGTGTTTTCATTAATCTCAATAAGAAATGTAGCTTTTGTTGAATCAAACTTTACCCCTAGGCCTGGACTTGGGTTTAAGTATAATTTTCCTTTTCTAAAGTCTAGCAAATCGCCGTTAAAGTAATCAACCTTAGAAATGCCACTGGCTTCATACATGCAGCGAGCAGGGCTGCTAGAACCAAGAACATGTACCAATGCAGCAACAGAAAGAGGACCCGTGCCATGGGGAATCATCCCTACAAAATGTGTTTCACACATTGAAGCAAGTTTTTTGAATTCAGATATGCCACCGGTATTAGGAAGGGTAAATCTGGTGTAATCTATCAGGTGATTTTCAATCAATTCATTGGTATCCCATCTATCTCCAAATTGTTCACCTACCGCCAATGGCACTTTTGTCATTTGCCGAACGGTTTTATAGACTGCCGAATTTTCTGACCTAATGGGATCTTCAACAAAGTAGGGACCAAGGTGTTCTATTTCATTGCAGATAGTCATTGCATCTGAAAGATCAAAACGTGTATGCAAATCAATTGCCCAGTTTCCTTTGCCAACTGCGTTAGACACCACCTTACATTTAGCTATGGTGGCTTTTACATTTTGACCAGGCTCAAAAGGCTTTTCAACATTATTTCCTCCTGTGGGCCCAATGCGATATACCCTATATCCAGCTTCAATTACAGACCTTCCAGTTTTTTCTTCAGTAGCCCTATCTAAATCATCTGGACCACCTTTGTAGCAGTCAATATAATCTCTTGTTGCCCCACCGAGCAAGTCATAAACAGGAACACCCAATGCTTTTCCCTTGATGTCCCAAAGAGCCATTTCAATTGCACCCAAACCGTGAAGTTTTTCGCGACCTGGCGGATAAAACATGCCGCGGTATAAATATTGCCAGAGATGTTCAATCCTAAATGGATCAGCACCAATGATCATTTGAGCGCACTGCTTAATCATATCTACCGTGCCGCCTTCCCCAATGCCAATTATGCCACCATCGGTTTCTATTTCAACAATGCCCCTTGCTTGATTTATCAAAGGTTTGGTGTACCCTGGAGCAGCGTAGTACCTAATTTTTGTGATTTTTAAATTTGAGGTAGCATGTTGAAAACTTCCATCAGGCATGGCTTTTAAGCCTGACATGCTGCCCAAGAACACCCCAGAACCCATTAAAGCTGATTGAAGAAAATCTTTCCGCTGCATCTAATTTTCAATTAATCGATTAAGTAACTAGAACAAAAAAACCATTCTTATTTATGGCATTAACTCATAAATGCAGCATAAATTAAGACAAAATGAAGTCATTATCGAAAAATATTAATCGATTAAGTTCAAATCGTATATGAATTTAATAATATTTTTCATACAACCAAAAATTATTGCATAATAATATTAAAATCGACCAAAAACAACCTCTAAAAAATTTATTTAGGCGTTAATCGATTAAACAAAGAGACTTAATTGCTTAATTTTTTTGCCTGATTCGGCTCTTTTTTTCGGGAAGACGCCCTCTTAATAAGTGTTGCCTGCATCAAAACTTGCTGTGTCGGCAACTCTGGATTTTCAATTTTTTGAATGAGAATTTCAACAGCTTTTTTACCCAATTCATTCATTTGCTGCATGATATAGGTAATTGGACACTGATATAAATCAAACAACTCAGCCTGCCCAAAACTCACAATCCCTAGGTCTTCTGGAACTTTCAATCCAAGTTCATTGATATATTTAAGCGAATTGACAGCCAGGCTGTACGTGCAGAAGATTATTGCGTCAACAGGTTGATCAGAAGAAAGCATCTCATCAATTGCCTCCCTTGTTTTTACACCAACTTCTTGAATGCGAACTTTCCTCAACCATTTGGCATTGGCCTGAACTCCGTGAATATTGAGAGAATCTTCATAACCTCGGATTCTTTCTTTCATATGGTGAAGGGCAGATTCATAACCAAGCAAACCTATATTCTTGTATCCCATTTCCAACAAATGTGTACAGGCATCAAAGGAAGCCTGATAATTGTTTGTTGACACATAATTTGTTTGAATTTCAGGAAAAAAGCGGTCTAATAAAACAAAAGGAATGTTCTCCTCCAATAAATAACGGATTTTGGGTTGGGAATTCTCTGTAGGAACAATAATAAATCCATCTACAGCCCTGTTAATAAGCATGTCAATGAGGTCGAATGACTTTTCAGCATCCTCATCTGAACTTCCATAAAAAACGGTATAACCGAAGCGCTTTGCTTCGTTTTCTACAACACGTGCAATGTTTGCAAAAAAGGGGTTTGATATATCTGCAATTACCAATCCTAACGTATAACTTTTTCCGCTTCTAAGGCTTCTGGCTAAATAATGTGGTTTGAAATTTAATTCTTTGGCTATTGCCAGTATCGTTGCGGCCATTTCCTTTCCTACTTTCCCCTCTTTGTCTTTTCCATTCATCACGTAAGAGACCAATGCTGTTGAAACACCTGCCCTTACTGCAATGTCTTTTAAAGTAACTTTTTTCTTCTGCTTCATATCTTGATTATGGCATAAAACTAAACCCAATTTCTAACATTGTAAACAAACTGAATCAAAAACAGATTAATCCCTTTGATTAATTAGAAGAAGGCAATGCAAAAGAAACGTAAGATCCTCCGGGTTTTAATTTATATCGAGTACCTCCAGCTGCTATTGCTATGTACTGTTTCCCATTTATCATATAAGAAATGGGTGTCGCAAAACCGCCCGCCGGCAACTTTTTCTCCCACAAAACTTTTCCTGTAGCTTTATCAAAGGCCCTCAATTTCTCATCAAATGTAGCTGCAATAAATATCAACCCACCAGAAGTTGCTAAAGGACCTCCATGATTTTCTGTGCCTGTATTAGATAAACCTCTTTTGACTAACTCAGGGTATTCGCCCAATGGCACTTGCCAAACTGACTCTCCTGTGTTTAAATTGATTGCATTTAAAGTTCCCCATGAGTGAATTACAGCAGGATAGTTTTCAGGATCTCGAAACTGACGGATTCCATTGCTTAAAAAAGGTGGAGCATAGGGGAATTCATTCATTTTTATAGATTGAGATTCCACGCCAACTTTCTGGTTCTGCTGAACAAGTGAACTAGTAGAAGATGTTCTAGGGCCAGCAATCAAAAAATTGACAATCTCTTTCAAATCTTCTTTTGAAAAATGTTGAAATGATGGCATTCTTCCTTTTCCTGTTAATAAAATGGATGAAATTTGACTCTTATTCATTCTGCTCCCAATATCTACAAGACTGGGTATGTCTTGCATTTTGGATGAATACTTTGGATCTCTATCCAGCCCCCCATGACAAGTAAAGCAACTCGTTTGATACAAACTTTCGCCTCTAGAATACAATGAAGAACTAGAAGCCAAAGCATTCCGCATTTGAATAAACCAAAGCATGTTATTAGAATTCACATAAAGAATTCCGTCTGGATCAGTTGCATTTCCTCCCCACTCGGCACCGCCCCCCAAGCCCAAATACAGCGAGCCCTCTAAACTTGGTGGCATATATTTACTTCCTCTTGTGCTGGTTAAATAACGTTGCATTACATATTCTCTTGCCTCTGGCGTTCTATTTGTGATGGTACTTTCATTCAGTTCCTGAATAGAAAAAGGCTTCGGTTTTGTGGGGATAGGTTGGGTTGGCCATGGATGCTCCCCCGGCAATGCAGGAGAAATAGGTACGCTCACTTCGTTGATTGGAAACAAGGGTTCTCCTGTTTCTCTGTTTAGCAAAAAAATCAATCCATCTTTTGTAGCCTGAGCAAGTGCATCAACTGATTTTCCTTGATGATTTACAGTTACCAAATTAGGTTGACAAGGAAGATCTCGATCCCATAAATCATGATGAACCGTTTGATAATGCCATACCCTTTTCCCTGTTGATGCATTCAGCGCTAGAATACAATTTGCAAAAAGGTTTTGCCCTTTCCGATCACCACCATAAAAATCGCTGCTGGGCGACCCCGTTCCTGCAAAAACTAATCCTCTCTTTTCATCCAAAACCAATCCTGCCCAACAATTTGCGCCACCAATTTTTTGGTACGCATCCTTAGGCCAGGTTTCATAACCGTACTCCCCTGGTAGTGGGATTGTATGAAATACCCAAGCTAATTTCCCAGTTTTCACATTGAAAGCACGTATATATCCCGGAGCAGCATCACCGGCTTCTGAAACTGTTATTCCGATGATAATCAGATCTTTAAAAATAACTCCAGGGGTTGTTAATTTGACAGACAACTCCCCTACATCATGCCCTAATGATTCTTTATCACCCAACCCTTCGTGTAAATCAATCTCCCCATGCTTTCCAAAACTTTCTATTAGCTCCCCATTGTCAGCATTTATAGCCAACAGTTTTGGACCAACACCATACAATATCCTTTTATCGTCCCCATCTTGCCAATATGCCACACCTCGCAAGGCATGAGATCGTTGCTTCGTAGATTTTTTTGAAAATGGATCAAATTTCCACAATTGCTTTCCAGTTGAAGCATCAAGTGCAAACAATTTCATTGCAGGGCTAGTTCCATACATAATTCCATTTACAACAATCGGTTGACATTGAATGTCGCCAAAAGAATTCAAAGAATCTTTATTTTCGCCTGTATCATAGGTCCAAGCAACCTCAAGATCTTTAACATTCGAAACATTAATTTGCGATAAAGTTGAAAAACGATTGCCCTCTTTATTCCCCCCATAGATTTTCCAATCTTGATTTTCACTGCAACCAGAAAAAACAAGTAAAACGGAAACAACAATGCATATTTTCATCAACTTTATTTTTTATTGAAATGAATTTGATTGCGAACAAAACGAATAAGCTCTTTACTTCCTGGTTTAGCGTTTATTTTTGGCAATTTTCTTACCAACCAAAGTACTGTCCACCTTACAGATTCTCCCGGCCTTAACGATGTATAAGCCCCTTGCACTTCAACTTCTAGGTATGTATTA
>Ga0164294_10003926_pt1 | contig 13118 bp, 6 predicted proteins | sample GEODES005metaG_FD_111479 | JGI IMG/M metagenome (GOLD analysis project Ga0164294, IMG submission 111479) | Oligotrophic lake water microbial communities from Sparkling Lake, Wisconsin, USA - GEODES005 metaG | ecosystem: Environmental > Aquatic > Freshwater > Lake | place: USA: Sparkling Lake... | reverse complement strand
GCGCAGCTCGCTGCGCACTCTCGAAGCCATCGAGGCGCCGGGGCTGAGCGGCAGCGTGCGCGCCGCGCAGCTTCTGTGCGACGTGCTGGTGGCGCACTTCGAGCGTTGCCCAGATCCCGTCCGGCTTGATGGCACGCGCTCGTGCTGCGGCTGCCCGAAGATGGCAGGCGTTGCGCCTTGCTGCGTGTCCCTGGCGGCCGAGCTGCCCCAACTCCTGCCCGAGGAGTGGTGCAGCATGATACTCCCGCGTAGGGGTGGCCCGCACGCCAACGCCAAGCCAGCAATGGCGTTCCTCCTTGCGGCCGGCCTCCTCGTGCTCGAGAAATCTGAAAAGCTAATCTCCAAGGGGAAAGCGAAGGCGCCGGGCACCCTCTTAGGTTGGCACAAGCGCGCCGTGCCGCTCACGCTACCCGCTGCCCCCGAGGCGGGCGGGGACGCCAGAGCCGACGCCCGCGAGCGGGCGGCGCGCGCGGCGGTTGAGGCGGCGCAGCACACCGTGTGGACGCCCGCGCGAGAGGGGGCGCTGCTCGCAGCGCTTGCGGCGACGCCTGAGTACGCCGCCGGCCAGCGGCTGCCCGACGAGCGCTGGCTGGAGATTGCCGCGACGCTCGCCGAGCCCGGCTGGACACCCCACGGCCTGACTGCCGTCAAATCCTATTGGAGCAAGCACCTGCTGAAACGCCAGTACGCCAACCTGCCACCGCCGAGCACGCCCGCCACCTCTCGCGAGAGCCGCCCGCGCGACTGGAGCCCCGCCGCGGATGCGCCCTTGCGGATGCGGAGCTCCTCGCTGCCGTGCACCGTGCAGCTGGCCAGCTGCTCCACGGCCAGAACGGGCTGCACATGGCCCGCCTCGAGTTCCTGGGCAGCCTGGCTACCAATCCCGCACCTAACCACGAGCCCCCCCCTTCCCCCCCCTCCCCCAATTTGCATGCGCGCGACCAACGTGTTTGGGTGAATGTGAATAGTGACAGCGTGGGTCCCCAAGGTGCCTCTCGTCTTCAAAAGAGCCTCCGCGGGACGCCCCATCGCCTCCTCTGGTACCCTCGCGTGAGTCGCTGCCCCTGGTATGAGCTCGGCCGGTAAGGGCAGCGACAAGGATGGGGACTCCATGTACCGGAGGCCGTGGGACACGCGCGAGGATGAGAAGCTGCGCGCGCTCGTGACGGAGCACGGCACGCAGCAGTGGGCGCTCATCGCGAGTGAGATGGACGGCCGCAACGGCAAACAGTGCCGTGAGCGATGGCACAACCAGCTCGACACCAACCTCTCCAAGGACGGCTGGAGCGAGGAGGAGGACCGCATCCTCCTCGAGGGCCAGAATCAGCACGGCAACAAGTGGGCGGAGATCGCCAAGATGCTGCCTGGCCGCACCGACAACTCAGTCAAGAACCACTGGAACTCGGCCGTGCACCGCGAGTACCGGCTCAAGCGCGGCTGGGTCGAGCAGCCCAAGCCGCCGCCGCAGCCCAAGGAGCCCAAGCCGCCGCCGCAGCCCAAGATGCCAAAGCCGCCCAAGATGCCCAAGCCACCCAAGCCGCCCAGGCGGGAGGGCGAGCAGGGCTCCTCTTCGGGCGGCATCCCGCTGAGCAAGCAGGCAGTGGGCGGCAAGGGTGCGGCGCCGCTCAACGCCAACGGCGCGTACGTGGCGGGCACGATGAAGCCGAGCAAGCGCGAGCTCGAGCAGATCGGCGTGCTGCTCCGCGACAACCCCGACTCGCCGCTCACGCAGCTCCTGCGAGAGGTGGTGGGGATCGGGCAGCAAAGGGGCGGCGTGCCCACGCCCAACACGATGCGCCAGCCGGCGGCGGCGATGCAGGCGCTCGTCGGGCTGCTGCGCGCGAGCACGCGCGACGCGATGCAGCTCTCGATCCTGCAGCTGCACCAAGCGCTCGCCGTCCACATTGCGCAGGGGCCGTCGTCGAGTTTGGGGGCACCCGCGCCCTCGCCCTTCCTTATGTCGCCCTCCGCGCTCTCGTCGCTGCTCACGCCGTCCGCCTCGGGCTTCCGGGTCGACTTTGGCGCCGCGCTCGCCTCCATTGACGACGGCGCCGACCTCGGAGCCGCCATCGAGGCAGTGCCTTCGGCGCGGCCTGCGCCCCTCGGCTCGATGGACATGTCAGCGCTCCCCTCGCCGCTCAACTCGATGGGCCTCAAGTCTTCGGGCAAGCGCAAGCGCGGCGGTGCCGCGCCCGGGGGCGCGCCGGCGGACTTTGAGGCGGCGGCCGCCATGGAGCTTGCCAAGGTGTCCAGCGGCGCAACCGGCGGCACCAGCGGCACCAGCGGCACCAGCGGCACCAGCTTGATGCCGCCGCCGCCCGCGAGCAACAGCCGCAGGGCGGAGGGCGCCGGCGGGAGCAAAAAGGGGCTGACGAAGCCCCCTGGTCTGGGCGGCCTTTCAGTCGAGGTGGTGCACGAGGGTCCGATCTTCGATGGCGGCCAGATGTCCATCTCGACGCTCGAGAACGCACCCCTCTCCGCCATCCTCGGGGCCTTCGGGTTCGGGCTGCCCACCGCCGGCGGGCCATCGAGTTCCGCCCCCTTCGCTTGCGCCTTGCCGCCGCCGCCGCCCTCTATACCCGGAGCGATGCCGCCCCTCTCCGTGCTGGGTGGCCCCACCACTGGTACGCCGCTCTTCGGACTCTCGCCCGCCTCGGTGCGCAGCTTTGTTGCCGGCAAGGCGGCGCTGCTCGACGAGGCGCTCGAGGCGCCCCTCTCCAACCAGCCCCTCTCGCACAGCCGCAAGTCGCCACGGCTATTCACGACCATCGACCTGCCTGCCCAGTGGTGAGGGCGCTGCGTCGCGCCGGCCGCTAGGACGCGGCGACTCAGCGCCGTCGCGCAGGCGGCGTCGAGCAGCAGCAGCCCGCGATCCCCTCGAGTTGCGCCATTTGCTGCGACTGCCGTCGGCAAGCGGCGAGCATGTATGGATGGCCTCAAGGCCAAGGCGAGCTTCGCGCGAGCAAGCAACGCTCGGCCGGCTGCAACGCATGCAAGCGTGTCTGCCATGTTTGCGCGATGAGTCGATGTGTGTGAATGTGTCAGTGTGGGGGGGTAGGAGTGAGCCTGCGTGTGCCGGCTTGGTGTGAGCCGGTGCGAGCCGGTCGGCAAGTCGTGCGACTCGACAGGGGCGGCGGCATGTGGGCACATGTTTAGCGGTGGTGTGCGCGTGCCGCAGCAGTGATGTGTGAGCACCGCGGGCGGGGACCCAGAGCGCGCACCGGCGCGGCCCGCCGAGGCCGGCGTCTGCACCTCCGACCTCGCGCCTGGCCTCGCAGTCCCGTCCGGATATACAGTACATATAAACCGCTTCGGCACCACGCGTAAAAGCTAAACCAACACATGTAACGAACGTGCCGGACGTACACCTCCTCGGTAGGACGGTACGACACCGCTCGCGCACCGGACGTCGGTCGAGTCGCGCTGTCGACCGTACTAGTTGTAGCTCGTATCCCGTACGACGCATCGTCACGTTTCACCATCAAGTTACTCACGGTCAAGCACGCCCGAATCTTGCGTAAGCCGTATCTGACTCTCACCACACCCTTCAGCAGCCGTAGGAATAAGTTTCGCGTTGATAAGATCCAATGAAAGCATGCTCGCGACCGCGCGTGCTCGTGCTCGTGATCGGAAGGTCTGATGGAGAGTTCCAACATAGAGGATCGTGCCTCCACATGGCACACGTGATTCCAAGCGATCACACGCTCTAGCCACCGAGTCTGTTGTGGTGCGGCGTTGTACGGGCTGCCCGGAGGCGAGCTGACCGAGGAAGTCGAAATGGTGGCCTCTCGGGAACAGGGGTCAGTACTCTTTGAAGGCAGTGGAGAACGCTTTCCTCAGGACCGAGGTGAATAGTTTCCAACGAATTTCCCGACGAGGGAGGCCTTGCGCTTCCGAACCTGGGTCAGCCCGGGCGCCGGTAAGGGCGCCGGTTTGCCCTCGAGCCCCGTTGGGTCGGGTCTTCTGAGGGTCTTCTTCAACGCAAGGGCTGCGCCGAGCATGTTGGACGACGTTCGCAGAGGCTGGGCACCATTCTTCTCGACGTGGAGCTTCTCGTCCTCACCGTGGATTCGAGCGTGGATTCCTTGATGGATGAGCTTGGCAAGGTCGTCAAACTTCTTCTCGAGGACGGCGAGGGGCTCCATCGCCTTCTTGACCGCAAAAGGATCTTCTTTCTCTATGTCCAGGTGCGCGCACGATCGAAAGTCGTAGGTGAACTTACCGCCCCCTTTGTCCTCTCCCACGCGGGAAGTCAAGCCCCACGCGGAGCTCACAAGCTCGTGGCGCATGATGAGCTGCGCAAAAGCGCCGCGGCTCTGCAGGGTCGATTCTCTGTTTACTTCGACATATGTGGCAGAGAGCATGGCGACGAAGAGGTTGAGCAGCAGGATGAGGGCGAGCACGGCGTAGAAGATGTAGAGGATCAAGAAGAGTCCAAAGTTGACCATTTGGGCCACGGAGAGCTCGCTCCAGTCGGCGGTGAGATCGATTTCAGTTGGCGAGCCCGTTAGGGCGAGCTCCAAGATCGCCTTTAGTGCACTTTCCCAGAGGTTGAACGCGTCGACCTGCGACATGAAGATGGTTCCAGAGCGTGGATAAAGCATGAACAGGCTCAGGCCAAACTCGATTACGAAGAAGGAGAAGATAACCATGAATACGAGAAGGTCCTGTCTCAAAATCTTCCCGACCGTAATCATCAGAATGTTCAGCCTTTCATATGGCAAAAAGAGGCCGCCAGCGATGTGGGGGGCTCCGGTGAGGATAGCCATTGAAATGCAAAGCCACATGATCGCGGTCAAGTCGCTTGCGTCACCCAGCGCCTCGCCTAGCAAGGAGTAGCCCACTGGAATTTGGACGGTGCGCGTCGTGACTGTTTGGCCCCTGTTGCCAGTGCGTAGCAGTCGACGAAGAGCAGCCACGTCGGTTGAAGCGGAGCCGGCGGTTGAACCGTCGGTAGCATTGTCATCAAAGAAGATGGCGTTAGGATCATCCTCGACGTACGAGCAGGCGAGCGTGCATCCGATGAAGGTGAGCATGTACGAGAGGCAGAACCAGTGCGTCTGGTGGCTCATCATGAAATTGAGGAGGTTTGGCACCAGCGTCCTCAGCCGAAGAGCCCGCGCCAAAATTCGACCCTCGACGTCCTCCAAGTCAGTCAAGCTGGGAAGCTGACCAAGCACTTGGCTCCTGCCGAGTCGGGAATGTTTGCCATGCAGGCCTGCATTGAACGTCTCAGAGATGCGCTTCCAGTAAAGGTAGTTGACGTGGATCTCGAAGAGGGCGTTGACGAGCATCAAGGAGCCCATGCAGCCAAAGAGCCAACGCAGAACGGACGTGGTCTGGGCGTCGTACGGGTTCAGCTTTCGCAAGAAAGCAAAGACGACGTGCATCCCGAGCACCGTGAGATCCACGCAAAGGCGCGGGTAGTGCAGCCAACGCCCAAACAGCCTCCACTTCTGCAGGTAGAGTTTGTGCAAGAAACCATCAAGGAACTTGTCGAGGAGCAACTCTCTTGTGCTCTTCTTGGCATCGAGGCGCGCGACCAGCTCCATCATGTCCGTCCCCCCCTCGCCAGCAGAGTCGATGTTTGTGAGGTCCATCGAGTACGCGGTGACGGGCCCCCAAACCCACACAATCACGCACTGCTTCCGAAGAATGTGCTTGACCATCGCGTGATCGCCCAGCTTGGTAGCGAGTGCCAGCGGCGCGAGCCCTTGCAAGTTGAGGGAGGATAGCTGACCGACTCCTGTGAGGTTCGACGAGTCGGCCTGCATCTCGCGCGGGAGCTCTGATGAGAGGAACTCGTACATGGCCGTCGAGCCGCTCGCCACAACCGCATGGATCGGGTGGAAGCCCGAAAGCGGGCATGTGATGCTTCGGTCATTGAGCGAGACTAGACCCGTGTCGAGCATGGTGCGCACGGCCTCGCGCAGCTCGAAGGACGCGGCGTAGGCGAGGGGCGAGCCGCCGTAGAAGCGCATTGGCATGTCATTGAAGAAGACGCCGCTCGCCAGCGAGGTGAACGCGGCGCGCGCCTGTTCGTCCGAGAGGTCGAACGGACCGTCGCGGCGCATGGCGAGCTCGATGCACCTGCAGAGCAGCTTCTCCTGCTGGTTGACGACGAGAACGTGGAGCGTGCCCTCCCCCGTGAAGAGCGGGAAGCCCAAACGATGCTTCGTGTGCACTTGCGTGAGCAGCGACGGACACGCGAAGACGACGCGCTCGGTAAGCTCGATGGCCTGCGGCGTGTTCGCGACTGCGATGGCATGCACGGGCATCGCTCCTACCTCGTCTGGCTCCCGAAAAAAGGGGCAGTCCTTGTCGGCCGCGAGGGCTACGATAAGTCGATACAGTGCCTCGAGCTGCGCGCCGTCGGGCTTGATGGTATCCCGAGACACTTCACCGTCTTTGTTGAAGACGCTGATGCGAGGAAAGAGGTAGAGGTTCACTTGGGCTGCTGGGAGCACTCGAGCGCCGTCTAAGGCCCCTCCCACATCGAGATCGTAATGGAGATCGTCCTCCCATGAGAGAGTATGCTGGCTGGCCGTGCTCAGACTGACGTGGACCTCTGCCGGGAGTAGACCGGGCACGTGCACGACGTAATCATGTCGGAACGCGGCCGGTAGCACGGCCTTACTTTTCGATTTCGAGCGCCTCAAGGGAAGGATTGGGACTGGGATCACACGGGCAGCAAATTGCAGGCTCACCCATAACCGCCGCTTGGGCTTGCGATCAGACTTGCGAGCAGGCCTGCGAATATTCTGGTCGCTAGGAAGCTGTCCACCGAGGGCATTCGGAAGGAGCGTGCGGAGCGTGGCCGCGAGCTCTTCGTCCATCCTGTCAACTGCGAAAAAATCCACTGCGATGCCATCGGTGGTTGAGAAGGTCGAGGCCATCAAAATGTCGATGCCGAGGCTGCCCAGGCTCGAGGTGATGGCACCGAGCGAGCCGAGCCGATCGTAGAAAACAACCCAGAGCGAGAAGGAGTCGCCCCTGTGCTCCCAGCTCAGCTCCACCGAAGTCGAGTCAAGGTCTGCACTCCGCAGTCTCTCAACCAGGAATGCATGCTTCTCGTGATCAAGCGGTTTAGTTGACAGGAGGTACTCGACCGGCGTCGAGGCGAGCAAGTCTTCTGTGGTGAAGTTGGCATCCGTGGACGCTCCCGGTGGCATCCGCGGTGAAAACACAGGTTGGTTAGGCCGTGGTGAAGACATCGACATGCGGGTTGGTGCACCAGGTTCGGGAGGGGGATTCTTCGTGATGTCCGCCATGACCCCTCCAGGCATGGGCTCCAATATGTCCTCCACCATAGTCGACGGACTTGGAGTTACTCGAGGCTGCACAAGGCCGCTACAACGAGGCAAAGCCATGGACAGCGAACCGGCCGCGAACAGACTCTATCTTCGCGATTCATTCCGCAGTCTCAAGTTCACAGTGTGTGCATTGCATGCACAGGATGATTGAGTTCCTTTTGTAGTGACTTGCATAATCAAGTGGCTATACATGTATATGGTCTTTTCGGTCGAAACCGCGTCGCGGCACAACTCGGCTGTGCAAAAGATGCTTGTGTGCACACGCATGTGCACACGAGTACAAGTAGGGAATCTTGAAGTACAAGAGTTGTGAGTTGTCTGTTAAGTACATGTAGCTTTCGGGCAGCACCGCGAAAAACAGACAGGACCCAAAGGTTCGGTTACGTCTACAGATTGTCAGTCTTCTCAATTATTTCCGGCATTTCGGCGTCCGCCTCCTGGTGCTCACGTGAACGAACATACTTTGACAACTTTAGTTTTAGAGTACCTGTACACTCGCTAGAGCAGTGGACATGCGAGAGTCGAGTAGAATTCACAATTTAGATCGCGGATTACATATGATCGTCGTACTCGACTTCACTAAGTTGCGCTCGCCCACCACACGTCCAGGCCGTGCCGCAGCCCGCGTGCATAGGTGCCCGCGTAGCTTGAGCTATCGAGATAGGTGCGCGTGCCCTCGCCGTGCGGCCGAAGCAGCGTATCGAGGTCAACAACATCTCTAGCACACCAGACCCAAGTGGTGAGCGTACCGCCCTCCTCCTTACTGAGGCTGGTCGGCAGGCCATACAGCGCGGGCTCGTCCGCCACGTGCACCGGCGGCGCATAGCCGAGGGCGCGGCAGCCCGTCGCGATGGCGCGAAGCACCGCGAGCTCTCGATCTCCCAGGGAGCGCGCACTCGGCTCGGCACGCGTTAGTGTGAATCCGATGGCGACGCGCGACGCGCCGATACGGCGCCGGCGTTGATGAAAGATCGCCTCGACCATCGCCACGAGGGGGGCGGGTTGGCCGCTGCACAGATCCAGATAGTAGGCGGCGAATGGCGTCGACGACAGGTGTGGGCGAGCGAGCTCTTCCTCAGCACGTCCCAACGTCGCGTGCCGAAGCGCATGCGGAGGTGCCGCCAAAGCGTCGCGCGTCGATTCGAAGAGGCTCGCTGTGAAGAGCTGCTCCGTTCCAAAGCCCGAACGACGAAGCGCTGCGGTGCTCGCGCCGTCCGGCCCGTCGAGGTAGAAGACCGGGGCCTCGGGATTCGCCAGCCGTGCCAAGGTTACAAAGCAATGGTTGTGGTCCGCCTTGAATCGCTTGTGCGTGGCGCTGTGGTTGTCCGCATTGTACGTCTCGCCGCGAGACATCAGGCCATCATGCTCACGCTGCTGCGCGGAGGAGCGGCTGGAAAGTTGGGCGAGCTCATTGAGGCGGCGCAGGCGAGCGGCGGCGCGGTGCTCACGCTGCTGCGAAAGGCCTGGTGCGAGCGAGCCGAAAGCAGGCATCGTGAGGAAGACGCCCATGATGTGTCGCAGCATGCCTGCGTCACGGTGGGCACGCGGTGACTGTGCGCAGCTGCTGCTCGCCGCCGACGCCACCCACGCCTTTCGTGTCTCGCGCCTGCGAGAAGGGTCGTGAAGATCGTATTTCTGGTGTGTTTTGTCTACAAGTCAGTTCACATGCGTGCATGCACATGCATGCACCGACGTTGAAGAGCTTAACGAACCTGCGATCAGATCAGTTAAATGCGCGGTTGCACCAAGCGCGCCTGCAAGGCATTGATATGCCGGTGTGCACGCGTGATGACGTGAATCTCGTGCTGCTTTCGGGTCTCGGCGTGCCCCATCCCGGTCTCCCCGTCGACACAGTGAGTCGCCTTCGAGGTCGCCCGCTCAAGGTCGCCATCGAGGTCGCCCTAGGTGCTGCCTATCACCATCAAGTCGAGGAGATCGAGCACCTCAGCCCAGCGCGTCCGATTGATCGCAATCTCCATTTGGGGGTCGGTGTAGGCGTACCGCGGGTTGCGCTTCGGGTCCCACTGCACGACGCCTGTCAGTGGGTCTGGCCGGCCGTGGTTGACCCTGCGCTTGTCGTCGGGCCATACGCCATAGGTGACCCTCGCCCCAATGTACGGCAGTCCAGCGGCGACAAAGAGCGCGGCGTAGCCAGCATTCTCAAACGTGTGTGCCCATCGCAGGTGACTCTCGCCAGCCCGGTTGCGCGTGAACTGATCGGAGAGCTCGACCGTGACCGAGGAGGGGCGCAGGAAGAGGCTGTTGGCGAGGCTCGCGCCATGGTGCACGACGACCACGCGCGCACGAGCGTACAGTGCCGCCTGCTCGCAGAAGGTGAGTCCCCTCATCTCGCGCGTGAGGATTTCCAAGGGCTTGCACTTGGGCGCGCCGCACCACGCGGTACGGAAGCGGCGCTCGCGCAGGCTGCGAATCAGGTCCGCTTCGGTCTCGTTATACCAGCGGCGCGTGTCTGGCCGTTGGCCAGGCTCCTGGAGGGCACTGCCGCCGTGTCGCACCACGAGAAGGGCGTCCGCCACGCCATCGGGCGCGATGCCGCACCCGCTGTGCACCCTGCCACGGTACAGGTCTGTGCCGCGCCAGTCGCCAGCATAGATGAGTCCCTTTTGGAGGATGACGTCGAAGCACACTGAGCGGGCTCGCCCCCACGCGGGGTTCTTGTGGAAAGATCCATTCGGCGAGCGCTGCGTGGCCTCGGGCCAGTGCGCGTTCTGGTTGAGGTACGTGATCGGAATGGATGGCTCGGCACCCTCCACCAGAATGTGGAGTGACGCGTTGCGATAAAGGAACGTGGGCTTCGCGAGCATGCTATTGGTTGAGATCGCGTCGTCCTGAACGAGCAGTGTGGAGACCTCGAAGGCCTGTGGCGTGCCTCGCAAGGCACGCTGCATCGCGAGCACGTGCGCGGCGAACATGAGATCTTTGGCCTGATGCCCGATGTTGACCTGCGCGTGCCTCTCTCCGAGGTAGATGGCGACCTGCGGGACTCGGAGATGTGGGGGCTCCACGCGCGTTGAGGTTAGGAAGGCCTTGCAGTACTTGAATGGCGGCGCCGCAGGCACAACCTCAGACCACTCGCTGCCTGCATCCGGCGCGAAGGCGCCCATCAACGGCGGGCGCCTCTCGCTGCACGACCAGTGGTTGACGCCCGGCAGATCGAACCTCGCCGGGCAGTGGAACCGGTTGGGATCGACGTCGCCCTGCGTCTCTCCCCAACGAAGGAGCGAGTCCTTGTACGGGTGGAGTCGCCGCCGAACCACGTAGTGCGGATTGGCGTCGAAGTAACTGCGTGTGGCGTTGATGAGAACCTCACGCAGCATGGCAGTTGGCAGACTTGCACTTGACAGGTTGACGAGCGGCTTCCACTCTCGCGGCAACTGCTGCTGCACGTTCGCTGGCTGCACGGCCATGGAGCGAAAGTCACCTAAGCGTTTGGTGCCGTGAAGGTCGCACGCTGCATACCAAGAGCAATCTTTATACTTGCGGCTGATCGAGACGAACTTGCACTGTGAGCACGCGCGGCAGCGCTGAGTGCACTCGGCCGTCACCGTCTGCCAGGTGCGGAACACAAAATGGTTGAGCTTGAGACTGCCAAAGTCGCCTACGGCACAGTCGCCGCTCTGCCCGTCTGTTGTCTTGCCGCAATGACCGTCCGCGTACGCGCCGGCCCGAGAAAGCATGAGCTTGTCGTCCTGCATCACTTCGCCCCCATCGCCCATCATCCCCCAACTCCTTGCCCTCCTCGCCCACACCCGACGCTGCTCATTCGTGAAATCGACAGGTTGAATCACTGCCCCAGCGCGCTGAAGAAAGTCGCATGGTTCCACGCCGCTCATGCAAGCAGACCGATTCTGCTTTGGGCAGTTGTCAAAAAATGTGCTGTGCGTGCGCCTCAGAGTGTGCGAAAGCCACAGGCCGTTGGACCGACTCGTCCCAGACTGTTTGTAGAAGAACTCATTCTCTCGTGGCCGTTGGCGATCGATGCACACGCGCGACGTGGCGATTGCATGCAGGTGTGGCAGGGCCTGCGAACGGGATGGTCCCTCAGCTGCAGCGAGTTCAATCAGAGCGAGCAGGTCGCTAATAGCATCAAAATCTCGTATCTTCTTCGCTTTGAACCACGTGGGCGCTAGCATGACAGCCTTCATTCTGGGTGCCTTCTTTTTACGCGCCATCTCACGGGTCGAGTTTCGACGAGGCATCGCAAAGCGCACGCAAACACCCTCAACATGACGTATTCTATTGGACGCAACTAAAACACCTCACACGGCGCATGCATTCTTATCTTCCGGGCCTAAGCTTGTGACCGTCCGCTACCGAAATTCTTCGTGTTTCGGTTAGCGGAATTAGCGGAAGAGATCACCGCGTGAAGGGACAGTAGTATAGCGGTCCTAGTCGAGATGTTCCGAGTACAGCAACTCTTACCAGGGGGCGACGCCACACAGCGGACACGGCGCACACTCACAACCTGGAGCGCCTCTCCGCTCCTCACCGGCGCCGTCGCTCGCGTATGCAGTCATTCGGGCGATCCAGCCTGGGATGGTATGGATAGACACTCGCCCTCACCCAAGTCCAGCAGATCGGCCGCATCGAGCCGGCGCTTCGCCCGGATCTCTCTCAGCCGATCCAACCGAGCGTCGCGAGGCTCTCCCGGCTGGGGCACGTAGAGTGCCTTCGAGCGCGTTGGCGCGCCCGGGCGAGGTGGCGTGAGGTAATAGAGTGCGAGGCTGTTTCGTCGCACATCGGACGGGCACGTGAGCGGGCGCGGGAAGCCGTGGAATGACGGAGCCGTCGTCGAGAAGAGGACGGCGCGGTTGAAGGCTGGCAGTACAGCTGCACTCACCTCGCCCGGCATCGGTGCGTCGTCGTCGTTTCCGCCGACGGCCCCGCGCAACTCGAGCGCGCCGCCGTACGTTGACTCCCACGGCGTGTCGGGGGACGGGAGGTACACGATCAAGTTGAAGCGCCGCTCGAGCCCCGACACGGGGTGCAACGAGTAGTCCAGGTGAATGTCGAGCTTGTCACCGACGCCGTGCGAGTGCAGGCCACCACCGTGACAGTACGGGTCGGCCTGCAGCAGCTCGTCTTCGGCGAGCCCGGTGATGCGGCGCACCGCATCGACGAGCGACGGCCCACAGAGTGCACACACTGCGGTAGCATGGGCAGCGGGCATGTTACGGATATCGTTGCACGCCCGCTTGCGCTCTAGCGGATTGTCGTACACATGCCAGATCGCCGCGTCTGGCCCGGGGAAGCTCCCAGCGAGCGCACGTGCCATTGGCTCTGCAAAGAAGTCATCGATGACTACGTGCGGCACGGCGCCGGAATCAGCAAAGCGTGCAGCGAGAGTGGATGCAGTGTGGATCCAGCTGCCTAGCATCGAGACGAGAGCGGGTGGGTCGTTGCCGATCGCCGCCTCGGGAATGATGCGCTCGGCCTCGTTGTTGCTCGCGGCGGCGGATGTTGCCGCCATGGAGAGTCGCCTCGCGACACGAAATGCGAGCGCTCATGATCTCAAACGCGCGGCGGCCGGTTCCGATCGATGCCCTCGTTGTGTCTTGTCGGTTCATACTGCTCACTTGGCATTCATAGGTGAATCGCTGTGAAGAGTTGGCGTCACGTGACTCACCCGGAATGGCGCCTCCAGGAAATGGGCTCGACCCCGCGTGGACCGCGAAGCGCTTCGATGCGGCCATCCTGCCGCAGCTCGAGGCGCACGTCGACGCGCAGTGCACATCGCAGTCTTACGACCTCGAACCCAACCTTGCCGTGCTCAAGCTCTACCAG
>Ga0164294_10003925_pt1 | contig 13120 bp, 8 predicted proteins | sample GEODES005metaG_FD_111479 | JGI IMG/M metagenome (GOLD analysis project Ga0164294, IMG submission 111479) | Oligotrophic lake water microbial communities from Sparkling Lake, Wisconsin, USA - GEODES005 metaG | ecosystem: Environmental > Aquatic > Freshwater > Lake | place: USA: Sparkling Lake... | reverse complement strand
CAAATTTACTATCTCTTTTTTGATATGATCATGATGCGGTTAAGAAATCATACTCCGTATCAAAAGTTTTCGCTTTGTCTCTGTTGTGATAAAAATTGTATTCAGATGTAAAAGAAAAGGCATCTAAAAAGAAATATTCTAATGTAACCGATGGATTATCTACATAATTGATCTGATTTTGAAAATCGTTAACTGTATAATCGTATGCCAATTCTATGTTAGGGATTTTCTTAAAATTTGTTGAAAAACCAATTTTATAATTTTGTGTAAATGATTTGGTATTTTGAATAAACTCAGAATTATCTTGATTCACTCGAATATTGTTATTTGTACTTCTGCTAATGCTTGCCCCACCATTTGCTTTAAAATAACGAGCAAAAGATCGTCCATAATTAAAATTTCCAGAAAGTGATTCATTTGGAAAATTAGAATTGATATTTACAGAACTTGAAACTTGATTAATACCAGTTAATAAAGCTCGATTGGTAACGATTTCGGTTTGTTTTGTGTAGGTTATATTAGCAAAAATATTTTCCATATTAAACATACTAAATTTAAAGAAACGCAAAGAGTGTACTTGTGAAATCGAATTTTCTAAGAATCTATTTCCGCTAAATAAACTGTTATAATTTGAAAACACATACCCTTGTGCCAATTTTACGACATCTGTAAAATTATTGGTTAATGAGAAATTGTAAGATAATGTTTGTGATTTTTTCATTTGCCATAATGCAAAGAAATCAGGTAAAACTCTATTGAAACTCATTTTATTTACGCTGTTCAATTGGGTGTCACTGGTATTAAATTGATGTAAAGTAACTCCTGGATTAAAAGTAAATTTCCCAACCAACATTTTATAATGTAAGCCAACAAAAGCATCGTTAAATACATAATTTACTTTATTGGTGTTTTGACTATCAGATAAATTATTTTGTGTGCCATTATCTAATATTTGAAACATATTTGAGTTAAAGTTTTGATACGAATACGTGTTTCCAATAGTAATATTAATATTGTTTTTTGGAGTTACCATATAGTAGTAATCAAATTTTGTATCCGTTTTATTTGTTTTTATAAATCGGTTTTGGTTGCCATCATTACGTGTTTGGGTTGTATTATATCCATTTAATTGTTGAAAAATAGAAAAAACGGGAATTCCTTGTCCATTAAACTTTGCTAGATTAGCTTGATAAAGTGGGTCTTCTTGTTGAAATAAATTTTGCATTTCAAAAGCAAATACATTTTTATCATTTAGCGTATAATAGTAGTTTAAGTTTTGATTTAATGAAATAGGTTGTTGGTTTTTTTGTGTATAAATAGTTCCTTGTAAACTGGATATCACATTCTGATTTTCCATTTGATCAGATGTTTTTAGTAACGCATCGTAATCCAGGTGCATTTTAGTAGAAGGGACGTAGCTACTACTTAATTTAAACAATCCTAAATTGTTTCTCTGTCTAGAAATGTCTTGACGTGTTTCTGTAATAATATCGGTTGATCCATTTGGCAATCTATCTACACGATTGTAAACATTATCGGTTTGTAAATCGGTTTTGTTGTACGAATAAATACTAAATCCACTAATTGTCCATACTTTTGATGGATTATAGGAGAAGTTCGCCGCGCCGAATTTCGTATCTATATTTTTTGCACGATTGTTTCTCAATCCACCAATTCCTAAATCGTTTGAAGAAACATTGAAACTTGAACCTCCTTTTCGCATCATATTTCTAAATCCACCTGTAAATTTAAAATAGTCTTGTGTGGTAAGCGGTAACTCACCAATATTATTTAAGTTTCCTATTAAATTTACACTGTATTTAGGACTGTAATAAAATAGTTTTGGATTAACAATACTTCTATTTTTCGAATCGATAATGCCTTCACCGGCAAGCACATCTCCAAACCAAAAGTTTGTTTTTCCTTGTTTTAATTTTATATTAATGGCAATATTTTCTTCGTTATTTTCTAATCCTTTCAAATTAGAAACTTCATTATAATTTCTTAAAACTTGTACTTTGTCAATGGCATCTGCAGGTATATTTTTAACCCCTAATTTAGTATCTCCATCAAAAAAATCTTTTCCATTAACCATTAATTTTTGTGCTGTTTTACCTTCTACAGAAATTTCTCCATCTTTGTTAACAGAAACGCCAGGTAGTTTTTTTAGTACATCTTCTAACTTTTTTTCGGTTCCGTTGGTAAATGAATCGGAATTGTAAATAATCGTATCACCACTAATTCTGACAGGCATTTCTCGAACAATTTCAACTGTTTCAATAGTGTTAGAACTTGATAATACAATATTAAAAGTTTGGTTTTCTTTTGTAGTCGTAATTTTTTGTTCAAATGGCGCATACCCAATATAACCGGCTTTAATAATATATTCGGTATTGGCTTTTAAGTTTAATGAAAATTCCCCTTTTTCACTGGTAATGTTATAGGCATCCATTGCTTTTGTGACTTGGTTAATAGCCATTACATTGGCTGTTTCTATAACCAAATTGTCGCTATCTTTAAGAATTCCTGAAACCTTTACTGATTGCGAGTAACTTATCCCAACAAGAAATAAGCTTAATACTAAAATTATTTTTTTCATTTAGGCTTTTATCTTATCTAGAAAATCTCATTTGCATACCACCTCTTGATCCAGGTCCGCCGCCCATTTCACTCATTTCTTTCATTTTTTTCATCATAATATCGTCGTATTCTTTTTGAGTTACTTTGTCTCCTCCTGTTGGGGCTTTAATCTCAATTTTTTCTTTAACATTCAGCACTAATTTCGAACACATAATTACGGTTTTACCATCGTTAACTTCCATAATTAAACCTGGTAAACCCCAATATTCGTCTGGTCCTTGGTTTACAGGAATTTCTGGACAATACCAAGCAGTTACAGTAACTTCTTTTGGCATATCTATTTCGGCAAAAAAGTTGGTTTTATTTTCTGTTTTTTTCGCTTCGATTGCTTTTTCGTCAACTTTACCTTCCTCTGTTTCTTTTTTTGGCTCTTCTTTTTTTCTTCTATAATTTCTAAAGTCAGTTTTACTGGCTTCTTTTACAGCTGTAGCTTTAAAACAAGTATAATCTCCAATTTTTTTAGATTCGTCACTTAGTATCCATTTTAAATTTGGTAAAGAATCTTTAATTAAGAATTCTTTTCCAAAAACTTCTTTATCAACAGTATATAGTTTTTCTTTAACGTTTTTAAAATACGTTCCTCCACCGCCCATAAAAGACGCCATCATTCTTCCGCCGCCTTGTTGTCCTGGCGCATCAAGTTTTTCTTCTTCTTTATAAATTGAGGCTGACTTGTCAAAATTCAGAATGTATGTTTTTTCAAACATTTTTTTCATTCTTTCCATAATTTGAGTTTTCATTTCTGGAGTCATGTCTTTGTTTCCGTCAAAATTTTTAGCAAATTCTGATGTAGACGTTTTAGATTCGTAAACCGCCATTCCTTGGAAATCTTTCTGTGCAGTGGCCATAAATGCAGTTAAACTCAGTACGGCTAAAAATATTTTTTTCATATATTAGTTAATTTTAAAAAAGATTAGACTCTAAAAATAGCTATTAGTTACATTATTATTTGTTATTTTTGTGTTAATATTCATTTTATGCGAATTTTTCTTTTATTTCTTTTAATGGTTTGTTGTTCTTCTGCTCAAAATATTGATGCGGAAAGAGTAGGCGCAAAGCCATGTAAATATAATTCTTTTTTGGGAAATGATTTATCTGGGAACACCTATTTTTCTACAAGTAATAACTTGTATAAAATTAATAAAATAGACACGTTAAACTACGCAAATAATAACTTTGGAAAAATTTCAAGTGTAGAAACGTTTAATATGTTACAAACGCTTGTTTTTTATAAAGAAAATAACGCTTTTGTTTTGTTAGATACTCAGCTTAACGAAATAAAGACTACTATTTTTTCAGAAATTAATTGCGAATTTTTAAAACCTGCTTCTCAAAATGAATTGTGGTTTTATGACAGTATAAGCCAGCAAATAGGATTGTTTAATTTGAATTCGAAAAAATCTAGGTTTCTGGCTAACCCTATCAAAAACATTAAGTATTCTCAGTCCGATTATAATTATTTATATTGGATAGATAGTGAAAACAATTGTTATTCAATTTCTAAATTTGGAAAAATAATAAGTTTAGGAAAAATAGCACCTTATGAAAAAGTATTTTTTTTAAGTCCAAACGAATTGTTTTATCTTTTTGAAAATAAAATGTATTATTATACCTTTAAAAATGAGTTATCGACTAGAATAAATATTAATGAAAAATTGATAGAAAATTTTTGTTATTCCGATGGATTTTTTTCTATTTTTACCGGCTATCAATTAGTCACCTATCAAATTAAAAAATAATATATGCATATAGCAATTGCTGGAAATATTGGCGCAGGAAAAACCTCTCTTACTAGATTATTATCTAAACATTTTAAATGGGAGGCTCATTTTGAAGATGTAGATGATAATCCGTATTTGGATGATTTTTATCATTCTATGGAACGTTGGAGTTTTAACCTGCAAATTTATTTTTTAAATAGTCGTTTTAGACAAATTTTAGAAATAAGAAAATTAGGTAAAAAAACGATACAAGATAGAACCATCTATGAAGATGCTTTTATTTTTGCACCAAATTTACATGCAATGGGCTTAATGTCAAATAGAGATTATACCAATTATAAATTACTATTTGATTTAATGGAAGGTTTAGTTGGTGCGCCGGATTTGCTTATTTATTTAAGAAGTTCCATCCCAAATTTAGTAGGGCAAATTCATAAGCGTGGAAGGGAATATGAAAATTCTATTTCTATTGATTATTTAAGCAGATTAAATGAACGTTATGAAGCTTGGGTTACAACTTACACAAAAGGAAAGTTATTAATTATTGATGTGGACGACATTGATTTTGTAAACAACCCTGAAGATTTAGGAAACATCATTAACCGAATAGATGCCGAATTAAACGGATTATTTTAGTGTTTTATATGAAAAAGCCCCAACTTTTGTTGAGGCTTTTTTTATTACATGAAATGTAAACTATTTCAATTCTTCTACTTTTGCTTTTACTTCTTCTAACGAACCTTCAAAAGTTTGAACATTTACACTTTTGTTAATAGAAGTTGTAACTGTTGCTTTTGCTTTTCCGTTTACATTTTTAATTTCTACTTTAACCTTTTTATCAGCGTCTTTAGCGCAGCAAGATTTTTCTCCTTCTTTTGCAACGAATTTACCATTAGCATCATAATGAGACATACATATTTCTTTTTCTTCTGCAGAACAACCTAAAGAATCACACATTTTCGCACATTCATCTTTATTCATTTTTGCACATTTTGTCAAATCGCATTTACCCATTTCTGAAATACTATCACCATTCATTTTGATAATTGTGTATTTCATTTCTTTTTTAGTTCCTTCTGAATGACCTCCTAAAATTGGTGCTATTACCAATCCAATTAAACACGTTAATTTAATTAAGATGTTCATTGAAGGACCAGAGGTATCTTTAAATGGATCTCCAACAGTATCTCCAGTTACAGCTGCTTTGTGCGCATCAGAACCTTTGTATGTCATTTCTCCATTAATCATAACTCCTGCTTCAAAAGATTTTTTAGCATTATCCCAAGCACCACCAGCGTTATTTTGGAATACAGCCCATAATACACCTGAAACGGTAACTCCAGCCATATAACCACCTAACATTTCAGCGATTAATTGATTATTTTCTGGATAAACTAATTTTCCTAAAAGTACAATTGCAATCGGGAAACCAATCGTTAAAATACCTGGTAACATCATTTCGCGTAAAGCGGCTTTAGTTGAAATTTCCACACATTTACCATATTCTGGTTTACCTGTTCCTTCCATAATTCCTGGAATTTCTTTGAACTGACGACGTACTTCATATACCATATCCATGGCTGCTTTTCCTACAGAATTCATGGCTAATGCAGAGAATACTACAGGAATCATTCCTCCAATAAATAACATCGCTAATACTGGCGCTTTGAAAATATTAATTCCATCAATTCCTGTAAACGTTACATAAGCAGCAAATAAAGCTAACGATGTTAACGCTGCAGAAGCGATGGCAAATCCTTTTCCAGTTGCAGCAGTTGTGTTACCTACTGAATCTAAAATATCTGTACGTGTACGCACTTCTTTTGGTAATTCACTCATTTCAGCAATACCTCCTGCGTTATCAGAAATAGGTCCGAAAGCATCAATTGCTAACTGCATAGCTGTTGTAGCCATCATAGCAGAAGCAGCTAAAGCCACACCATAAAATCCTGCAAAAGCATAAGAAGCCCAAATTGCGGCAGCAAATAAAATTACTGTTGGGAAAGTTGAAATCATACCAGTAGCTAAACCAGCGATTACGTTAGTTCCTGCCCCAGTTGATGATTTTTGTACAATTGCCAAAACTGGTTTTGTACCTAATCCTGTATAATATTCAGTAACTGATGAAATGGCTCCACCAACAATTAATCCTACAATTGTAGCATAGAAAACACGCATAGAAGAAATATCTTTCAATCCTTCTCCGTAAAATTCCATTTTCATTGTAGTTGGTAACATATATTCTACTAAAAAGTAACACGCTACTAAAGTTAAAAGAATAGAAACCCAGTTTCCAATATTTAATGCTTTTTGTACTTGTGCTTCTTTAGCGTCATCGCTTGAAATTTTAACTAACATAGTTCCGATGATAGAAAATAAAATTCCAAAACCAGCAATTGCCATTGGTAATAAAATAGGTCCGATTCCGCCAAAAGCGTCTTCGATTTTACCACCCATATCTTTAATTACATAATTTCCTAAAACCATAGCTGCTAAAACCGTTGCTACATAAGAACCAAATAAATCGGCACCCATACCAGCCACATCTCCTACGTTATCACCCACGTTATCCGCAATAGTTGCTGGATTTCTTGGATCGTCTTCTGGAATACCCGCTTCCACTTTACCTACTAAATCAGCACCTACGTCTGCAGCTTTGGTATAAATACCACCACCTACACGTGCAAATAATGCAATAGATTCAGCACCTAAAGAGAAACCAGCTAAGGTTTCTAGAACAATTGTCATGTCTTCGGTGTTAGTCCAAATACCACCTGGCATAAAATATCTAAATAATAATATGAAGAAACCGGTTAAACCTAATACAGCTAAACCAGCAACACCTAAGCCCATCACCGTTCCTCCACTAAAAGATACTTTTAATGCTTGAGGTAAACTAGTACGAGCGGCTTGTGTAGTTCTTACGTTTGTTTTTGTAGCAATTTTCATACCCATATTTCCTGCTAATGCTGAAAAGAAAGCTCCGAAAATAAATGCTACAACAATAAATAAATGTGTTTTTACTCCAGGAATAAAAGTAATTCCCGCTAATACAATGCTTGCTAGAATTACAAATACAGTTAATAATCTGTATTCGGCTTTTAAGAAAGCCAATGCACCTTCATAAATGTAATCTGAAATTTCCTTCATTTTACCGTCTCCAGCATCTTGTTTTAATACCCATGCACGTTTCATTGCCATAAAAAGCAAACCAATAACTGCCATAACAATTGGCAAGTAAATCATAAAATTATTCATAGTTTCTTGTAAATAGTTTATTTTATTTTAATCGAGCAAAAATAAACAAAAAAGACAATTATTCTAACGATAATTGCCTTTTTTACTAAAATTAGATTTTTTTTTATTTTATATTAAATAATCCTTCTGGTTTATTTTCAATTTTTTCAAAACGTTTTGTGCATTCTTTTGAGATAGTACGGACTTCATTTACATCTCAATAGCCTTTTACATCCTCTATTTTATTTACCAAATCTTTAAATACTTTAAAGAAGCGTTCATGCCCGTTTATGTGTTTTTTTCGACGGAAAAGTAAGAAAAAAGTTAGAAGCTAGTGAGGCCTGTATTTTTTTTATAGATTTTAAACTAACATAAATAAATTAATGAAATTCACTTTTGCCTATCAATTTAAAAATAAAATCCAAAACCCACACGGATTGTAAATTTACGTGCCTCAGGAATATTAAAATAACTGCCTCGCCAGGAGGCATCTACTCGCATTACTTTAAAAATATTACCTATTCCGGCAGAATATTCGTAATACCCATTTATAGGTGCTTGATAGACTTGCCCAGAAGCATTTATATCTTTGTTTTCATTTGAAACAGATCCATAAACGGCTTTTACACCTACAATTTCTCGCCAATTAAGTTTTCTAAGTAAAGGTACTCTGGAAAATAATTTTCCATTGAAATTATGTTCCAAATGAAGGGATGTATATTGGTCGGCTACAAAATCGTAATAGTTTAATAAGTTATAGGTATTATCAATAATAAAATACGACTGATTACCAGGAATAATTCCCATTAAAGATAGTGGAACTGTCCCGAAAGTTTTCCCAACTTCTAAAGTCGAAAATAATCGGCCAAAACCGCCAATTAATAAAGGTTGACGATAAAAAAACTGTAATTTAGAATAATTGAAATCGCTATTTAAAACGCCTTTTAATCCTTGAGAATAACTCATAAAAATTCTGGGATAATTTAAATCTACTTCCATTCGATCCACCCCATAGCCAATCATTTTTCTATTTGGTGTATAGTTGATTAAGAAATTGACTTCAGATTGGGTTATTTTGTTGGAAGTTTGACTAAAAGTATCATCAGTAAAATAGTCCAATTTAAATTCTGGAGAGGCAGAAGATAAAGTTCTGTAAGAAAAACTACTTTCAAAAACCAAGTTTTTAACTGGTTCTATTTCAAAACCTAAGTTAGTTAAATTTACATTCGTTAATTTATTGTTTGTGCCACTGGAGAAAAAAGAAGAAGACGCAAAACTTCTACCTAAAACATCATTAGAAGTGGTTAAGCTAACGCCAATTTGTTCTACATCTCTGCGGTTACCAAAAGATACAATAAATCGATTTTTCTTATCCAGCATTAGGCGGGCATTGATCCCGTATTTTATTTTTTGGTCTTTAAATCCATAAGCAGTGTATCCTTGAATACGCCATGGGTCGTTAGGTCCGAAATACGTTCTACCTCCAAATCTAATACGTTGCCCTTCTACATCATTGTATCCAAAAGTAGAGAAAATAGGTCCTATATCAAATTTTCCAACTTGTATATAACCACTTCCTAAAATAGATACTAAATTATAAATACGTTTAATTTTAGGAACTGTTTTTAGGGTATCGAGCATTTCATAAATTCCTTTTTCGTTAGAATTTAGACTTTCAAACCGATTTTCTTCCCAATATTCCTCTGTTTTAGTAAATGCTTCTTTATTGAAGTTGTTGACTTCTTCACGATAAAATTTTTCGTCTTTTTTTCGGTTGAATTCATGATTTTTAAACATGGTTGTTCGTTTTCCGTACATTCCATTTGAACCTTCTTTTTTGGTTAAGGCAAAATCCGTCATCATGTGATCGCGTTTCAATAAGAAAACAGAATCGTTTAGCACATCAAATTCTTGCTCAATATAGATGTCTCGAACCCAGTTAATATTAGCACTTTTGCTAGATTCCATATTAATGCTTTTTATGGCAAAAGTGGAATCGTTTACCCAAAAATCCCCTTTAAAAGTCAACTCGTTTTTTCTTCGTGGATAGAATACAATATTGTAGCACCATTTTTTATCAATAAATGTACTGTCTGCTAAAACATAATTATATACTTGAATTCCAGTTCGAGATAACGGGCTTACAAAATCTTTATCGAAAAATTTCAGGTAATTATTATAAATATCATAATCGGCGTATAAATCTTTTAAAAAGGCATTTACACCATCATTATTTGCGTTACCAAATCCTGAGTATTTATTGGCTTCTAAAACATCTTTTGTTTTGTTTTTTATATTGTCGCCATATACTTTACTCTTGGTTTCATTAATAAAAATTGGCAAGAAATTTTTACCTGTAATGGCAGAAGTGTCCACATGTTGAAAAATAAATTCTACATTTTTGAAGATTTTATTTTTCATAAAGGTACTATCTATAGAATTAATGTCAAATTCAATTTTTTCATACTTATCGTACTCATACTGATTGAATTGACGCAATCCATTTTTCTTTTTTCTTTCCCAAATTTTTCTAAGAATATCTATAGCAGGATTGTTTTTTTTTGAAGTTTTTCCGCCATACACTTTCACTTCGGCAATTTCGTTTGCGTTTTCTAAACTAATTTTTAAATCGTAATTAAACGTGCCAGAAAGAGCTATTTCTTTGTCTTTATACCCTACAAACGAAACTATTAACGTAGGATATGTTTTTTTTGATTCCAGATAAAATTTACCATTTTCATCGGCAATTACGCCTTCTGCAGAATTTTTAAACGCAACCGTTGCGTAAGAAACGGGTTGTTTGGCATCGTCTAAAATGATACCGCTAACTTTTGTTTGGGAAAAAGCAAGCGATGAAATTAGTATAACGAGTATTAATAGGTTTTTCATTCGGTTATTTCATAAAAAAATCCCGACAAAATCGGGATTCAAATATACTTTATTTTAAAGTAGTAGGCAAATGGAATACTATTGATTTTAAAAAAACAATAGTATTTTAATTGCTTCACAAATTACAATTTGTGCCTAAATTATTTTTTATTTATACATTACTTTTTTAACTGCTTTTACTACATCATTACTATTTGGTAACCACTCTTTTAATAGTGTAGGTGAGTAAGGTGCAGGTGTGTCAGCAGTTGTAATACGTTGAATTGGTGCGTCTAAATAATCAAAAGCACGTTCTTGAACCATATAAGTAATTTCTGAAGCTACAGAGGCAAATGGCCATGCTTCTTCTAAAACGACTAATCTATTTGTTTTTTTAACCGAATTAATAATACAGTCGTAATCCATTGGACGAACGGTTCTTAAATCGATAATTTCACAAGAAATACCAGCTGCGGCTAATTCTTCAGCTGCAATAAATGCCTCTTTGATAATTTTACCAAATGAAACGATAGTTACATCAGTTCCTTCGCGTTTAATATCTGCTACACCAAGTGGAATGATATAATCACCTTCAGGGACTTCCCCTTTATCACCGTACATTTGTTCTGATTCCATGAAAATAACAGGGTCGTTATCACGAATAGCAGCTTTTAACAAACCTTTTGCATCATAAACGGTACTGGGTACTACTACTTTTAGACCTGGTGTGTTGGCAAACCAGTTTTCAAAAGCTTGTGAGTGTGTTGCGCCTAATTGCCCTGCAGATGCTGTTGGTCCTCGAAAAACCATCGGCATAGGAAATTGTCCAGCTGACATTTGACGCATTTTTGCTGCATTATTTATTATTTGATCAATTCCTACTAATGAAAAATTGAAGGTCATGTATTCTACAATTGGGCGGCATCCGTTCATGGCTGAACCTACTGCAATACCTGCAAAACCTAATTCTGCAATTGGTGTATCAATAACTCGTTTTGGTCCAAATTCATCTAGCATACCTTTTGAAGCTTTATAGGCTCCATTATATTCTGCAACTTCTTCTCCCATTAAGTACACCGTTTCATCACGACGCATTTCTTCGCTCATTGCTTCACAAATAGCTTCTCTAAACTGTATTGTTCTCATAAAATTAATTCTAAAACTTAGTGAATGGCAAAAATAATAAATTTTAATGAGTACGCTCATTAAAATTTAATATTTTTACTCAATCGATTTCTTTAACAATATCTTATCAAATTCTTATTTTTAGCTACATAAATTCAACAATTCATAATATATATTTAATTTTTGCGAAAAAACAACATTTTATATGCGTGCATAATATTTTTTTAAAACATTTTTTGTAATTTCGTACCATCAATATAAATAAGTATAAAAATGAAAATATTAGTTTGCATCAGTCATGTCCCTGATACTACTTCAAAAATTAATTTTGTTAATAACGATACCGAATTTGATACAAATGGTGTACAATATGTTATTAATCCAAATGATGAATTTGGTTTAACCAAAGCCATTGTTTTAAAAGAACAAAATGGTGCTCATGTAACTGTGGTTAATGTAGGCGGTGTTGATGCTGAAGCTACCTTAAGAAAAGCGCTTGCCATTGGTGCAGATGAAGCCATTCGTGTAAATACACAACCAAAAGATGGTTTATTTGTTGCGAAACAATTGGCAAACGTGGTGAAGCAAGGGAATTACGATTTAATTATTGCCGGTACAGAATCTATTGATTATAATGGCGGAATGGTACCTGGAATGTTAGCTGGATTATTAGGATATAATTTTGTAAATGCTTGTATCGGAATTGAAATTTCTGGAACTGAAGCCACCACAATTAGAGAAATTGATGGCGGTAAAGAAACAGCTACATCAAATTTACCCTTAATTATTGCGGGTAAAAAAGGCTTGGTTGAAGAAAAAGATTTAAGAATTCCAAACATGAGAGGCATTATGACTGCGAGAACAAAAGTATTGAATATTGTAGAACCAACTTCAGATGCTAATGCCACATCATCAATAAAATTTGAAAAACCTGCAGCAAAATCAGCTGTAAAATTAATTAGCTCAGATAATTTAGATGAATTAATTAATTTATTACACAACGAAGCTAAAGTAATTTAATGTAATCGTCGAAAGTTAAAACGTCAAAAGTCAAAAGCATATTCTTTAAACTTTAAGACTTTACAACTTTAAGACTAAAAAATAAAAAAAAATGTCAGTTTTAATATATACAGAATCAAACGAAGGTAAATTCAAAAAAGTAGCTTTTGAAATTGCTTCATATGCAAAAAAAGTAGCCGATATGCTTGGAACAACAGTTACTGCGGTTTCAATTAATGCTACAGAAAACAATGCTTTATCTGCTTACGGAGTGAGTAAAGTATTAAAAGTAACAAATGATAAATTAACGTCATTTAATGCAAAAGCTTACGCAGATGTAATTAAGCAAGCAGCAGAAAAAGAAGGCGCTAAAGTTGTAATCTTAGCTTCAACTTCAGATAGTTTGCACATTGCGCCACTAGTAGCTGTAAATTTAAATGCAGGATTTGCTTCAAATGTAATTGAAGCGCCTTTGAGCGTGGCGCCATTTCAAGTAAAAAGAAGTGCTTTTTCAAACAAAGCATTTAATT
>Ga0164294_10003922_pt1 | contig 13129 bp, 2 predicted proteins | sample GEODES005metaG_FD_111479 | JGI IMG/M metagenome (GOLD analysis project Ga0164294, IMG submission 111479) | Oligotrophic lake water microbial communities from Sparkling Lake, Wisconsin, USA - GEODES005 metaG | ecosystem: Environmental > Aquatic > Freshwater > Lake | place: USA: Sparkling Lake... | reverse complement strand
TGGGTTCACCCTCGACCGCGTGATCACCGAGGCAGCCTCAGCGGCGGTGCAGCCGCATCTCATGAGGCTACGGGCCTACCGCGAGGGAAAGATTGTCGCCATCGACGGCCACCATCTCTTCAACCGGCCGGGGCCGAGGCTCGTCGACTCGCTCGAGGTGCTGGCGGAGATCCTTCACCCGGGCAGGTTCACGTTTACCGCGACCAAGCGGTTCGTGACAACGCTCTCTCCGGTCGAGTGACCCCGACTACTTCACAACCGTCAGGTTACGTGACTGTGCCACCGAATATTGCGTGCCAGTGAAAGTCACGAAGACCGTCTTATTGACCGAAGAGCTCGTGCAGAAGCCACTGGCGAAGACTCCGATACCTCCGCCACTGACCGTATTACGGAGTGCGAGATTCGTCGCATCACCGATCTGGATCCCGGTCGCTGCCGCGAGGCTGATGCCGTAGCGGGAGTTTGTGGTGAAAAGGTTGCCGTAGACCTTCGTGCCAGTCGACACGCCGGCTGCAGTCATACCGACCGTCGAGTTTCTGAATGTGTTGTAGCTCGACGTATTTTGACCCAGTTGCAGGCCCTGTGCGGAACTCAGGACAGCACCGTTGGAATTTGCACGGTTCTGACCGTTGAACGTGCTGCTTGTCACGACGCTCCCTGACACGTTGCCAGTCGCCCGCAGGCCAATCGCGCTATTCTGCACGATTACACCAGAAACACTGGAGTTGGTCGCCAGATTGAGAATGTCGATGCCAGCGCCGCCGAAGTTATTCAGTGTCACGCCCGAGATCTTGATCCCGGTGAACCCGAGAGTGAGGCCCGAGGAAGAAGCTCCTGCCGATGTGCCATTGAGCGTGAGCAGGTTATTGCCCGCGAGACTCAGTGACTTGCGGATTGTCGGCAACTGGCTGGTCAGATTCACCGTCGTGGCCGTCGTCACGTTCACGGCTGAGTTGCCGTTGAAGTTGTTGATGTTGGTGATGACCTGGTTCAACGAACCGGACCCGGTAGCATTTGCATTGATGAGCCAGTTGACCGGCGAGGTCTGGATGACAGTCGGAGACCCCGTGATCGTCCCGTTGACGACTGTCGTGTTGCCCACACCGCTAATGTTGAGCGTGCCAGTCGCGGTGATGCCCGGTGAGTAGACCAGCATGGTGCCTGCGGCGAGAGTCACAGTGCCAGTCGGCCCGGCCGCTGACGTGATGTTGTACACCGACAGCGTGCTCGTGTTCCCCGCGCTGATGTTGATGGCACCGTTGGAGGTTCGTGCGAGGTTGACCGAAAGATTGTTGAGCTCGCTGATCGTCAGGCTGCCAGTTGAGGTGACATTCGCGGACAAGGCGTTCACATTCGTGTCGACGTTCGCCTGGCCACTCGTGGTCAGAGTGAGAACGTTACCGATCACCTGTGGAGGCGGGGAGGCCTGGTTGAGCGTCACGTTGCCGGCTACCGCGGTGATGGCGACATTGCCGGAACCTGCGTTGATCACCCCGGCCCCGTTCAGGCTGCCCGCAGTTAGCGTGAGTGCAACGTTGCCGGCACCAGTGCTCGTGTTGACGCCCGTACCAGCGATGTTGAGCCCGTTCGCTTCGGTGATCGTGAGCGACCCGTTGGTGATGGTAGCCGTCAGGTTCGCGACACTTGTGTTGAACAGCGAAGAAGTCGCAGCTGTCACGTCTAGCAGATTGGCTGCCGAGACCTGTCCGGCGCTCGAGGCAAGATTGATTGCACCGGCTGCGGCGTTCAGTCTCACGTTGCCGCTTGTCGAATTGATGCTGCCGTCGCCGACGAGACTTCCGTTGGTGAGGGTGACCGAGACGTTACCAGTGGCCTTCAACACATCGCCCGACAACACGGATAGGCCGTTCGTTTCGAAGACATCAAGCGGGCCGCTAGTGACGTTCGCCGCAAGGCTAGTGACGTTCGTATTGACGACGGCGTTCGTCGCTGCCAGCAGCCTGAGTGCGTTGGCAGTAACCTGCCCCGGTACACCGTTGAGTGCGATCCCTCCCGTCGCGGCGGTCAGCGTGACGTTGGCAGTGCCGACATTCACCAAACCAGCTCCGGTGAAATTGCCGGTGGCTGTGTTGATCGAGAGATCACCGTTGTTGGTCTGGATCCCGCTCAAGGCAAGACCGGCGTTCTCCGTGACAGTCAGTGTCTGGGCGTTGCCGGTGATCTGGCCGGTGAGCGCCCTTAGATCCGTGTTCAGGAGGGAACTGTTTGCAGCCGTGACATTCAGCACATTGCCGGTGATCTGCTTCGTATTATTGAGAGTGATCGCGCCGACCGGAGCGCGTAGTGTCACGTTGCCAGAGGCTCCTGCGTTGATCACCGCGTTGCCGCCGATGCTGCCCGCTGCCACGTTGAGCGTGACAGCGGTGGCTCCGTTGCTCAAGGTGATGCCGTTGATGGTCGTGCCATTGGTGGCGATGACATTGGCGACATTGAGACCGTTGGTCTCGTTCACCTTCAGCGTCTGTGCCGAGCCGCTGACGACGGCGGCCAGGTTGGCGACGTTCGTCGCCAACACCACGTTGTTCACGGAGACCGCCGTGAGATTCGACGCCGTCACCAGGCCGGAGCCGTTTATACCGCCGTTAGCGGACAGCGATACTGTCTTGTTTCCGGCGCTCACCTGACCGTTGATGAGGAGATCGCCTGCCGAATATGTGCCGGATGCAAGCGTGATGTTGGCGTTGTTCGTGATCACCTCACCACTACCGACGGAAAGCGCATCGGCATCAGTAACAGAGAGGGTGTTGCCCGCGCCCGTGACATTGGCGACGATCGAGTTGATCACAGTGTTGAGAGCAGACGCGCCGTTGGCGACCAGGCTGAGCGTGTTGCCGGACACCTGATTCGCAGCTGTGAGAGTGATAACGCCGTTGACATTGAACGCCAGGTTGCCTGCGCCGGCGTTGATTGACCCGGTGGTGTTGAGGTTTCCATTCGATACGGCGATCGTGATCGGGCCATTGGTGGTAACAATTGAACCGCTGCCGCTCAGGCTGCCATTGGCGACGGTCAAGTTGATTCCGCTGTTCGCGCCACTCGCCGCGAGGTTCGCCGCTCCGATCTGGAGCCCATTGGACGTCTCGGTGATCGTAAGGGTCTGGTTGGTGCCCATGATGCCGCCCATCAGTGTCGTGACATTCGTCGTCAGTGTGCTCGAGTTCATCACCACGACGTTCAGCACGTTGCCTGTGACAAGGCCGTTGGCGGTGCCGTTGATGGCCCCGTTGAAACTGGTGAGCGTGACGTTTGCGGTGCCGGAGTTGATCGGGTTGCCGATCGTGAGCGACCCCAGCCCGCCATCACCGACCGCGACATTGATCGCACCGTTGTTCGTCTGGAGCCCGCCGGTGCCGATCGAGAGGCTATCGATATCGACGATATTGAGCGAGTTTCCGGCACCCGTGATATTCGCGACCACACTGTTGACAGCGGTGTCGAGTTTCGAGGCGTTGGCTGCAAGCACGCTGAGGACATTGCCGGCGATGTTGCCGGAGGAAGCATCTATTCCGCCGGTCAGCACGTTGAGCGTGACATTGGCGGTGCCAGCGGTGAGCGCGCCGGTGACCTTGAGATCGCCCGTCGCGACATTCAGCGTAATGGAGCCGTTCACCGTTGAAACGTTGCCGCCGTCAATGTTGAGGCCGGCCGTCTCGAACACCGACAGCGTCTGACCGTCACGGGTAATTGTGGCGATAAGCGTGTTTATGGAGGTGTTTAGTGACGAAGAGTTCACCGCCGTGAGGTTCAAGGTGTCGGCCGTGATGACACCGGTGCCAGTCGTCGCACCGCTGACATTGAGAATCACGTCGGCGCCGGGGCTTGGTGCCTTCGAGCCGGCCGTGATGTTGCCCGCACGGCTGAGGTCGCCGCCGGTCGTGATCGTGATGTCGCCGCTCTTGGTAACGACGTTTCCAGCGCCGATTGCAAGTGAATTCAGTTCGGTCACGATCAGGTTGCTATTCGCGCCTGTAATGTTGGCCACCAGCGTACTCACGTTTGCGTTGACAGACGAAGTGTTGCTGGCATTGAGCGTGAGTGCGCCGCCCATCACCTGACCGGCCTTCGCAGTCAGGTTCACGGCTCCATTCGGCGTGGAGAGCGAGACGTTGCCTGAAGAACCGCACAGGTAGCCGGTGCCATCAATCGAGCCGCTGGCTTTGGAGCCTCCCGCGGTGATCGCCACGCCACCGAAGGCCGCAACATTCGTAGCACCGATGGTGATATCGTCCCGTTCCGATACCGTCAGGCTTCCCGAGGTAACGTTGGCTGTGAGAGTGCCCACGGCTGTTGTGACACTGGAGTTGCCGAGCGATCGCACATCGAGGTTTTCGCTCGCGAGCGTTCCCGTGACGTTGATCGAGCCTGCCGAGGCATTGAGGTAGATGTCACCGGTATCGGCATTCATGGCACCGTTGCCGGTGAGGCTACCCGAGTTGAGTGTCAGCCGGAGATCGCCGCCGTTGGCGGTGATATCGCCAACAGACGCATTGATGTTGAGATTATCGGCCTCAGTCACGTTGAGGTTCTCGCCAGGGCCGGTCACCGCGGCAGCCAGCGTGTTCACTCGAGTGTACAGAGTTGATGTGTTGATGACCGTCACGTTGAGCACATTGGCCACGACCTGGTTCACCGCGTTGAGCGACAGGCTGTCCGCCACGAGGTTGACGTTACCGGCGCCCGCAGCGGAGTTGATTATGCCCGAACCGTTGATCATGCCATCAGCATTGATGGAGATGCCATTGGCGGAAATCGCACCGATGTTCAGGTCGTCAGACTCAACAACGGACAGTTGACCGCTTGTGACGTTTGCGGTGAGTTGATTGATCGTAGTGTTGAGATATACATCGTTTTGGGCGCGATTGATCGTCAGGACATTGGCCGTGACGTTGATTTCGGCACTAGGCGATCCGATAGCACCCTGACTGGCGTTCAAGGTGATGTTGCCCTTTGTCACCAAGTCGTCCGCGATCAAGGCTCCACCTGTTGCCGACACGGTCAGGCTGCCGCCGACGTTGATCACGAGGTCGCTGCCGTTGCTCGTTTTGATGTCTCCGGGACCAATGGCGAGGTTGTTCAATTCGTTGATCGTGAGAATCTGGTTCAGGCCGCTGATCGCCACGCCGGTGGGCGCGTCAAACTGGTCAAGCGACGACACGTTGCTGTTGATCGTGCTGTTGTTGACCACCGCGACTGCCAGCACGTTGCCGGTGACTTGGCCGGCGCGTGTTGAGAAGGTGGCTGAACCGTTGGTGACGTTGATCGTGATGTTGCCCGCGACGTTGTTCGTCGTGTTCAAGGTGGAGACGTTGCCGGTGCCAACGAGGTTTGCCACAGCAGTTCCGATGGAGCCGACATCATCGATTGTCATCACGTTGATCGCGACGTCGCCACCGTTGGTGAGCACGCCGTTCGCGCCGATCGTGAGTCCGTTCGCAATGTCGTCGGTCGGATCGTCACTGTCTGTGATCGTGAGGCTCTGCGCATCACCGGTGACATTCGCGGTCAGGCTTGTCACCGACGTCTGCATGTCCGAACTATTCTTCGCCCGGATGTCAAGTACGTTGCCAAACACGACGCCAAGATTACCGGTGGAGCCAAGGTCGACGCTGTTGATCGCGCCATCAGCGACGTTGAGCGTGAGGTTGCTGAGTTGGGCCCCGAGAATCGAGCCGGAGTCGATTTGAAGATCACCGGTCGAGATCGCAATGTTCACGTTGCCGTCGGCGACAATCGCATTGATGGTCAACGACTGCGACTGGTTGATCGCTACTCCCAAGTCATTCGTCTGCACGGTAGCGGTGTTGGCTGCGGAATTAAGATTGACGGCACCACTCGTTGCCGACACGTTGAGAACGTTGCCGATGACCTGATTGGCAACAGCGTTGAGCGAGACGTTGCCAGACCCTGCCAAGATGAGCGTGATGTTGTCGGCACCTGCGTTGGCATTGATAGTGCCGTTGCCGGCGAGGCTGCCGGAATCGAGTGTGATCGAGATGTCACCGGCGGCGACCACGTTGGAAGTGGTGTTCGTACCGATATTGAGGCTATCGGCCTCAGAGACGGTGAGGCCACCAGCGGTGACATTCGCCACCAGGTTGGCGACTTCCGTGTTCAGAGACGACGCGTCGTTGGCGGTAAGGGTAAGAGTGCTGCCGACGATCTGGCCGCTGGTTGCGGTCAAAACCACCTTTCCGCCAGCCGCAGAAAGCATGACATCCGAGCGACCACCGGCTGCGTTAATCGTTCCGTCGCCGGTAATGTCCGCGACGGTCGCGGCGTTGCCAGCTGTTAGCGAGATCACGCCATTGGCCGTGACATTCCCCAAGTTGATTTCCAGATCATCGAACTCAGTCACGGTCAGACCGCCGGCAGTGATTACCGCATTCAGGTCGACCACATGCGTCTTGAGCGAGGAGGTGCCATTCGCGACGACGGTGAGGTTCGTGCCGCTCACCTGATTCGCGGCGTTTGTCATTACCACATTGCCCGCCACGGCACTGAGTGTGATGTCGTTGCTTCCGGAATTGATCGAGCCGGTGCCGTTGATAGTGCCGGTGGCCGTCGCAATGTCGATCAAGCCATCGTTCGTCACGACCCCGCTTGCAGTGATCGTCAGTCCGGCAGCCTCACGGATGGTCAGGGTCTCATCTTGTCCAATGATGTTTGCGGTCAGCTGGGCAACGTTGGTGCTGACAGACACGTCATTCTGGGCCGTCAGATTCAGCAGATTGCCGCGGACCGACTGGGTGGCATTGGAGAGAGTGACACCGCCGCCTGCCGTTGTCAGGGTGACGGTCCCCGCACTGGCATTGATGGAACCGAGACCGGTGAGGTTACCCGTCGCGAGTTTGATAGAGACGTTGCCAGAGCCGGCGACCCCGGTCGTCGTATTTATGCCAACCGCCAGATCATTCGCTTCGTTAACCGTCAGGTCGCCCGCCACCACGCTGGCGACAAGATTCGAAACAGAGGTATTGACGGCCGAGTTGTTCTTGGCGGTGAGCGACAGGACGTTGCCGACAATCTGGTTGGCATTATTCGTGAATTGCACCCCGCCGTTGGCAGCCGACAGCGTGACGTTCGCAGTGGTGTTGATACCGCCATTCACACTGCCAGCAATCGTGCCGGCTGTCGAAGTGATCGAGATGGCACCCGTGGCAATAACGTCGGTCGGCTCGATCGTGACGTCGTCGGCTTCGACGATCGTCAGCCCGCCAGCCGTGATGTTCGCTGTGAGGTTGGTGACGTTCGTGTTGGCTGTCGAGTTGCCCTTGGCAGTGATGCTCAGATTGTCGGCGTTGACCTGGTTGATAACCGCTGAAAGGTTTACGGATCCATTGAGCGCTGTGATCGTCACTTCCTGTCCGGCATTCAAGTAGCCGCTACCGGTCAGGTTGCCAGGAATCGAGGTGCCGACGTTGAGCGTGACGTTGCCGGAGGCGGTGATGTTGTTTCCAGTGCCTGCCAGTAAGTTGAGGCCATTGGCCTCATTGACCGTCAGATCGCCTGCCGTCACGTTGGCGGCGACGCCGGATATGAACGTGTTCACCGCCGAACTGTTCTTGGCGTTGATGGTCAGGACGTTGCCGATGATCTGGTTGGCATTGTTCGTGAATTGCACCGCGCCGTTTGCTGCGGACAGGGTCACATCGCCCGTGGTGCTGATGCCGCCATTCGCACTGCCAGCGATCGTGCCGGCGGTCGAGGTGATCGAGATCGCGCCCGTGGCTATCACGTCAGTCGGCTCGATCGTGACGCTGTTGGCTTCGACGATCGTCAGCCCGCCAGCCGTGATGTTGGCCGTGAGGTTGGTGACGTTCGTGTTGGCAGACGAACTGTCCTTGGCAGTGATGCTCAGATCGCCGGCGTTGACCTGGTTGGCAACTGACGACAGCGTGACGGCGCCATTGGTAGCCGTGATCGTCACGTCTTTCCCGGCGTTCAGGTAACCGCTGCCGCTCAGGTTGCCAGGCATCGAGGTGCCAATGCTGAGCGTGACGTTACCGGAGGCAGTGACGTTGTTTCCAGTCCCTGCCAGCAGGGTGAGGCCATTCGCTTCGTTGACTGTCAGGTCGCCGGCCGTCACGTTCGCCGCGAGGCCCGCGACGCTGGTGTATATCGTGCTGGTGTTTTGCGCCAGCAGAGACACATTGCCAGTGGTATTGATCACCGCACTGGCATTGCTGCTGGTGACACTTCCCGCAACGGCACTGAGCACGACGCTCTTCCCACCGCCTGCGGCGATCGGCCCGTTGATGGCGAGGTTCCCCGAAGTGACCAGGCCACCGACGGTTGACGCGATGCTCACATTCCCGCTGGTGGTTGTCGCGCCCAGCACGGTGTAGTTGCCGGTACGGGAGATCACGAGGTCGTTACCGGCCCCTGTGACGTTCGCGGCAACCTTGGAATAGTTCAGGAACGTGTCGCTGATCGTCGCGTTCGACTGTGATATCCAGTTCAGCGTCGAGGTGTTGATCGCTCCATTGCCTGTCACGCCCCCGCCGACGATGTTGAGCGTGACGTTACCGTTCGCTGTCGAAGCGTTGATGGCTCCGGTCCGGGTAAGATCCCCGGCGAGCAACGTGATCGCGATATTGTTGTTGGCGGTAATGTTTCCCGAGCCAACGATCAGACCGTTTGATTCGGTGACCGTGATGTTGCCCGCAGCCGCCGTGACCTTGGCAGTGAGCTGCGCGACATTGGTCTGCAGGACTATGTCATTCAACGAGGTGACGTTGAGAACATTTGCCGTGATGGTGCCGAGGGCGCCTGAGGCGGTGTTTACAGAGCCATTCGCAGCATTCAGCGTAATGTTGCCGTTGCCGCCCGCGGTCAGCGGACCGTTGAGCGTGAGATTCGTGCCAAGTGGGCCACCACCCAGATTGATCGAGATGTCGCCGAACGCCGTAACTGCTTGATCGATTATTAAGTTCGATGCACGCGTTAGGCTCAGATTCCCCGCCTGCGTGATGTTTGCCGACAACCGCGTGAACGTCGCACCAGTGTTCGGGGTTACCGAGGTGTTGCGTTCGGAGAGGTTCGGCGCTACTACGGCAGCGAAATTGAGCGAGTCCGACGCGATGAGACCATTGCCCAAGATCGAGCCCTGAGCGACGTTCAGAATGGCTGTTCCGTTTGTTCCCGTGTCGATCGTCCCCGAGCGGGTGAGATTGCCACCGGTGAGCGTGACATTCAACGTTCCTCCGGTCAGCGTGATATCGCCCGCCCTCATCGATCGCGACGACGAGACGGACAGATTCTGTGCGGCACCGGTGATCGTCGCGTTGAGTTGGCTGACATTCTGCCTCGTGAGGCTCGTCGAATTGAGGGCTGTCAGGGTGAGCACGTTGCCGGTGATCAGGCCGGTACTGTTGATGGCGCCATTGGAAGCGGTAAAGACGATGTTCTGAAGTGGGCCAGGCACGGCGTTTCCTGCCGTCACGTTGCCGAAGATGGTGAGGTTTGGACTCCCGGAGACGTTTGTCACACTCACCGTCACGTCACCGTGCCTTGTGGTGATGTTACCCAGCGTCAAGGAGCGTCCGGTTTGTACGACGAGATCACCGGTAACGTTATTGTTCCCTGTGATGTTCGCAGATAGCCCTGAGTAGTTGGAGATGCTGTCGTTCTTCAGCAGCGCCTCGTCATGACCCCTCAACGCAATCCAGGTCAGGTTGCCGGTGGCGATCGCGCCGTCGGTGCCATTCGTAATAACGCCATTCGACGCATTCAGTACGAGGTTGCCGGTAGACGGAGTAAACACCGGCGCGTCGATCGCGATGTTTCCCTTGTTGGATTGTAATGTTGCCGTGCCGGCAGAGCCGATTCTGGAAATTCCGCTCACGGTGAGGTCGCCCGCCAGCGTGACGAGCGTGATGTTGCCGGAACCAGACACTGTGGCATTGTCAACGACCATACCGTTGGTCTCTGTGATCGTGATCGAACCATTGGCGGTGCTCGCATCGAGGTGATTCGCGACCAAGCTCGGGATCGTCACATTCCCTGTGGCGGTGAAAACGGCATTGCCGTTATTGAGATTAATACTGGTGGTGGCCGAAATGGTGCCATTGGCTGCGGTTACCGTGAGGTCGATCGGGTTATTTGACGGCTGAATCACGCCAGCGATTGCAACGCTAGTGCCTGCCGAGAGCACAACGGTGGCGCTCGCGTTTGGATTCTGCATCACGATGTTGCCGGCGACATTCAAGTTGCCCGGGCTGTCGATAACGAGCGTCGTAGCATTACCGCGGAGGTTGAGTGCCCCGTCTCCAATCGTGAGATCGCGCAGATTCGTGAACGAGAGATTGCTCGCGGTGTTGCCCGACAGGTTCGAGACGTTTGCATTCAGTGCATAGTCCACCGCTCCACCACCCTCCTGAACGGAGAGCATGCGGGCGGTAATCAGCCCCGGCCCGCTAATGGCCAAGCCGGAGAGTGTGACAGCACCGTTCGAGGAAGTCACCGCTGAATTGATTCCGAGTTCGCCTGAGGTTGCCTGCAGCAACGCGTAGGCGCCGGTACCAGTCCCCGTCGTGACGTTTGCATCGATAGACAGGTTATCGTCGGCCTGGATCGCGATGGAGCCGGTAGTGGTCAGTGGAGCCGTGACGGAAATATTCCCCGAATAGCCGTCAATAATGCCAGCGGAAATAGCGCCAGAGATGTTGACTGTGTTGCCACCGTAAAATTGGAGGGACCCAGCAGTTACAGCGGCCCCGATGTCAATACTACTGCTGGTGCTGGTCCGTGACGCCACCAAGTCGACGGCCTTCGAGGGGGAGTTGAAGACACCCTGGAGAGTGATGTTTTCCGCTGTGCCGACCGCCAATCCAGCGGTCGAGCCGCCGGAGAAGCGAATGGTTTCAATACCGTCGAAGCGAACAAGCGAGTCTGGGTTTGGTATTGAAGCATTACTGGTGGTCGATGCACCGCCGAGATAGGTCCCGGCTGTGGGAGTAAAGTATTGGCCGACCGCGACGTCTAACGTCAGCGGCGACGACTGTTGATCAACGTTGAAGCTGGTGTTGTTCCACGTAGTGCTACCGATAATCGTGGTGTTGGCGGTTGCCTGCGAGCCGTCGGGGCTCGCGTCAATAGTCACCTGCGGCATGCGATAGTAGCCGAAGCCAAAGCGTCCGCCCGTTCCAGCCGCTCCTGTTGCTGTCAGGGCGGAAACAGTTCCGTTGAGCGTGATTGCTGCGCCGGTACCGGCAGCAGTACTCGGTGTTAACGCCAGGGTTGCAAATGACGTGAAGTTCGAACCGCCAGACGTCAGCTTTGTGCCAGTGATGACACCGGTCGCACTCACACTGGTGACTTGAACCGTGGCGACGGCGCCAGGAATCCCCGCCTGGCTGAGGACAAACTGATCACCAGGCGCGTAGCCCGTGCCAGCGGAAGTGACGTTGATCCCTGAGGCTGTGAGGGTTGTGGAGACCGAGATCGGGGTAGAGAAGGTCGTGCTGGATACGGTAACAGCCGGGGCTGTCACATAGCCGCTCCCACCAGTCGAAGGGGTGGCATTGACCACGAGATCGGCACCGTCATACACAGTGAGAGACGATGGTACGGAGCTGTTGTAGATGTAGGTTCCGAAGTCTGCCCTGTTGCTGATCTGGAGGCGACCGTTGTTATCGCCCAACTGACGAACATAGACCGCATCGTTGTCGGCAGTGAGCCACACGGCGAGGGGGCCGGTCGTCTGTACAAGGTTTGGCGTCACAGCCATCATCGCACGTGCTTCGAGGAACTCGGGTTGCGAGAGTGTCAGCAGATGCGTGTTGACCATTTTCGAGGTGGTCGCTGTCGCGCCGGCGAGGTCGTCCGCGAACGTGCGGAGCCTTCGTGCCAGCCTGCTTCGGCGGGCATGCTGGCTGATAGTTGCCCAGCGACGACGAAAGAGCGTCGAAAGCATGCCAAAAACGCGGCGACGAAAACTCAGGGCGATGTTGGGGCGAGACATTTGAAATCCTTCAGGAAATCACAGGAGACAAAAAGAATGAAGAATGAAGCACAACGCGGCACAGACGCTGCTCTCTGGAACACACGAAGATGGGGCATTTCCCATATAAACGGCGGGGACAAGAAAAAGATGCGGACGCGAATCTACGGGTTTGAGTTTTCCTCTGTACGGAGAACGCGGTTTGCATGTTCTGTTCCCCTCAAAGGGAATATCGGCCATCACGATCGGGCTTCCTTACGAAGGGCTGCCGATCAGCAAAATCCCCCATTAGGGTGTCCCAATGGTTTATACGGAGGGAAAACCCGAGTCAAGGATTTGGTCGACGGCACTAAAAAAAAACGCAATCCTCGGTAATTCTAGGGAAATGCCGGAGAAATCTCACTCGCTGTCAGCCTCGCGGAGAGCCTCTGTGGCCAATCCAGGGGCATCTAGGCGGGCCTTTTCCAGTCACCCCAAACTGCCTAAAGGGGCGGGGAGGTCGCGGTATTTGTGTCGGTTGCAGCAGCCCGGGGATGCGCCGGACTGAACAAACCTGCTGCTCTTTGGCCTGTCGCCTCAGCCTTCGGTCAGTCGACGATGATCGGCTCGCGGCCAGACTGCTTCACCAACCGTTCGTGGTTTTCGAGCAGATGGTCGATTGCCCGCACAAAAGCCGGCACATGTTCGTGGCTGAGCACGGTCGTGGTCAGATCAGCCGTTTTCAGACGGCGGATCATCCGATCTCGGTAGTCTGGATTGTCGATCATCCGCACGCCCAGATCGATGTATTCCTGGTCGGACCGGGTGATCAATTCCTCGAGCCCCACCTTGCCCAGCAGGTAGGCCGTGGAGTTGTTGTAGAATCGATTGCCGGCCAGCGTGACGATCGGCTTGCGAAGCGTGAGGAGGTCGACAGCCGTATTGTAGCCACCGAAGGGATGGGCATCGAGCGCGAAGTGGGCCGACTCAAGGGCCGGCATGTAGCTTTCGAACGCCAGATCGGGTAGCACCTGAACCCGCTCCTCGCCCAGGATCGACTTGATAGCCCGATCGAGCGGTATGAAGCCGTTGCCAAGGATGGCGCCGCCCGGAAAGAAGTGAAATCGCACCGGAGTCTGCGCCTTTTCGGCGATCTTCTTAAGCCGCTGGAGGTGGTCGCTGTTGATC
>Ga0164294_10003921_pt1 | contig 13136 bp, 17 predicted proteins | sample GEODES005metaG_FD_111479 | JGI IMG/M metagenome (GOLD analysis project Ga0164294, IMG submission 111479) | Oligotrophic lake water microbial communities from Sparkling Lake, Wisconsin, USA - GEODES005 metaG | ecosystem: Environmental > Aquatic > Freshwater > Lake | place: USA: Sparkling Lake... | reverse complement strand
TTAATAATTGGAATAAAGCAATAGGGGGAGCAGAATAATGCCAGAGTTAAATGCAAACATACCACCTATAGAATGTTATGTGCGTGGAAACTATTTAAGGAATCAGTTAGACAGTCATGACAAATATTTTCCATGTGTTATATTTGGTGTTGCTAGTATACAAAGTAGAAGTCCTTTATTTCATATAATGATGGAGGATGGCGGATTATGGTGGAGATTACCAATTAGTGCATTTTGTACAAAGCCTGGAGTTCCTGAATCAGACATACATAATTTAGTTTTATGGAATGCATTTAGCCATCACATATCTGTAACTAAATTTGAAAATCTTACAAACCTTAGAATGTCATACATTGATAGAACAAAAACAATGCACAAAGGTACTTACTTGTTTACTCTTGATTGGCATAACCCAGATACCAACGTAATGGATGATGGATACTCTGAGAGTCCTTCTGAACATAAATGTGGACATGTAATACAAAGAGATGATGGAAACTTTGCTATTCAACCTAACAATAGAGTTCGCATATACGAACCTTCTTTTACTTTAAAAAAGGATTATGTTATAGATAGAATAATTAATGATTATAAGTGGGACGTAGAAAATCAAGACAAGTGGACGCTAGAAGACAGTAATAAGTTTAATTATGATATTAATGAGACTGAGGTTGACAAATAATCTTATGACTGGTAAACTATATACAAGCGAGGTTTGGCTTCGTAAGAGATATCTTATAGATAAAAAATCTCCACAAGATATTGCTAAAGAGTGTGGGGCAAGCATAGAAACAATCTATGTATACCTTGCAAAATTTGGATTAAGGAAATCAAAAAGATGAAATTAAAACCAGTATATAAAGATGTAGAAAATTTTAAATGTGAAGATTTATACCTTCACTCTATTAGTGCCCCATCTGGTAGTTACATTTGGTCAACATGCCATAGAATTGCACAAATGCTTATTGATAAAAATATTGCATACGGAGATTCCGCTTTAGATCCTGTTAGAATTTTTAGCAAGGCAGATGCAGTAGAACAACTTAGAGTAAGAATTGATGATAAATTAAGTAGACTTATGAAAGGTACAGATTATGTTGGAGATAATGACATAGATGATCTTATTGGATATTTAGTATTGCTTAAAATAGCAAAGGAAAAAAATGTCAACTGAAACAGAATTAATTGAGCATCTTGATGAAGTTAACAAGGTAGTTACAGAATATCTTAAAGGTCAAGATCCAACAAAAATTTCTAAAGAGTTAGAGATTCCACGTACTCGTGTTGTTGCATTGATCAATGAGTGGAAAGTTATGGCATCTGCAAATGATGCGATTCGTGCTCGTGCTAAAGAAGCCCTTGCTGGAGCAGATACTCATTACACTAAACTTATCACAAAGGCTTATGAGGTAATTGATGAATCAAGTATGACTAATAACCTTAGTGCAAAAACTCAGGCCATTAAACTTGTTATGGATATTGAAAAATCTAGAATTGAAATGCTTCAAAAGGCTGGCTTATTAGAAAATAAAGAACTTGCTGAAGAGATGATTCAAATTGAAAAACGACAAGAAGTCCTTGTTGAAATACTTAGAGAGATTGCTTCTACACATCCAGAGGTTCGTGATTTAATTATGCATAGACTTTCACAAATTGCAAAAGAAGGCGAAGTGATTACAATTGTCCAAGATGTTTAATGATTTTTTAGAAGTATTAAAAGAAAATCAATTTGAAGAAAAGCCAGTAGATGCTAAGACTTTTGTTGAGTCTTCTGAATATCTTGGCCAACCACCGCTATCACCTATTCAATATGACATTGTAGAAGCAATGAGTCAAATATATAAAAAAGAAGATTTGCAAGAGTTTTATGGAGCATCAGAAGGAGCAAGGTATTACGATAAATACACCAAAAATGAAATTATCCTTCAACTTGGCAAGGGATCTGGAAAAGACTTTGTATCAACAGTAGCATGTGCATATATAGTATATAAACTATTATGTCTTAAAGATCCAGCAAGATATTTTGGTAAACCAAGTGGAGACGCTATAGATTTAATTAACGTTGCTATTAACGCACAACAAGCAAAGAACGTATTCTTTAAAGGTTTTAAAACTAAGATAGAAAAATCTCCATGGTTTGCAGGTAAGTATAATGCAAAGGCTGATAGTATTGAATTTGATAAAGCAATTACCGTTTACTCTGGTCACTCAGAAAGAGAGTCTCACGAAGGTTTAAACTTATTGCTTGCAGTACTTGATGAAATTTCTGGTTTTGCATCTGAAGTTGGTACTGGTAATGAACAAGGTAAGACTGCAGAAAATATTTATAAAGCATTTCGTGGATCTGTAGATTCTCGTTTCCCAGATTTGGGAAAAGTTGTTCTTCTTTCATTCCCTCGTTATCAGGGTGACTTTATTTCAAAAAGATATGATGATGTAATTATGGAAAAAGAAACTATTGATAAAAAACATACCTTTATTATGAATGAAGACTTACCTTATAATGATCCTAGTAATCAATTTGAAATTATTTGGGAAGAAGATCATATTGTTTCTTATAAAGTCCCAAGAGTTTTAGCACTTAAAAGACCTACGTGGGAAGTAAATCCAACAAGAAAGATTGATGATTTTAAGTTAGCATTTTATACAGATCTTGGTGATGCTATGATGCGTTTTGCTTGTGTTCCAACATTTGCTTCTGATGCATTTTTTAAACAAAAAGAAAAATTAGAAAAATGTATGAATACAAGAAATCCATTAGATAATTTTAGAAGGTTTGATGAAACTTTTAAACCAGACCCAGACAAAATATATTATATTCATGCTGACCTTGCACAAAAACATGATAAGTGTGCTGTTGCTATTGCTCACGTAGATAAATGGGTAAACATTCAAGTTATTAAAGATTATGAACAGGTTGCCCCCATTGTTATTGTTGATGCCGTTGCTTGGTGGGAACCAAGGGCAGAAGGACCAGTCAATTTATCAGAAGTAAAACAATGGATTATAAATCTTCGTAGAGAAGGATTTAATATTGGAATGGTTTCATTTGACCGTTGGCAATCTTTTGATATTCAAAATGAATTGCAGGCTGTTGGAATTAGAACAGAAACTGTATCGGTTGCTAAAAAACATTATGAAGATTTAGCAATGATGATTTATGAAGAGCGTGTTGCCATTCCTATGATTCCAATTTTACTTGAAGAAATGTCAGAATTAAAAATAATGAAAGGCAATAGGGTTGATCACCCACGAAAAAAATCAAAAGATTTAGCCGATGCTGTTTGTGGGGCGGTATTTGGAGCAATATCCCATACAGCAAAGACTAATAATACAGAGATAGATGTCCATACTTGGAGTTCTGCAACTCGACTTGCAGAGAAACAACAACGTATGGTAGAATTGAGTAATCGAGAAATTCCTGACGACGTTAAGGGTTTTTTAGATAACTTTAACTTAATATAATCAAACAAGGAGAAAAATGAATTCATTCAAGAAAATTGCTATTGTCATCGCTGCAGCCTTGACTAGCACTACACTTGTCGCTACGCCAGCAAACGCTGCTCCGACAATTGTAAATACAACAATGTACGACACCACAAACGGTGTTCAGGTTATTGGTGGTTTTGCAACTCTTACAATTAATACAGACACAAGCACGGTAGCAACTGTTACCCTATCTGGTGTAGGTTCAATTGTATCTGCATCTGCAGGATCAAACACTACCCTGTTAACGCCAGTTAATGGTTATTATCAAATTACAACTAGCAACGTAGGCGCAGGAGTTTCAACTCTTATTATTTCAAGCCCTACTGCTGGTACATCTACAGTAACTGTTACTCCAATTACTGCTGGTACTGGAATTCCAGGAACCCCAGTAATTAAAACAATTTCATGGACGGCTTCTGGTACCTTATCGGTATCTCCGTCATATACAACAGTTTATTCTGCAGTAGGAGTTGCTGCACCAGATGCAACAACTAATTCTGTATCAATTGTTGCTCCAAAGACTGCACAGTCAGCAGCAGCAAATGCAGTTGCTAATATTCTTGTAGCGCCAAAAGATGGAAACAATAATGTTATTTCAAATGGAACATTAACAGTTACTGTTGCTGGTCCAGGAATGATTGGTCTTGGTACAACACAGGCTAATGCGGTCTCACAAGGTCGTGCTGTTACAGGAACTGCTGGACAATATTTTGTAAACGTATTTGGAGATGGAACATCAGGAACATCAACAATTACAATTTCAAGTGGCTCTACAGTTTTAGCAACTAAGACAGTTATTTTTGCTGGAGATGCTGCAACTTATACTGCAACAAAAGGTTTTTCAGTCTACCGTGTTGGATCTAACGGAACTGATGGATCTTCAACATCTTATGGTGTTGCAGTTGCTGTAAAAGATGTAAATGGCAATCCAGTATCTAATGGAACTACAGTTTATGCTACATCAGCATCTACATCTGTAGCAACAGTTTCTGCTTCAACAACAACTACTAGTGGAGTAGCATATTTTGCTATCAACGGAGTTGCTGCTGGAGATGTTGCAATTACATTTGCAAATGCTACAACAAGTCCTACAGTTTCTACTAGCGCAGTTGTTACAATTGGAAATTCTGTAGCGTCATCTGTTACTTTAGCATTTGATAAAACGTCTTATATTAATGGAGAAAAGGTTCAACTTACTTTGAAAGCAGTAGATGCTTCAGGTAAACCAATCTCAGATATTGCTGCAAGTGGCGCTTCATATACTGATCTATTGTCAGCAGATTTAATTTCATCTACTCAACTAGGTGGAGCAACATTGGTTGGATCTAAAACTCCAACATTTGTTGGTGGAGTCGCAACATGGAGCCTATACGCTCCACTATCTGCTGGTCCATTTACAGTTACAGGTACAACTGGAACTACTACTGGTCTTGCTTTAGCAACACAAAAAGTTGCATTATCAACAACAGCAAATGTATTAGATGCAAATGCTGCTGCAACTGCTTCTTTAAATTCTCAAATTGCTGCATTAATGACAAAAATCCTAGCACTCAATGTTCTTATTGCTAAGATCATGAAGAAGTTGGGCATTAAGTAAAACTTAATATAAAATTAGAGGGTAGATTAATTTCTACCCTCTTTTTTATTTAAAAAATGGTATAATTACTAATATAATTACACATAGGAGACCACCACTCAATTGACCAATTTTAAACGAAGACTAATATTAGGCTTTGGGGTTGGTCTGTGTGTTACAATTTTTGGAATAATGGCACCAGATCATGCTGGCGCTACAGAAAATCAAGAACAAGTTGTTGTTAGTCCTGCTCAACAGGCAGTTAATACAACCCTTGCAACAGCCACTACAGAGGTTCAGCAAGCAATTGCAGCCACAGATACTGCCACAGCCACTATAGAAGTAGCGGTTGCTGAAAGGGTAGAGGCTCAAGCAGCAATAGATACAATAACAGCCACAGTAGCGGTAGCACAATCAAATGTAGTCTTAATAGACACAGCCACTGTCACAATTAATAATATAAACTTAGCCGTCACACCAATAGATCAAAGTTCTCAAATAGTTATAGATGCAAAAAATACAATTACAACAGCGCAAACCTCCATAAATAATATTGACACATCAACTGCACAGGTACAAATATCTGAAGCAGTTGCAGCAAAAACAGCAGCATCTACAGCACAAGCAACAGCACAAACCGAGTTAACTCAAGCCAACATTGCAATTGATAATGCTCAGACAGCAGTAAATAATTTGCAAGCCACTATTGGAACTAGCACAAATGTTTTGGCTGGAGTAGATGATGCTGGGGTTCAAATGAATCTTCCGTTCGGAATGCAAATGGGTGGCACTGTTTATAACAATGTTTATGTAGGCTCTAATGCAACAATAACATTTGGAGTGAATGAAGGATCAAATTACTATTCAACTCCAAATGCTCCATCCGTATCTATTGCTGGATGGGACTGGACAACATGGAGCACAGGAACAGGTATTACTTATGCAACTACTGGAACAAGTTTAGATATTGCATGGGATCTTAGACCTTATCCACAACGGGATGCTTCAACACAAATGGTTCAAGTAAGATTTAATGCTGATGTAAACCCAAGTAATGGTGCATGGATTGCAGATGTAACTGCTAATGGACCAATTCCAAACCAAGCAAGATTTAATTACAGACAAACAACTGGTGGCGCAGTAATTAATATTACAGACACTAATTCTGGTGCTGGATTTGCTGGACAAATAAGTCAAGGTCCTGCTTTTACACCTTATGTAGATCCAAATACTTCAACAGTTCAGGCAGCGGTTGATGCAGCAAATGCAACTATTGCACAATTAAACTCAAGTCTTACTCCAGTAGTTGCTCAAAATACTACAAACACATCAGCAATAAATGCTATTAATACAACATCTTTAAATAATGCCGTAAACTCAACGGTATCTAATAAGACAAACTTACAAACACAATTAAATACAAATGCTCAAGAGTTGATTACTGCAATTAGTAACAACATTCCAACCCCTGCCCCAATAATTTCAACTCCAATTGTTGCAGGAACTACCGCAACTATTACACCATCCTTACCTGAAGGATATACAGCAAACACTTGGTTCTATCAAGTAATAACAGATGATCCAGATGCAGATAATCCATATGCTGGTGGAACATATAATACAAATGGTGCACCTGCATCTATTCAGTTAAGTGGTTTAACAGAAGGGGCCACCTATACTGTTAGAGTTGCTAACTGGTCTGGACCTGTGAGTCAATATACTGAAACTGTTATTTCTGTACCCGCACCACAAGGCTCTAATTTAACTACTGGTGGCAATGGTTCCCCAATAGATACAATTCCAATAGATACAACTCCTGTTGACATAAACCCCGTAGATACAGAACCAGTAGATACAACTCCAGTAGATACAGAACCAGTAGATACAGATCCAGTAGATACAGATCCTGTAGATACAGATCCTGTAGATACAGATCCTGTTGATACAGATCCTGTTGATACTCCTGCAGAAGAAGTAGAGGCTGTATTTGAAGAAAGCGAAGTATCTATTGAAGAAATATCAGAAAGTGGTGCAAATCTTTCTGTAGAAGATATTCAAGACGTTGTTACTGATTTAATTAGCGATAGTAGTTTAGATGCATCTGAGATTTCTGCCGTACTGGAAGCAATTGCTGAAGGCGGAGAAGTATCTGCAGAGATCGCTGCTGAAGTATCTGAATCTTTATCAGAGGGAGGACTAACAGAAGCAGAAGCAGAGTTTATTACAGAAATGCTTTCTGCAGATGGAGAAATAACTACTGCTGAAGTTGTTAATTTATCAGAGGCTTTAACTGAAGACGGCAAATTTACTTTAGCAGAAAAAGATTTAGTTGCAGATGTATTGATAGAATCAGCAGAAGGAGCACCTGTAACTGCTGCCAACATAGAAGCAGCGGGACTTGAATATCGTGATCTTCCTCCTACAATTCCAGTAGAAGTAAGAGAAGATGCAAACGGTAATCCCGTAGTTATTCAAGCAGAAGTAGCCTCTGCATTGCTTGTTTTAGAAAGTCCAGCAGCCTTACTGGGGGCGGTTGCTACTTGTTTTAATCCAGATGAAGCAATTGAAGGTTTGACAGAAGAGCAAAAATGTGAGTTAGGCAAAGCCTTACTTAGTATGGGTGCTGATATGTCTATTCCAGAACGTGAAAAAGCAGAAGATATTGTGGTGGTAACAATAATTGCTGGTCAATTAATTGTTGCTACTGCACCTAGAAGAAGGAGATAAAATGAAAAAGTTCAAAGAATGGGGCATGGCAGCCTTAAACGAAAACTTTACATTCCTGGGCTTCTTTGTAGCATGGGTGGTTTTAGAGGGTAGCGCAAAGACGGTAGTAGGGTATGTAACCCTATTATCAGTAGCCATATGGTTTGCAACCATAGGAATTCGTAAAGAAGACTAATACTATTATTAATAATACTATAAAACATTGATTTAATGTGTAGTATAATATAAATATGAAAAAGTTGACGTCAGCCTTACTTTGCGGTATACTTGTAATGAGCCTTTCTGCTTGTTCATCTCGATACAGGTATGAATGTCAAAATCCAGAAAATTGGAAAAAAACAAAGTGTAATCCGCCAGTTTGCGAAGCAACTGGTACATGCACAAAAGACTTAGTAAAGGAAAATAACAATGGGTAAAAGAAGAACGCAAGCAGAACTAGATGGTTTATTAAAGTTTGTTTTAGGTCTTACTTTAGGGGCAATTTTATTTTTTACAACAATGGGTATTTTATATGCCTTAGTTTTTGTTGAGCAACCATTAACTGGTCAATCCGAAAACGATAAAATGTTTTTTAATGTTCTTGGTAGCGTAGCAACATTTATTACTGGAACACTTGCAGGTATTTTAATTGGTCAGTCTGGTGCAAAAGATATTATGGATGCACAGTTGTCTAACAAAGAAATGGATTCTAAAAATACATTAGCAGATAAAAAACTTGAATCAGAAATTGATGAAGCAAAAGCACGGAGATTAAACAAGCCTGATGGCGCAATGCCAGAGGAACAACCTGTTGATGCAAATTGGGATAAATAATGGCGGAGCAAGGTACAGCAGCCCGTCTTATTGAAGTTGCTACTGCAGAAGTAGGAACTGTTGAAGGTCCTAAAGACAATGAAACCAAGTATGGTAAGTTTACTAAAGCAGATTTTCAACCATGGTGTGGTTCATTTGTAAATTGGTGTGCTAATGAAGCAGGAGTAAAAATTCCAAATACTGTTTACACTCCTGGTGGCGCACAAGCATTTAAAAAAGCAAACTCATGGATTGACGGTGACTTAGCAGATCCAGAGCCAGGAGATATTGCATACTTTGATTTTCCATCTGACGGGGTAGACAGAATTAGCCACGTAGCAATAGTAGTAGCAGACAACGGAGATGGAACAGTCTGGTGTGTTGAAGGAAATACTTCAGGGGATCCTAAAGGTAGCCAACGTAATGGTGGAGAGGTTTGTAAAAAACTTCGTGCCTTTAAGAAAAATAAAAAAGGAATTATGATTTCTATTGTAGGGTTTGGTAGACCTAAGTTTGGTTCTGCATCTGCGGGTACTGCTAAAAAGGCTGTGGCTAAACCTAAAGTATGCTCAGCATGTGGACAAGACATAAAATAAAGGTGCTTTATTAAGTAAAAAGGGTTTGGTATACTTAAAGGTATACTTTTGATGGGGGATTATTATATGACAGTCTTGGCTGTAGTTCGCTATGAAGACAAAATATATATGGCTGGTGATCGTGGCGCCTCAGATGATAATACAATACTTTCTTTAACAGCACCAAAAGTCTGGAAACTTGGACCTTATTTGCTTGGATACGCAGGTGCATTAGATGGAGAACGCATTAGATATAACTTTAATCCATATATACCAGATATTAAAGATATAGATAAATTTATGCAAACTAAGTTTATTAAACAACTTAAAAATTTTTATGATGACTGGTGGGTTGATACTGGCAAAGAGGCTGATCTTGGTTTAATTATTTGCGTTAAAGGACAAATATATGAGCACAATGCAGTTGATATGTCACTATCAAAATATAATTTAGATTATTTAGCAATGGGTTCAGGTTCAGAATACGCTTATGGATATTTAAACGCTACAGAAAAATCTAAAGATCCTAGGAGGCGTGTTGTAGGAGCAGTAAATTCTGCTATTAAATTTAGTCCATCCTGTATGGGTCCAGTTGATGTAGTAAATATTTAAAAATAATAATTAATAAAAAAAGACTTGACTTTTACTTTTAACTAGTGTATATTTTATATATGAGCAATTTTGATGATATTTTAAAAGATATTCAAGAAGAATCTTCAAATCTTAATGAGTTTGAGATTTGGTTAACTAATGGAATTGAGCGGGGTTGGGTAACAGAGCCATTCTGTAATACTCATGAAGGAGATCCTTATATGAGTGAAGAAGAAGAAAAAGAATGGGAAGAGGGTGGAGACCCTTGTCAAGTAGTAATAAAAATAAAAAATAATTAATAAAAGGATAAAATGAAAAAAATAATTTCAATTTTAATAATAAGTAGTTTATTTTTTATTCAACAAGATATTCCAGCAAATGCTGCAGTTAAAGCAGGAGAAGCATGTAAAAAGGCTGGAATTACTTCCGTTACATCTGGTAAAAAATTTACATGCATCAAATCTGGCAAAAAGTTGGTTTGGAATAAGGGAGTTAGCAAATCAATTGCAACTGTCCCTGTTCCAGCACCTGCGCCTGCGCCTGTAGAAATTCCAGTTTCTATTGATAATTTAGATTTAAAACAAGTACCATTGAATGCTTTTAAAAATATAGAACAAGAAATTAAAACTAGACCAAGAGCAAATTTTACTCCAAATTTAATTGTTGGTGCATCGGTAACACAAGCAAGAAAAGAAGCAGAAATGGCAGGTTTGAATAGAGCCATTGATTTATGGGCGCCATATTTCCAACCTGATAAATTCCAAGTTGTTTATGCCACAGACGGTGATGAGGATTGGTTAGAAAACAAATCAACAGAAATAGGATGGTCTTCAATGCTTCCGCCAGGCCAAACTTGGAGAATGCGTATGAAGATGTATAGCCCGTGTGCATTTGCTTATGCTTCTTCATTAAATAATGTTCCAACTTTTGTCCAGTGCCTAGGAAGGCCATATTCAGGTTACGATAGACAAACAGGACCACATGAGTATACGCATTTATTTCAAATGGGTTATGGCGGACGAAATGCCTACATGCTTCCTTGGTATATGGAAGGTTCGGCAAGTTACTTTGGTTGGACTTTAGGATTTTATCCAACTGATTCAAATTTAAATGAAAGATCAAGTTGGCTTTCAAGTATGTATAGAAATTTACCCGCTGAGGCAAAAACCGATTTTGAGTCAAGAAACATGGAAAAATTCAAGAGTAGAATGAAAATGCTAACTCCTTCAGGGGTACAGTCAGTTGCAACCACCTCTTATTGGGTTGGAGGATTGGCTACTGAAGTATTAGTAGCACTTTATGGATTTGATAAGTTTGTAGAGTTCACAAAAAATATTCAGACAAATTCTAATATGTCATCTTTACTAATGCAGACTTACGGATTTGATGAGGATTACTTTTATGAAAAACTTGCGCCTTACGTGTGGGGACAAATTTTTAAATAATAGTTTTGCGGATATTGCATAGTGGTAGTGCGTAACCTTGCCAAGGTTAATGTGTGGGTTCGATTCCCGCTATCCGCTCCATGCCTCTATCGTCTATCGGTTAGGACATTGCCCTTTCACGGCAAAAAGACGGGTTCGATTCCCGTTGGAGGTACAAATATTTTATTAAATTTAATTTTTGCCAGAAGAAACAATTGACACTAATCCCTTAAGTCCAATTTGATCAATTTTTAAAATTAATTCTGAATATGTTCCTGTCCAAACTTCTTGAGTGGGTAATGATGCATCAATGCATATAGATGTTTTTCTATCTTCATTAAAAGTATTTTTCATGGCTAAAAGTGTATCTTTTGTATTTTTTGAAAAATCTACTATAACAATTAACGTATTTAGTTCTTTTATTTCATTTAAAATTTTTTCTTTTTCATTATTATTTATATGAAAAAAATCATAAGAAATAAAACCTCTAGAAAAATAATCAAGTCCTGCTAAACATATTACTGATTGTACTATTGACGGACCTGGAATAATTTCAATTTTTATATTATTTTTTACTAAAAAATTAAATAAATGTAAACCAGGATCAGCAAACATTGGCAAACCGTTTTGACAAATAAATACAATGCTTTTCCCTTTTTTAATTTTTAATAAAATTTCTTCATAAAAAAAATTATTATGTTTATATTCAATTATTGTTGATGATAAATTTATTTGTAATTTTTGCATATCTTCTAAAAAATTATTTGAGAATTCAACAATTACGTAATCTGCATTTTTTATTTTTTCAATTGTTCTTTGAGGAAAATCTCTTTCGTGCCCTATGTGGCTAGCACATACTGTAAAACTACCCATATTCATTTCTATATCTTACCATAATCTGGTATAATATATATACCTGCCCAATAGGGGGGTAAATTAACTTATTCGCTTGAAAGGGGAATAAAATGGTAACACAGTTCGCAATGGATCTATTCAATGATCCTTTTTTTATTGGCTTTAACAGAGAGTTAAGCCGTCTAAATACAGCACATAAAACAAATTCACAGTCATACCCTCCGTATGATCTTCTTAAACTAGATGAAGATACATATAGATTATCTATTGCAGTCGCAGGGTTTACAAAAGATAATATTGATGTTTCAGTAGATAATGGAACACTTATTATTAAAGGTGAAATTATTGAAGTAACTGATGCTGAAATTGTTCATAAGGGAATTGCAGGTCGTAAATTTACACGATCATTTGCTCTTGGTGAATACATGGAAGTTACTGGTGCTGATCTAAAGGATGGAATGCTTCATATTAGTATTGATCGCATTGTTCCTGAAGACAAAAAGCCAAAATCTATTGATATTAAAGTTGCTAAAAAATAGTAATTAGTATATAATAGAATAAGAGACCTGGACATGTCTTTAAATAAACTGTCCTTTATTAGGAGGAAACTTTGGAATCAACTAAAAGAACTTTGCTTAAAACATTAAGTTGGGAAACATTTCATCTTGTTGGCGTTGCTGGAGTTATATATCTTTTCACTGGAGAGTGGGAGTATGCAAGTCTTGGCGCTTTAATTTATATTGGTTGGGAAGCATTGGGATATTTTTTTCATGAAAGAATTTGGGCTAAGTTTGGAAAGAAAATTAAATAAATGCCATTGTATGAATATGATTGTATGTCTTGTGCAAAAAGATTTATTAAAGAAAGATCTATAAAAGACATAGATCCAGGATATAACTGTGAAATTTGTAATAAAAAAATGGTTCGTGTATTTTCAAATTTAGGTACAATTTTTAACGGAAGTGGATTTTACTCAACCGAAAATAGAAAGAAGTAATTGGATGTATAATAGAACTATGAGCAGTGTTATTAAAGATGATATTAGTACAAAGCCAAAACAATGGAAACTAGATGCAAAAGATAGATGTGATAAATGCTTAGCACAAG